>OCZT010000881.1_pt1 | contig 30475 bp, 32 predicted proteins | sample 1539031 | NCBI WGS metagenome assembly OCZT01 (sample SAMEA3539308, study PRJEB22396) | soil metagenome | biome: tundra; feature: field; material: soil | place: USA | collected 2010-05 | depth 0.15 m | reverse complement strand
TGGAGTTCAGACGTGTGCTCTTCCGATCTCATCCCCTGCCTCGGACCCGTCACCCACGCCGGCTGCAGGGCGCTGTGCCCCTCCGTCGGACGCGGATGCTTTGGCTGCTTTGGTCCGAGCGAATCGGCGAACATGCGCGCGCTCTGCGACAAGCTCCAACACGGCGGCACCTCGGATCTCGAACTCTCGCGGCTCCTGCACACCTTCAACGCCGCGACCCCGGTGTTCCTCTCGCAGTACCGACGCCACGCGGCCCTCGACACGGGTGCATCATGACTCACGGCGCCAAATCCACTCGCACGGTCGGTGTCGAAGGAATCTCCCGGGTCGAGGGCGAGGGCTCTGTGCACGTCACGATCAACGATGGTGTGGTGAGTGACGTGTCGCTCAATATCTTCGAGCCCCCACGCTACTTCGAGGCCCTGTTGGTGGGGCGCCACTTCACCGAGGCGCCCGACATCACCGCGCGTATCTGCGGCATCTGTCCGGTGGCCTACGAATTGACCGCCTGCGCTGCGATGGAGGACGTCTGCGGCATCACGGTGGGTGACGCCATCAGGGATCTGCGTCGACTCCTCTACTGCGGCGAGTGGATCCAGAGCCACGCCCTTCACGTGTATCTCCTGCACGCCCCGGACTTCCTCGACTGCGCCGACGCCGTCGAACTCGCCGAACGTGACCGGTCCGCCGTGCAGCGGGGCCTGGATCTCAAGCGGACCGGCAATCTGATCATGGAGACCGTCGGGGGGCGCGCCGTGCACCCCGTCAACGTTCGCGTCGGAGGGTTCTTCCAGGCCCCTGACCCCCGCGAGATCGCGGCGCTCGATGAACTGCTGCGGCGCGCCCTCGACACCGCCCTCGCCACCGTCGCGTGGACCGCCGGATTTGATTTTCCCGAGATACGTGGCGACTACGACTTCGTCGCCCTGCACCGCGAGGACCAGTACGCCATCGACACGGGCACCGCGCGTTCCACGAGCGGACTCGACGCCAGCGCGGGCGAATTGGCCGGCCTCATCGTCGAAGAACACGTAGCCCGGTCCACCGCCTTGCACGCCCGGCTGGATGGTCGTGGTCAGTACTTGACGGGCCCCCTCGCGCGCTATGCCCTCAACGCGGACCAGTTACCGCCCTTCGCCGCGCGCGCCGCGCGCGAAGCCGGTCTCGGAAGAGACTGCCGCAATCCCTTTCGCAGCATCGTGGTGCGCGCCGTCGAGCTGGTGGCCGCCTGCGAGGAGGCGCTACGCCTGGTCGAACACTACGTCGCGCCCGAACCCGCGGCCGCACGCGTAGTGGCGCGCGCCGGAGTCGGCGTCGCCGCGACCGAAGCACCGCGCGGCCTGTTGCTGCACGAATACGAGATCGATGACGAAGGGACCATCCGGCGGGCGCGAATCGTTCCCCCCACGTCGCAGAACCAGTCGAGCATCGAGGACGATCTCCGTCGCGTCGTCGAGCACAGTCTCGATCTCTCCGATGACGATCTGCAGCGACGCTGTGAAAGGTCCGTACGGAATCACGATCCCTGCATCTCCTGTGCGGCGCACTTCCTCGACCTGGTGGTGCAGCGCTCATGACGACGATCTTCGTAGGCGGATTCGGGTCACGATATCGCCGAGATGATGCTGTAGGACCGATGGTCGCCGAGCAAGTCGTGCGCGACGGAACCGACGTCACCCTACTGGGGCCCTTCAGTGACCCCCTCGATCTGCTGGGTCACTGGGACCGGGCCGATCTCGTGGTGCTGATTGACGCCACCCGCAGCGGGGCACGCGCCGGTACTCTTCACGTCGTCGAATTGGACACCGAAATTCCAGCACCGATCGATTCATCCGTAGAACACACACTCGGACCGACAAGCACCCACGGCATCGGCGTCACGGGGGTCCTCCGTCTCGCACGTGCCATCGATCAGGCACCACGAAGGGTCGTGGTAATCGGCATCGAGGGTTACTCGTTCGAGTACGGCGAGGGCCTGAGCCCCGAGGTGGCACGGAGCGTCCCCGAGGCAGTTCGTCGTGTGAGGGATCTGATCCAAGAGGTCGCCTCGTGTGTATGAGTCGGCTCCATTGTGTCATCGACGAAGAGAACGATGGCCGTGTTACCGTTGTCGACCTAGAGGGGCGAGAGCACGTCGTCTCCCTGTTAGCGCTCGACGGCGACACCCCCGCCGTAGGCGAGTGGCTGGTGGTGCACAGCGGTTACGCCATCGATCGCGTCGAAGCCCTCGAAGCGCAATCAGTCGCCGACGAGATCTCAGGCGAATGTCATATACCCCGGGGAAGGAAGTGATGGAGAGAATACCTACGTCAACGCGCCGAGCCAACACGTCAGGCATCTACGTGGCCGCCGTCACCGCCCTGGTGAGCGGTGTGTCGATCTTCGTGAACAGCTACGGCGTGAAGAGCGTGTCATCGCCGTCGGTGTACACCACGGCCAAGAACATCGTGGCCACTGCGGTCCTCATGATCATCTGGTCGATAAGCGCGCGGGTGCAACGACATCGCGTCATCTCGCCCGTGGTGCGGGACCGGGCTCAACGTGACGTCATGACGAGTCGAGGGCTCTGCGTCACGCAGCGATTAGAGCGATGGCTGGCCCTCGCGTACGTCGGCGTCGTCGGAGGAGGACTGGCGTTCGTGCTTTTCTTCAACGGATTGGCCCGTAGTCAACCGGCCGCCTCGGCATTCTGGCGTGACACCCTGTTGCCATGGGTCGTCCTCCTCGCCGTGGTGTTCTTGAAGGAACGGACTCGATGGTGGAACCTTGTCGCAATCGCCCTGCTGGTCGGGGGTGAGATCGTGGTGACCGGCGGTGTTGGTCACCTTGGGGTCCAGCCGGGTGAACTCGACATCATCGCTTCGAGCGTTTTATGGGCCCTCGAAATCGTTGTCGCCAAGGCACTGCTCCGCGACGTGACTCCCGCGACGGTCTCGACCGTACGCATGGGCGTGGGCGCCATGACGTTAATGGTCTACGTCGCCATGTCGGGTCATTTGAGCACTCTTCTGGCGCTCGATGCGCGCCAATTGATGTGGGTGGGTGTCACCGGAGTGCTACTCGCGGTCTACGTAGCCACTTGGATGACCGCTCTCTCAAGGGCCCGGGCCGTCGACGTCACGTCGGTACTGGTGGCGAGCGCACTCGTCACATGGATCTTGCAAGCGCTGACCGGCACCGCACCGAGAACGCTATCGACTCTGGGACTGATCTTGATTGCCGCCGGCGCTCTTCTCGTTCTCGGTGCCAATACCACTTCGGTTTCATGGCGTCGTGTCGGGAGGGACGCATCGTCGTGAACGCGCCACGAACCACCGCCATCTCGGGTCCAGTTCTCTTCGCCCGCTACGCTTACCCCCCGAACTCGCTCGGCCTGTGTGGGCCGAAAGATCCCGGTGGTTTGTGGCAGGCAACTGTCGAAGGAGTTGACCTCGACCATCTCGCACATCTCGCCTCGCAGTTCGAGGGTGCTTGGCCCTATTTGAAGTTGATCGCGGCCGCCAACAACATCGACGACCCCCTCGATGCGCGTGTAGTGCAGGCGTACTGGCTCGGCAACGAACTCATTCGACGGGTCCCCATGGCGACGCTCGCCGCGTCACTCGACGACCGTTTCTCTCAACGGACGGGCCGGAAATTCGAGTCGTTGGTCGCTGCTGCCGTCGCGGGTGCCGTGGCCCAGCACAGCTTCCATGTCTTCGCGGTGTACCCCTGGCTGGGGCTCTTGCGCGCCGGAAAACAAGGTCCGCCCCTTGAAGTGCTCGACCGCTGTCGCATCAGATGGGGACGAATCGAGTCCATCGATGGCGATACCGCCCTCGTGATGAGCCAGCCGCTGGAGTTCGTCGGTTCGCGCCTGGTGCTCGGGGCTCCGCGAGTGGAGAGGGTTCACTATCGATTCGAACACTCTGGATTCGTCGAAGACCTACTCCCGGGCGACTTGGTCTCCATGCACTGGGACTGGATCTGTGACCATCTCTCAGCCATCTCTCTGAATTGGCTGCAGGTGTGTACTCGACATAACCTGGCAGCCGTCAACGCACTCGCTCATCCGGGTCCGGCCATCATCTGTGGCGCCTGACATCGAGCCATTCGACAAATAATTGGCCGTGTCGGTGTCGGCATCGTGCCTGGCATTCTCATTGCGCGTCGCGAGATTAGAAGTTGCTCGTATCAGCCACGTTGTCGAACCGGGCGAACTCGCCACGCCACGTCAGGTGCGCCGTGCGAGTGGGGCCGTTGCGGTTCTTGCCCACGATGATCTCAGCCTCGGACTTCTTGTCGTTGGGTACCTCACCGTACTGCTCCGCGCGGTACAAGAAGAGCACCACGTCGGCGTCTTGTTCGAGTGATCCCGACTCACGAAGGTCGCTCATCATCGGGCGCTTGTCCGCGCGTTCCTCCAACTTTCTCGACAACTGCGAAAGTGCGATGACCGGGCACCCGAGCTCGCGCGCCAAGATCTTGAGTGAACGGCTCATCTCGGATACTTCGACTTGGCGGTTCTCGGACCGACCACGCGAACTCATCAGTTGCAAGTAGTCAATGATGACCACGCCCAGGTCGCCGTTTTGCTGCTTGATGCGTCGTGCGCGCGAACGAACGTCCATCACAGTGAGGCTCGGGTTGTCGTCGATGAAGACCTTGGCCGACTGCAGGTACCCGAACGCGTCCTGCGCGCGGTTCCAGTCGGCGTCGCTCAGATCGCCCGTGCGCAGTTTCGACGAGTCGATACGTGCGGTGGAGGCGAGGATGCGCTCGGCGAGTTCCTGGCGGCTCATCTCCAGTGAGAAGAACAACGCCGGTCGGTTCACCACCGCTCCCACGTGCGTCAGAATTCCCAGCGCGAAGGCCGTCTTACCCATCGCCGGTCGAGCGCCGACGATGGTCAGACTATGGGGCTGAAGCCCCTGCAGCACTAGGTCGAGCGAACGATAACCCGTCTCAAGTCCGTTGAACTGACCCCGGGTCTCGCCGCGCTCTTCGAGGATGTTGGCCTCGGCAACGAGGAGACGCTGCAGAGGCGAAACGCTGTCGATTCTGCTGGTGTCGCCAATCTGGTTGATCTTGCGCTCGGCATCGTCAATGAGTCCGACCACGTCGTCGGTCGCCACGTAGGAGTCGTCGACGATTTCTCCCGCAACGGCGATGAGACGTCTCTGCTGGGCCTTCTCGTGCACCACTTCGGCGTAGTGGCGCGCATTGGCCGCGGAGGGCGTGTTCATCTGCAGTGATGAGAGCAGTCCGACTTCCACGGCAGCGGCGCCCTGCTCTTGGAGCTTGGCCTGTACCGTCACGTAGTCCACGGGCTCGCCCGCGTTGGCTAGGGCCAGAATCGCGGAGAATATCTGCGCGTGCAAGGGGCGATAGAAGTCCTCGGGCTCGATCGTCTCGTAAGCAATCGACACTGCTTCAGGAGACAGAAGCATCGCGCCAATGAGCGACTCCTCCATCTCGATGGCATTCGGGGGAACTCGCCCCGGCGAGGAAGGTGGGCCGAAACGGCCACGGTCTGAATCAAGTTGCGTCATGTAACTTCAACGGTCGTCGATTTATCCTGTGGCTCACAAGAACAACAACGTGGGGAAATCCCTGTGCGTAACCACATATCCACATGATGACAACTGTCTGTTACATCAGGCCATCATGCACGAAGCCGGGGCGCTGAGCCCCGGCTTCGACAAAGTGAAACGCAATGCTACTTCGCTACGACTTCCACCTTGATAACGGCGACAACGCCCTCGAAGAGGCGCGCCGACACGGTGGCCGACCCGATCTCCTTAAGGTGCTCATCCATGAGTATCGAGTGGCGGTCCAACGAGATGTTGGTAGCGGTGCGCAGTGCGTTGACGATGTCGGCTTCAGTAATCGAACCGAACAGGCGACCATTGACCCCGGCGCGAGCCGCCACCGTCACGGTCGCCGCTTCAATCACCGCGCGCTGCGTCTCAGCAGCGGTACGGCTCTGCGCGTCGCGCAGGTCGCGGGCCTTGCGCATCGAAGCGGCCTGCAACTCCATCGAGTCATTCGCGGCGAGTCCGGCACCCGTGGGGAGCAAGAAGTTGCGGGCGTAACCTGACTTCACCTCGACGATGTCGCCGCGGCGTCCGACGCCACGAACGTCGCTACGTAGAAGGACCTTCATGCGCCCGCCTCCTCGACGTCTGACACTAAGATCTCCTCGGTCGCGCCCTCAACGGGGGCCACGACGGGGGTCGAGCGCTCAGCGTTGTCACGGTCGGGGCGCGGACCACGCGGACCACGATCGTCCCGTCCACGTCCACCGCGGCGCTCGGTCACCGTGCGCTGCGTGTAGGGCAATAGCGCCAGCTCGCGAGCGGTCTTGATTGAGTCGGTGACGTCACGCTGGTGCTGCTGGCAGTTGCCCGACACCTTGCGACCGCGGATCTTCCCGCGGTCCGAGATGTACTTTCGAAGTTGCGCGAGGTCCTTGTAGTCAACCGAGCCCACGCCGTGCTGACAAAAGGAGCAGGGCTTCTTCTTCGCACCGCGACGGGTGTCAATCTTTGGCGCCCTCTTGGGCAGGGTAGGCATGTTCTTACGGGGCATTAGAAGGGCTCCTCATCAAAAGCGTAGGTACTGGGTTCGTTGGTACGGGCGGGGGCTGGGGCGGGACGGTCGCTGTAGCTCGACGATCCGCCTTCACCACGGGGAGTGCGGGTGACCGCAGCGGTCGCCCAGCGAAGGGACGGGGCAATTTCGTCAGCGACGATCTCGAAAGCGTTGCGCTTCTCGCCGCTCTCGGTCTCCCAGGAGCGTTGCTCCATGCGACCGGTCACGACAACACGCGCACCCTTGGTGATCGAGGACGCCGCGTTCTCCGCCATCGATCCGTAGCTTGAGACGTCGAAGAACGACGTCTTCTCTTCCCATTCCTGGGTCTGACGGTTCTGCCAGCGGCGGCTCACCGCGACGGACATTCGCAGCGCAGCCTGACCCGAGTTCAAAAACTTGAGTTCGGGGTCGCGGGTGACGTTACCCACGACGGTGATGGTGTTATCGGCCATTAGTTCTCCTTAGTCGCGAAGCGTCCGAACCTACGCCTGGGCCGTGACACGGCTGGCGTTGGCTCGCTCATTGCGTCGAAGGATCTTGAAGCGCAGGACTTCGTCCGACAGCGTGAGAATGCGGTCGAGCTCGTCAACCGTGGTTGACTCGCCGGTGAATTCCACGAGAACGTAGTAGCCCTCTTTGCGCTTGTTGATCTCGTACGCTAAGGGACGCTTTCCCCAACGGTCGATGGTTCCGGGGGTTCCGGAGTTCGATCGAATGGTTTCGAGCGCTCGGTCGAGAGCGATCTGGATGGACTGTGCGTCGACGGCGGTGTCGAATACAATCATTGTTTCATAGGGCCTCATGGCCACTTTCCTTTCCCTCTGGTCCGGACGAGTCCGGGCTCTGCGGAAAACAGAGCAGGGCGTGTGATACTTCCCCGCGCTTGCGGGAACGAAAAGTCTACCCGAAAGCCTGAAAAATGGCTAGTCGGTCAGTTCCTCGGGGTTCTCGTAGGACTCAGCGTCGTTCGGAAACGACCCGTCGCGCACGTCATGGGCGTAGCGTGATACCGCCTCGGTCATCGCCGCGCCCAAATCGGCGTACTGGCGCACGAACTTGGGCGAGTGACGCTTGGTGAGCCCTACTAGGTCGTGGAACACCAGTACCTGCCCGTCCGTGTCGGGTCCGGCGCCAATTCCAATCGTTGGAATGTCGAGCGCCTCGGTGAGCTGAGTACCCACTAGGCGCGGCACTCCCTCGATCACGATTGAATAGACGCCTTCGGCTTGCAGGACCAGGGCGTCCTCCAACAGCATCTTGGCCGCGTCGCGCGTTTTGGCCTGCACCTTGTAGCCACCGAAGGCGAGCACGCTCTGGGGCGTGAGCCCTAAATGACCCATTACCGGAATCTCGGCGTCGATGAGCGCGTGCACCACGTCACGTCGAATGGCGCCGCCCTCGAGCTTCACGCTCTGCGCGCCGGCGCGAATGAGTTCACCGGCGTTGGCCACCGCCGCGTCGGTACCCACGTGATAGCTCAACCAGGGCATGTCGGCCACGATGTGGGCCGTGGGCGAGGCCGCGGCCACTGCGCGCACGTGATGGGCCATGTCCGCGACTGTGACGTGCAGCGTATCGTCGTGTCCGAGCACCACGTTGGCGAGAGAGTCGCCGACCAGGAGCACATCCACCCCGGCGGCGTCGGCGTAGCGCGCGGTCGGCTCGTCATATGCGGTGATCATGACAATCGGTGCGCTTCCGTTGCGGCGCTTTCGCGCGCGCAGTGTGGAAACGCTGGGCACCGTCACGACCGGCTCTGCTTGGCGATCACGCGGCGTACCGGGCGTCCGCCGGCCGACCACTTGCGTACGAGGTGGTGAAACGAGCATCCGGTGCACACCTCGACGGCGTAGCACTGCACCGGATCGGCGCGGCGCTCGAGCTTGAGCAGTTCCGCGCGCGACGGCGGACACGTCCCTCCCGAAGGCAGTCGGGCGCCAAACACGTACGTCACCTCGACCAGCTCGACGTCGGAACACACCGGGCAGATCTCGCCGGTGGAACGCCCGATGTTCTTGGCGGCGCGCAGCAACTCAGGATGGGCGTCACAGACGTCGGAGGCGCGCAGCGTGCCGACAGCGATTTTTGCCAACAGGGCGTGACGAACCAGACCGAACTCAACGACGGCACCATCGGCCGTAGTGGTGCGAAAGCTCGAATCCATTAGCGCTGACATTACCAATCGCCGTTAAGAATTAGGTCTATCGTCATCATCTCGTTACAACGTCACGTTCGATATATCGATTTGATATGATGTTTCACATGTTGGATATCGCAATCTTGGGCCTGTTAATGGACCGGGACCACCACGGCTACGAGATTCGCACGCAGGTTCGTGACCGCTTAGCCGTCTCATCCAATATCTCCTTTGGTTCGATCTACCCCGCGCTCAACCGCCTCGAACGTCAGGGCTTCGTCGCAGCCGTCGTGGCCAACGAACCGCGCGGCAATGCGCTTTCGACGGGTTCTCTGTCGGGCGAGCGCGCGTCACTGCGCGCGCTGCGCGCCACGCAGGGACTGGGCCGACGCTCGCGCAAGGTGTATCGCATCACCCCGCGCGGTCGTGAGGAATTCGTCTCATTGCTGGCCGATCCGGCAACCCTGGACGATTCTCGTAATTTCTCGTTGCGCATGGCGCTCGCCAAGTACCTGACCCCTTCTCTTCGCGTAACGCTGCTAGAGCGGCGCCGTACCGATCTTGTGAAGCGACTGGCTGAACTGCAGACCGGTGCTCGCAATGAACAACTCGATACTTACGCCCGTAGCGTTATGGCGCACGCGGCCAAGGGCGTCGAGTTAGACCTCGAGTGGATCGACACCCTGTTGTCCACCGAACGAAGTAATCAGCAAACCTTCGCGTCTGAAGCGAAGTAGGAAAGGAGAGCCATGGAAAAGATTCGCGTGGCCATTGCCGGCGTCGGAAACTGCGCCAGTTCGCTCATCCAGGGCGTTACGTATTACAAGGACGCGAAGGCCGATGACAATGTCCCAGGCCTGATGCACGTCATGCTCGGCGACTATCACGTCAGCGACCTCGAGTTCGTGGCCGCCTTTGACGTCGACGCCTCCAAGGTTGGCAGCGACCTCGGCAAGGCCATCGAAGGTGGACAGAACAACACCATCAAGTTCGCAGACGTTCCCCCGCTCGGCGTGACCGTGCAGCGCGGACCGACCATGGACGGATTGAACAAGTACTACCGCGCCGTCATCGACGAATCGCCGGCCGAAGCGGTGGACGTGGCGCAGGCCCTGCGCGACGCCCGCGCCGAGGTCCTGGTGTCGTACCTGCCGGTGGGTTCAGAACAGGCGCAGCGCATGTACGCGCAGGCCGCCCTCGATGCCGGTTGCGCCTTCGTCAACGCCATCCCGGTCTTCATCGCCTCAGACCCCGTGTGGGCTAAGAAGTTCGCCGACGCCGGCGTGCCGATCATCGGTGACGACATCAAAAGCCAGGTCGGTGCCACCATTGTGCACCGTGTCCTCGCGCGCCTGTTCGAGGACCGTGGTTTGGCCCTCGACCACACGTACCAGCTCAACGTAGGCGGCAACATGGACTTCAAGAACATGCTCGACCGCGAACGTCTCGAGTCAAAGAAGGTCTCCAAGACCCAGGCCGTGACCTCGCAGATCGAGAACTACGTCATGGACGCTGATGACGTGCACATCGGACCGAGCGACCACGTGCCGTGGCTCAAGGACCGCAAGTGGGCCTACATCCGCATGGAGGGCCGCAACTTCGGTGACGTGCCCCTCAACGTCGAGCTCAAGCTTGAGGTGTGGGACTCGCCCAACTCAGCGGGAGTCATTATCGACGCGGTGCGCTGCGCCAAGCTGGCGCTCGACCGTGGCATCGGTGGACCGATTATTGGACCGAGTGCTTACTTCATGAAGTCGCCCCCCATACAGTTCCACGACGACATCGCACACAACATGATCGAGGAATTCGCCGGCGGCGGCGAGAACCCCGTCTGGCCGTAATTTCTCCCCAGTAGTAGCAACGCGACCCCCGCCGATGGCGGGGGTCGCGTTTCGTCTAGGCCCGCTCGCTCCACCACTCACGCAGGCGATGCGTGGCTTCGGCCTTGGTGATCTCGCCTTCCTCTCGTCGAATCTCCATGAGGAAATTCATCGCGCGCCCCACCACCGGTCCGGGCTTGAGCTCAAGCAACTCCATGACTTCGACGCCGTCGAGTGCTGGACGTTGATTGTCGAGGTCCTCTTGTTCGCGAAGTTCCGCAATGCGCACTTCGAGCTCGTCCATGCGTCGCGACAACTCGGCGGCCTTGCGCCAATTGCGCGTCGTGCAGTCGCAGCGCGTGAGTTCGTTGAGCTCGGTCAGTAGCGGACCAGCGTCGTTCACGTAACGGCGCACCGCCGCGTCGCTCCAACCGAGCTTGTAGGTGTGAAAGCGCAGGTGGAGTTCGACCAGCATGCTGACGTCGTCGATCATGTTCTTGGAGTACTTCAGTGCCGTCATGCGCTTGCGAGTCAACTTGGCGCCCACGACTTCGTGGAAGCGGAATGTGACCCCGTCGTCAGTGATCGCCCGCGTCGGGGGTTTGCCGATGTCGTGAAAGAGGGCGGCCAGACGCAGCGTGAGCACCGGTGAGGTCTTGTCGACCACGGCCCACGTGTGCTTCAAGACATCCTTGTGGTGATGAATCGGATCCTGTTCGAGCTGCAGCATGGGCAATTCGGGGAAGAAATACTTGGCCAAGCCGGTGCGCACGACGAAGTCAAGCCCGAGGGAGGGCCGTTCGGTCATCATCAACAGGTCGAGTTCAGCGCGGATGCGTTCTTCCGAGACAATGGTCAGTTTCTCGGCGGTCGCGGCGGCGGCGGCTTCGAGGGCTGAATCAATCCCCAAGTTGAAGCGCGCGGCGAATCGCGCGGCGCGCAGCATGCGCAACGGATCGTCGGTGAAGAGGACCTCGGGGTCGATCGGAGTGCGCAGCACGCGATCGTGCAGGTCAGCGAAACCGCCGAAGAAGTCGAAGAGCGTTTGCACGCCCTCGGGCTGAGCCACCAGGTTCACCACGTCGAGTGCCAGGGCGTTGATGGTGAAGTCGCGTCGACTCAGGTCCTTCTCTAGCGAATCACCCCACTGCACGGCTGGCTTGCGTGAATGATCGACGTACTCCTCGGAGCGAAACGTGGTGATCTCAGCCTTGAGACCGTTGGCGCGCAGGATGCCCCCGAGCGTGCCAAAGGAGCGGCCCTGTTCCCACAGGGCCCCACACAGCGGCGTCATCAGACGCGCGATGTCGTCGGGACGCGCGTTGGTGGTGAAGTCAATTTCGTAGTCGTCGCCCGGCTCGATGCTCAAGATGGCGTCGCGAATCGAGCCTCCCACGGCGTAGAGGCTGAATCCCGCCTGGTCGAAAGCGAGAGCGAGAGGTGCGGACCGCTGCGCGATGCGCGCGAGTCGCTGAGGGAAGTCGTCGAATTCGTTCACTGCAAATGAAGGTTACGAGAGACGCCGCACCACCGCTGTCGCCAGTAGCCTGTGTCAGCATGTTCCACCGATTTTCGACCTGGTGGCGGGCGCTTAGCGTCGTACTCCTCGGCCTCGCGACACTGACGTGGCCTTCGGCCGCGCAGGCACAGACGACGCCGGCATTTTCAGTCATCTCCCAAGACGCGGTGGCGAGCATTTCGAGCAGCGGATCCTCGACATTCCATCTGGATGTCTCCGTCCCTCACGGCACCACGAATGGCGTGGCGCTCTCGCTATATCCCCAAATGGTCTACCGGTCCGAAGTGACCGCGATTATCGACGGTGCGGGCCCGACGACATCACCTGTCGCCTTGACTACCGTGACCAGTCCCACCTGCGTATCAGGTTCGACCCTGTCATTGTCGGTCTCATTGTTTAACGCCCTGGGCACCGGCGCCAGCCACGGTTGCGGCGCGCAACCCGTTCACTTGCGGCTGCCGTGCCAGGGCGCGGCCTGTGACGGGGTCTATCCCCTGAGCATCGCAGTTACTGTCGACAATGTCCGTCACCTGGAGTGGTCGATGATCGCGGTGCATGCCTTGAGCGTGCTTCACCCTCTGCTCGTCGATTTCATGCCGGTGGTCGACCCCACGGCGTGGGCGTCGGCATCGCTCGCTCAGTCAAATTTCAAAGTCATCGCTCGTTACGGATCGCTGCCACTCACCATGGCCATCGACTACCGACCACTGAGTAGCGCCGTGTTGAGCTCGTCAAGTCGGGCGTGGCGCAATTCGCTGTCGAGTGCACTAGCCAGCACCGATCACCGCGCCATCGTCGCGCCGCCGGCGAACGCGGACCTCGCCGGTCTCGCCGCGAACGGCTTCGCGGGCGAAGTAACGAATCAGATCAACTTGGACCGCCAGCTCCTACATACGGTGACCGGGCGCTACCCCGACGGCCCGGTCTACTTCTCGAGCCCCACCTCCAGTGGCGCCTTGATCGCCTTGGCCCACGCCGGAGTGAGCGAGGCGGTGTTGCCCGACAACGCCTTTAATGAGACGCCCTCGACCACGCTGGGCTGGGGCGCACCCTTTCATTTGACCGGTGTCACCAACGTCACCGCACTGGCCACCGACGGCGGTCTAACCCAACTCGCCGCTGACGCGGCGATCGAGCCCGGGCGACGAGCCGCCCTCACGTTGGCCACACTGGCGTTCTTGCACTTCGAGGCACCCAACGCCCCCGCGGAGCGCACGGTGATCGTGCCGCTGAACACGGGCTCCTTGTCGCCGACGTACCTCGATGATCTCTTGGGTCCCAGTCAATCCAATCCCTTCATCGCTCCGAGCACGCTAACTCCTTCCTTCGACCCCTCGCTTATCGCTAGCGACAACAGCCCCAGTGAGCGCACGCTCACGACAGTGCCGTACTGGTCGTGGTCGAGTACCAACGTCGCGACTCTCGACACGCTGATCAGCCGCACGAATTCTTTCCTCCAGGCTATCGCCGCCTCTCCCACTCAGTCGTGGGCGCTGCAAACGTACCTGGCCCGTGCGGAGCAGACTGGCGACAGCGTGGCTCGACAGAGCGCCCTGGACTTGGTGTCGACCTACCTCAATAATCAGCTGAGCGGCTTTCGCATCGACAACTCCACGATCATCCTGACCGGCTCGGGAGGGAACCTGCCCATCACTCTCTTCAGCAGCGCGCGTTACCCCGTCACCGTCGTGCTGCATCTCATCACCGATCGTCTCAAGTTCCCCAAGAACCAGAGCACTTACGCCGAGACCCTCGATGCTCCCACCACCCCCCTGCGTATTGCCGCAATCGACCGTCTGGGCGAATCGTTCACCCTGCGACTCGAGCTCACGACTCCCGACGGCAATCTCGTCCTGGCGCACGCCGCAGTACAGGTACGCGTCGCGGGGACGTCCGTCGTCGGGTACATCTTGAGTGGCGCGTCACTCTTCGTGCTCGCATGGTGGTGGCTGCGGACGTATCGTCGTAAGTCGCGGGGGCGGCACGCTCGATGACCCGCGGCGCCACGCACGGCGGTCGCGTCCTCTCCATGGCTGGAGGCACCGCCGCCTCGCGCGTGACCGGTCTTCTGCGCGTTCTGGTACTCGCGTGGGTGCTCGGTTTCACACCCTTGGCTGACGCATTCAACCTGGCCAACACCATTCCCAACATGCTCTTTGACCTGGTCATCGGGGGTGTCCTCAGTGCCACGTTCATCCCGGTGGTCGTCGAGCGGATTTCAATTGACGGTGAACGTCGGGCGTGGCGATCGATCTCAACGGTGGTCACGGCGGCCGTTGGCATTCTCGTGGTCGCTTCAGTTGCCGCGTGGGTGTGTGCGCCGTGGATTATCGACGGCTTTACCTTTCTGCAGCACACCTCGAACAAGACGCAGGTGCACGCCCTGGCCTCGCAGCGCCGCGTGGCGACGGAGTTCTTACGCTGGTTCGTCCCCCAGATCTTCTTCTACGGCGTCATCGCCATCGCGACGGCTCTACTCAACGTTCGTCGCAAGTTCGCCATCGGTTCGTGGGCCCCGGTCGCCAACAACATCATCTGCATCGCCGTGCTCGTTTGGTTCCACCTGGTCGATCCGACGCCGAGTGTCGCCTCGCTCGGTGGCTCGCACGACTTGTTGTGGCTGGGACTGGGCACCACCGCGGGAGTCGCCGTGCAGTTCGTCGTGATGTGGCCCTCGCTGGTCAAGAGCGACCTCGGACGCTTGCGGCTGCGCTTCGACGTGCACGACCCGGCGCTGCGCACCATGGGGCGACTGGGCTCGTGGACGCTGATGGTGGTCATCGCCAACCAGGCCTCACTCTACGTGTTACTCGCCTTCGCCTTTGGCACGGGCGGCAGTGGACCGGTGAGTGCCTACACCTATGGCTGGTCCTTCATGCAAATGCCCTACGCCATCGTGGTGGTCTCGGTGCTCGGAGTGCTGACCCCCCAACTCGCGGAGTTCGCCACGAAGGGTGATTACCAGTTGCTCAGCGAGCGTCTGAGTTTTGGACTTCGACAATCCCTGGTCATCATCATCCCCTGCACCGTGGCGCTGATCATTCTCGCCCAACCACTGGTCGGCATCTTGTTGAATCACCTGAACGACTCGACCCAATTGCCCGCGGGCACCGTGCTCGCCATCTTGTCGGCCGGGCTACCTGGTTTCACCATTTTCCAACTGTGCGTGCGCGGACTTCAGGCCATGCAGCGAGCGGTTGATGTCTTTGGGCTGTACGCACTGCAGAATGCGGCGACCATCGTGTTGTGCATCGTGCTGGGTCGCCACTCCCTCGCCGGACTGACCGCCAGCGTCTCCATCGCCTACGCCGGCGCGGCGGTGTGTGCGTTGATTGTCCTCGCCGCTCGCCAAGTGTCGGTGGCTCCGACGATCTGGAGTGTGCACGTGCGCCGCAGCGTCTACGCGTCCCTCGCGATGGGCGTGGTGATGGCCGCCGCCTGGGCGACGCCGACGTGGACGCGCGGCGGTGGACTCGTCGCTCGTGGACTTCTGGCGATGGCACTCGGCGGCATCACCTACGTGCTCTTTGTCCTCGTCGCACAGCGCGGTTCTGAACCAATGCGACGAAAGGTGCAAGGCTAGAACTGACCGGGGGAACAATACTCATGATTCGTGTTGTCTGCGATAGCGCCAGCGACTTACCCCAAGGCGAGCTCGATCGACTCGGTATCACCATGGTTTCGCTGAGCATCCGTTTCGGTGACGAGGAGTTCGTCGACCGCGTGACGCTATCAATAGATGATTTCTGGCGCCGCTGCGCGCAGTCGCGCACGCTGCCCGAGACTTCCGCTCCTTCGCCGGGAGCATTCCAGACCGCCTTCGAGGCCGCCGCTCGAGACGGTTGCACCGGAGTCATTGTCTTGGCCCTGTCGGCCGCCCTATCGGGGACGTATCAGTCGGCCGTGGTCGCGCGTGACGCCGTCGGGGACCTCATCGACGTGCGCGTCGTCGACACCGAGGCCGTCTCCATGGCGCAGGGCCTCCTCGCCATCGACGTCGCCGAACTAGCCAACGACGGGGTGTCTCTCGATGAACTTGAGCGTCACGCCCTCGCCATCCGCTCACGCGTGGGTGTCGTCGCAATGCTCGACACTCTCGACCATTTAATCAAGGGCGGTCGAGTCGGCGGCGCCAAAGCCCTCATCGGCCAAGTGCTCTCCATCAAGCCCCTCCTCGAATTACGTGACGGCGGCGTCGTAGAGGCGGGGCGACAGCGCACCACGGCGCGCGCGATGGCGTCGATCGCTGCCACCGCGAAAGGTCACACCCCCCTACGCCGCCTGGCTCTCATCCACGCACAGTCCGCGCAGGTCTCCATGTTGAGCGCCCTCGTCGCCGACATCGATACAGAATTTCCCATGTTGATAGCCGACATGGGACCCACCGTCGGCACCCACGGCGGGCCCGGACTCATTGGTCTGACCTGGCTCGAGGCAGCGCCGGTCAATCGCCACTAAGTTTTAAGAGTGAGCGATGGCCCCGATCAGCACGATCCCGACATAGTCGATACTCTTTTCGCCTATTTCGACCGATTCATGGACTCCCTCCATGACCGCGTCCTGCGCCCAGTCATGCTCGCGGGGCGTTTCGTGGCCTACGGATTCATCCTGATTCTTCTGGCCCTGGTGGTGCTCAGTGCCCTGGTCATCGGGTTCGTCCGGTTCTCGACGATCTACTTGTTCTCTCACCACGTCTGGATCACCTATCTGGTCGTGGCCGCCCTCTGCATTGGTGGAGGTCTCTTCATCTGGCGCAAGCGCCGCCCCGTCTCACTAAGGAAGTAATGACCCACACCCGCGTCCTTATTGTTGGTTCGGGCCCTGCTGGCCTGACTGCCGCCATCTACGCCGGACGAGCCCAGTTGAATCCCATCGTCATCGAGGGCGAGCCCTCCTCGACCACTGACCAGCCCGGCGGCCAGCTCATGCTCACCACTGACATCGAAAATTTCCCCGGCTTCCCCGAGGCTCTCACGGGCCCGGAACTGATGGCGCGCATGCGCGCACAAGCTGAGCGTTTTGGCGCGGACTTGCGCGTCACCAAAGTGCAGAAACTCGACACCACGTCACACCCCTTTCGCGCCTGGCTCACCGACGACGTCGAGCCGAGCATCACGGCCGACACCGTGATCCTCGCCACTGGTGCCAAGTCCCTCATGATGAACGTGCCGGGCGAGGAGCGCCTCTTAAGTCACGGTCTCTCGACCTGCGCCACTTGTGACGGATTTTTCTTTCGCGGTCAGGACATTGCCGTGGTCGGTGGCGGCGACTCCGCCATGGAAGAGGCGCTGTTCTTGACTCGATTCGCGTCAGGCGTGACGATTGTGCATCGACGCGACTCGCTGCGCGCCTCCAAGATCATGCAGGAACGAGCCTTCGCCAACGAGAAGATCCGTTTCGCGTGGAACTCTCAAGCTCTCGAAGTGCTCGGCGAGGACCGGGTCGCGGGACTGCGGGTTCGCGACACCGTGAGCGGCGAAGAGCGCGTTCTCAATGTCACGGGCATCTTCGTGGCAATTGGCCACGTACCCAACACCACTCTCGTCAAGGACCAGATGGACCTCGAGGACAACGGCTACGTGCGTACCGGTCTGGGATCATTCACTTCCATTGATGGGCTGTTCGCGGCGGGCGACGTCCAGGACCACGTTTATCGCCAGGCCATTACCTCCGCGGGGTCGGGCTGCATCGCCGCGATCGACGCCGAGCGCTGGCTCGAAGCGCAGGGACTATAGGGTTTCCTCGCTAAGGTGGACACCGCGTCGCGAATGTTCGACGCCACATCTGGAGGTTGTTATGAGCGAGAAGATTGCGACGTTGACCGACGCCACCTTTGACGAAGTCGTGGGTTCGTCGGACAAGCCGCTCCTGGTGGACTTCTGGGCCGAATGGTGTGGGCCCTGCAAGATGATTGCTCCCATCCTCGAAGAACTCGCTGATGAGCAGGGCGAAAAGTTTGCCATTGGCAAACTCGACGTCGACGTCAACGTCGCCACCGCCACCAAATACTCGGTGATGAGCATCCCCACCCTCTTGCTGTTCAAGAACGGTGAGGTGGTTGCTCGTCTGGTCGGCGCCAAGCCTAAGGGCGCCCTTCTCCAAGAGATCACCGCCAACCTCTAACGTCGTAGTTTCTGGACACCATTTCTCTTTCTCTCGGGGCGTCGGGCCGACGCGTTCGCGACCTCCATGATCGCTTGACGTCGCTGGGCCTCGTACCACTGGAAAACCTCGGTGACACTTTCTCCGAGGCCACCCAGGCGACGGTTGAGGCCTTTCAGCGTTCTCGCGGCTTAGCAATTACCGGTCTCGTGGACAGCACCACCTGGGCGCGGCTTCTCGAGGCGGGTTGGCGTCTGGGTGACCGGCTTTTATACCTGGTAAAACCGTATTTACGAGGGGATGATGTCGCTGAGTTGCAGGTGCGGCTCTCCCAGCTTGGTTTCTATCCGGGTCGTGTCGATGGCGTGTTTGGACCGCTACTTGACCGAGCGCTCAGTGATTTCCAGCGCAATTGCGGACTAGAGACCACCGGCACCCTCACGCAACGAACATTGATTGAGCTACGGCGGTTCTCTCCCACGAGCGAACGCACCTTGGTGAGTGAAGCTCGCGACGAAGCCGGTTTTGGCCAGCCTCGACGCGGCCCGATCGTCGTGTGGGGATCCAGTCCAATGTCCGAGATCATCGCCCGGGAACTCCCCCTTGGTGATTTCGACGAGCACCGCATGACGTGGACCGTGGATCAGTTCGCTGCCTACGCCAATGCCGTCGGCGCTCTGGGCGTCATCTCGCTAAGCCAACAGCCCCAGTGGGACGGGATTCACCTGCACTACTGGTCGAGTTACAAGTCCTACTCTCGACGGGGCGAACAACTCGCCAGCGCGGTCGCTAACGCCGTATCGCGCGACGATGTTGCTTTGCGCATCGAAGTCACGGGCATGGCAATGCCTGTTTTGAGAGAGACGCAGATGACGACGCTCCACGTGGAGCACGGAGAAATGACTCCGGACGAGGCTGATCAGTTGGCGAGGGCCATTTCGCAGGCAATCCGCGACTTTTTCCACAGTTAACCATCTTGAAATGACGCTGCGAGGGCGTATTTACCAGTCAATACGGTAAAGAGTCCCTGACTTACTGGGGAAACCCACAGGTTCATCCACAACTTGGGGATAACTTCAAGGAGAAGGTTATCTTGAGGGTTGAGAGTTACTTCACCTGTGAGATCGATATGTAGATTCGCTCCAGATCATCAAGGTCCGCAAAGTCAATGATGATACGGCCGTTGCGTCCCTTCAAGTCCACGTGAACCCGGGTATTGAGGTAGTCCTCGAGGAGTTGCTCGAGTTCCGCCACGCTGGCATCAGGCACGGGTCGCAAGCTCGGTCGCTTGCCCGAGATGTCCAGAACTGTTGTAGACGGGGTGTCAATAGGCCGAGGCTCAAGAAACACCTTGACGGCTTCCTCGGTCGCACGCACCGAGAGCTCGTTTTTGATGACGCGCGCGACCATAGTCGCCTGGGCGTCCGGGTCACCGATCGCCAAGAGGCACCTGGCGTGTCCCGCAGAGATCTGTGACTGGGCGAGAGCTGTTTGAGCAGTCTCACCGAGTTGTAGTAGACGCAGAGTGTTGGTGATGTTGGCACGACTCTTTCCCACACGCTGGGCGACTTGCTCGTGGGTAAGGTCGAAATCATCGATCAACTGCTGGTACGCAGAGGCTTCTTCCAGAGGATGAAGGTCGACACGGTGGAGATTCTCTACCACGGCCTGTACGAGTGATAGTCGGTCGTTGACAGAATCTTGAACCAGCACGGGCACCGTCTCAAGGCCGGCGATGCCTGCGGCCCGCCAGCGGCGCTCGCCGGCAATCAGTTCAAATCGGTTGGGATCACCTTCAAGAGGACGCACGATAATGGGTTGAAGGACCCCAAGCTCGCGTACCGAAGAGGCGAGTGATTGAAGGCTTTCATCGTTAAACGCCTTGCGCGGCTGGAATTGATTAGGACTGATTGAGGAAACGGGAACATGGCGCAGCGGGCCGAGGGGCGCCACAACTTCGACATCGTCCACTACTTGTTGACCCTCGGGAATCAGGGCGCCGAGGCCCTTTCCGAGTCCGGGCTTTCTAGCCATTCATGATCTCCTCTGCTAACTGGCGGTACGCTTTGGCGCCCTTGGATTGGGGATCGAACACGGTGATTGGCTGGCCAAAGGAGGGTGCCTCCGCCAAGCGAACCGTGCGGGGAATCTTCGTGCGGCACAACTCTTCCGCAAAGTGGCGTCGAACCTCCAGGGCCACGTCCTGGGACAGGGTATTGCGAGCGTCGTACATGGTAAGTACAACTTTTGAAATCTTCAAGTCAGGGTTGAGGTTCTTCTGTACAAGATCAATAATCGCTCTCAACTGGGTGAGCCCTTCAAGGGCGTAGAACTCGGTCTGCACCGGAACCATGATTTCTGTCGCAGCCGCGAAGGCGTTGATCGTAATCAATCCCAAAGAGGGGGGGCAATCAATGAAGACGTAATCGAAGTCACCTTCCACCGAGGCAATCGCCCTCTTGAGGCGAAGCTCGCGCGAAATCACTGCCGTCAGTTCCTGTTCAACTCCGGCAAGGTCGAGCGTGGCAGGTGCGACGAAGAGGTTATTGAAGCCCGTGGGCTCAACGATGTCCACCATTGGTACATCGTTCAGCAAGACGTCGTACACCGACTTCTCAAAACGACGGCCGTCAACTCCCAGGCCAGTCGTAGCATTGCCCTGGGGGTCCAAGTCAACAATTAGTACTCGCTTCCCCGCCTCCGCCAGTGCGGCTCCGAGCGAGGTAGTAGTGGTTGTCTTTCCAACCCCACCTTTCTGGTTCGCTACAGCAAAAATCCTCATTTTGGCGGCGTCTGCCATAAGCCTCTTCCCCGCTTGCTACTTCCCGCTCTCCAACAAATTACGGATATTTATTCGTGATTTCAATTTGTCGTCAAGTTCACTTGTTTCACGTGAAACAACTGCACGCAACACTACTCTTCCTCGTGGCGAAAAGTAAATACCCTCAAACCGCGGTAATTTACCTTCCGAAGAGCCCCTTTTGTTTCGCATGGCTCATTGAGGAGGAAGATTTGACAATCAATGTAGACGGACCAGCGTATGTCAAGTCACTTGTTTCAGGTGAAACTTGATTAGCCGCCCTTAGCAGGTGATCATCTAAGCATGAGATTGACTCACTCTCCCATGTTTCACGTGAAACACTCCTCTCTCGGAGACTTAGGTGCACCCCGCTCGCCTGCGGTTGCCTACTGCTCCACTATCGAGCCGGCTGACCAACCCGGAACTCGCGCCGGAGAGATTGTTTCACGTGAAACACTCCGAAAGGCTACGGGGTTTGGGGGAACTCTCTGCGTAGAAGACGCCCCCGGGTTTGCGTGAATTCACGTGACACATTCAGTCCATCATCAGGTCGCTCAGCCATTCGGTGCAAGCAGGAGTGCGGGTTGACATTGTGCGGCGAGCCCTGGAAACTGCGAGATCGCTCGGGGTTGGAATGTAACTTGAGCGTCACGACTTGACGTTTCACGTGAAACATCAAAATAAGGGTCTTTTCCCCGGTGTGCCGATCTCTCGGGGATACCTCTCAGGTGTCGGTCGAATTTTACGCAGGATCTGATATGCGGCCCCGTGACGAACACGCCCTTCGGAGCGCAGGCCGAGTTGTCCCAATGCCGATGGGTTCCATCGATCTGCGTCATCGTCGTTGGGTGGTTCAGAGACAATGAGTACCCCCCCAATGGCTAAGAATCGTACTGAGCATTCCGCCGTAACTGCCGGAGGACCGAACGATCGAGCAGTTACCAAAGGAAATTGACCTTCAAGATCGTGGTCTCGTGAAAGTTGCTCAGCACGGCCATTCAGCACCATTCCTCCGGAGGGTGCGCCCTCCCACTGCATAGTTTCATCAAGAAAACTGGTGCGCTTCACCATTGAGTCAACAAAAGTCGCGGGAACTCCCCAGTACTCGAAGAGAACCAGTCCCGGCAGTCCCCCGCCGCTACCTAAATCAAGGAATTGAGTAGGTGGGGTAGGGGTGAGATCATCCCATACATGGCGGAAACCCGACGCGTGCTCAATCTGAGTTTCAATCGCAACCGGTCCTAAAAAGCCCCGCGCCCTCGATTCCTCGAGGGCGCGGTACAACCATTGGCTTGTCACGATATCAATTATGCCGGAGAAACCACTACGAAGCGGCGAGGCTCTTCCCCCTCGGATCGGGTCACTACCGTGCCAATCTCGGACAAAGCGTCGTGCACGGCCTTACGGTCAGCCGCCGACATTGGCTCTAGAGCACGCTCTTCGCCCGTCTCCACCACTTCCTGGGCGACCTGAGAAGCAAACCGTCCTAACGCAGCCACGCGGCGTTCACGATACTGGGCGACATCGACCAGAATTCGGTCCGTGCGGCCGGGACTCTTCGACTGAACCACCGTGCGAGTCACTTCCTGCAATGCCTGCAGGGTCGTACCGCGGGGGCCGACGAGAACACCAAGCTCCGTCGGCGGATTCGCGTTGACTGACAGCTCAACTGTCTCTTGATCAATCTCTCGGACGCTTACTTCGGCACTAATATTCATCGAGGACAGCAAGCCCTCGAGGAAACCCTTACCGATCGCTCCCTGCTCTGTCAGTGTGATTCCTTCAGCCATGCTGCTCTCCTTTGATGAAGCTTTCTCGGACCTCGATGTTTGTCCGCTGGAACTCTGTTTTTCTCTACCAGATTCGGGCCTCTCACGATTGTTGCGTGGTCGGTCGCTCTCAGACGGCTTGGTCTTGGGCCCCTTGTTCTTGGTGTTGTCGCGACCTTCGCTGTTGCGAGGCCGATCCTCACGGCCGCCGGAGCGTCGCGAACGCTTCGGGCGGGGTCCAGCGGGGCGAACGCGAGCACGAACGCGTGCTTCTCCACGAATTCGTCCGAATAAACCCGCCTTGGGCTCCTCGAGAATTTCGATCTCGGCGTCATCTCGGTGGACGCCAAGATGAGCGAGCGCCCGATCAGTAGCCTCATCGATTGATTTACCGGTGGTTTCTACCCAATCCATGGTTACCGTTCCTTTCTCTTACGCTTTGTCTTGGAGCGACTTTGTGCCTGGGGCTTGATAGTTGAAGGTTTCGGCTCGTCCTTCTTTTCCTTGCTTTGCGCCGCCGCCGGCAGCTCCTTCTCAACGGACTTGACACCGTTCTTTTGAGGGTTCGAGATACCGGCGCGGAACATCAGGTCCTGAGTAATTATGCGTATTCCTGTAGAAACAATCATGTACAACACAACAGCTGCGGGAATGATGATGTAGAAGTATGCGAAAAAGATCGGCATGAATCGCTGAATCATCTGTTGCTGCGCTGGCATCGCTTGACCGGTCTTGCGGCTGCGGTTGTTAAGTTGGGCCATCTGGAAATACTGCAACCCCACCGCCACCGCCACGAAGGCAATGAACGGAATCTGGGCTAACCACGAACTGTGGGCGCTGAAGACTTTCAGGTTCAAGTCCATGCCGAACACCTTGATCTGGCCGTGCGAGGCCACCAGGTTGTGGTACATCGTGGAGCTTTGGGGAATATAACGGGGCTGCGCCATCAGGGTGTTTCCGTGGTGGACCACGTTGGCGAGTCCCTTGATGACGCTGTAGAGGATGAAGAGAAATGGTGCCTGGAGCAGCACGGGGAGGCAGCCGCCCAGCGGGTTGGCTCCCTCTTCCTTATACAGCTTCATCATTTCTTCGTTGAGGAGCTGACGGTTTTCGGGACCCTTGTACTTCTGCTGGAGCTTCTTGATTTCAGGCTGAAGCCGCGTCATGGCCTGCATTGACTTGGTGCTCTTGATGGTGAACGGGGTCAAAGCACCCATAATGACAACCGTCAAGAGGATGATGGCGACGCCGTAGTTCGGAATTAGTCGGTAGAAAAAGGCGAGAATCCAGCCAAAGAGGTGGAAAATCGGCTGCAAGAGGGAGCCAACGGAGTGGGAAAACGACTTCATGAAGTAGGTGTCCTATCTTTCTTCGCTTCGGGTACGAGGTCGATGCCGTGAGGCCCCAGAGGGCGGCATTTGCTGATGCGGCGCACGGCCAGTCCTGATCCGCGCAGTGCGCCGTGGATCAACACAGCTTCATAGGCATAGTGCGAACACGATGGGTAGAAGCGACACGGCGCAATGCGCCCCGCACGTGCCTTCTGATACCAGACAATAAGAGTGAGGATCAGTGTTGCGGCGCGAGAACGTTCAGAGTGCTTGTGCCCTGGAGAGCGCCGCTTGAAGATGGTGTTGGAGTTCATCATAGGAGAGGTGTCCTGACCCATTTCCGCACTTGATCAGGTATAAACCTGACTTGGGGGCGGGGGAGAGGCCATCCATCGCAACCCGGAGCCGGCGGCGAATTCGATTGCGAACAACCGCATTGCCAACCTTTCGACTGATTGCGTAGGCCACGGCGCTTGAACCTTGGTCCGAGTGCTCCACGAAAACAACTCGAAGAGTTCCACTCTGTCCACGGCCCGTTGGTGTCGCGAATTCGGCAAACTGCCGTCGGGTATTGACCCGACCGGGCACGAAGAGGCTCAGACCGTCAACTGGTGACGGCCCTTGAGACGGCGAGACTTGAGCACGGCTTGTCCCGCGCGAGTTCGCATGCGGGCGCGGAAACCATGAGTCTTGGCCCTTTTCCTCTGATTTGGCTGATAAGTACGCTTCACAAAATCCTCTTCTCAAGCTGTGTCAATACGCTTCGCGGTACCCCCTGGGGGTCGCTGGCGCGCTGCTAACGACAATCCTATCCCACTACGGTCTTCGCCGGTCTTCGCGAACCCCCTTGAGCAGTGTAGTGTTACAACCCCGAGTGGGCAGGCCATCGAATTTGACAATTGCGTGGTTGTGGATAAAGTCAGATTTGGTCTGTGGAGGAAAACATGCAAAGTATCGACGAAGTGTGGTCAGCATTGCGAGACTCCTTACGTGGCAATAGTTCTGACGCAATGTGGTCCGCGGGACTCGGTGCACTTCGCCTTGTGGATTACCAAAACAATGAGTTGATTATCTCTGCTCCAAACCAGATTCAATTGTTACGAGTGCAGCAGCGTTACCTGCCATTGATCACTGAACAAGCGCAACAACTGTTGGGTAAGTCGGTGACGGTTTCTCTGACGGTGGGTGAGGGGAGTGTTCGCGAGCCCGAGCCCGAGCCGATACCCGCAGAGAGTGACGTTTCGGCGTCGCGAGTGATGAGGTCGGATCGCCCCCTTCGTTTAGACCCGCGGATGACCTTTGATACATTCGTCGTGGGCAACTCAAATCAACTGGCGCGATCAGCTGCTTTCGCAGTCGCTGAAATGCCTGGTCGTGCCTATAATCCATTGTTGATGTACGGTAACTCCGGTCTCGGTAAAACCCACCTTCTCCACGCCATTGGTAACTACGTACAGGAGAACTACCCGTACCGTAAGGTTCTCTACGTTTCGACCGAAACGTTCTTGAATGACTTCATTCGCGCGATCCAGACGCGCACTCAACTCGCGTTACACGAGCGTTACCGCGAAGTCGATGTGTTGTTGATCGACGATATTCAGTTCATGGAGTCGCGTGGCGAGACTTTCCACGAGGAGATCTTTCACACGTACAACACACTGCATAGCGAAGGTAAGCAGATTGTCTTGACGTCGGATCGATCGCCGCGCGACCTCGCTGGCTTACAGGAGAGATTTCGCAGTCGTCTGTTGCAAGGCCTCGTTACACACATTGACCAACCTGACCTAGAGACCCGCATCGCCATCTTGCGCTCAAAGTCTGAGGCGGAGGGAATCACCCTGCCCAATGACGTGACTGAGTGGATTGCCCACCGGGTGAGAGACAACATTCGTGAACTCGAGGGGTCGATCACGATGCTGCGCGCGTTTTCCAACCTGCATCAAGTTCCCATCTCCCTCGAGTTGGCCCAAAAACACCTCACTGGCTTGGGCCATGAGCACGTGGTGTTGAAGCCTGAAACCATCATCAAGGCCGTGGCCGACTTCTACGGCCTGAGCACCGAAGATGTTTTGGGATCTAAACGGCTCCGTCCGCTCGTCCAGGCTCGACACGTTGCGATGTACCTCATCCGCGACCTCTTGGACAATTACTCCTACCCGATGATCGCTCGAATATTTGATGGTCGCAACCACACCACCGTGATCAGCGCCGTTGAAAAGATCAAGGAGCAGATTACGGTGAACGTCGAGTTGCTTACCCAGATCAACACCTTGACCCAGCAACTCCAGGGTGAAATGTAGGGGCCTTGTGGGGAAAGTGGCGACACGCTTGTTGATATCAGTGGATAACTGGGGTGGTGTTCCACATGACTTCAGAGTTGAATTTAGAGAGTTGAAACAACTCCCCACACGCCTGTGTAGGAAACGTTCACCTTCACGTCACACACCATCAGGTAATTTGAAAACTTACCCACAAATCCACAGGCCTACTACTACTAACTAATTTCTACATACCCATCCACACGTATCCTCAGTAGCAACGAAAGGCAGTCTCATGAAGTTCAAATCAGAGCGCGATCTTCTAGTCGAGGCGCTTAGCGCAGCGAGTCGAGTCGTCGCCACCCGCCTCATTGGAGCTTCGTCCGGCATTCTTCTTTCACTGACCGGCAATCAACTAATAGTGACCGGTACTGACCTAGACATCACCGTGCGCACCAATGTTGACGTAATTGGCATCGAAGACGGCGCCATGGTCGTGCCCGCCCGTCTCATTGTTGATGCTGTGCGTTCCCTCGAAGCTGGAGCCGTGACTATTGCGAATCCCGATGAAAACGTCGAGGTGTCGCTAGGTCGTGCCAAGTTTTCACTACGAACCTTCTCGGTGATGGATTATCCAAACCTCCCGCCCGTAACGGGGACCACAACCACCATTGCGGCACTGGACCTCATGCAAGGCCTCAACCAGGTTGTGCGTGCCGCAGCCAATGATGACGCACGACCGTTGTTAACTGGTGTTCTCTTCACTCACGATGACAGTACCCTGCGCCTCATCGCGACCGACTCTTACCGACTTGCAGTTCGTGACGTTCCCGGGGTGCCCGGCATAGGAGGAACACAAGACCTCCTGGTTCCCGCACGAGCTCTCCAGGAACTCCAGCGCGCCGCATCCGCTTTGTCTAGTGACGCCGAAATTGGCGTCACGTTGACCGACGCCGAAATCTGTTTTGTGGTGGGCGCGAGCACTATCGCTTCACGCTTGATCGACGGCAACTACCCCTCAGTACTGCAGTTGATTCCAGCGAGTTACCCCAACCAGTTGCGAATCGCCAAGGACACCCTGCTCACCTCGCTCAAGCGCGCCAAGTTGTTGGCCAAAGACTCCACCTCGTCGGTCCGACTTACCATGAAGGAAAAATCAGTCGAGATTCGTACCCAAAGCATCGACACGGGTGACATCGAGGACAACGTCGACGCTGACTACCAGGGCGAGGAACTAACCATCGCCTTTAACCCGTCGTTCCTGATCGACGGCATTGAAGCAGTGATGGGCGATGAGATTATCCTGGAGATGTCCGACGCCGTTCGACCCGCCATGGTGCACGGAGTGGAAGATGTGCGCTTTCGCTACCTCCTAATGCCGGTTCGCGTTCAGTAGGGACCGGACGGTCTCGTGGGACTCCACGAACTCACCCTTCGCAACTTCCGGCCCTTCGACGAACTGGTCTTTCACCCAGACCACGACGCCGTCACGGTGTTGTTGTCACCCAATGGAACGGGAAAAACCTCTGTCTTGGAGGCGGTCTACGCACTCGCGACTGCGAGCTCGTTTCGCACCACATCGGCGAGTGACATGATCCGGACTCACCACGATCTGGCGGAGGTTCACGGAACGTTGTTTCAAAACGATCGCCGTGTTCAAATTGACCTCACTCTTCATCGCGGAGTCCGTAACACCACAAAGCGCATGCTGGTCAACGGGCAACGCCCCACTTCGCGTGCCGTCGTAGCCGAAGTCCTGCCACTTACCGTCTTCACCCCCGAAGGTGTTGACGTCATACGTCAAGGCCCCGACCAACGGCGCACGCTGATCACCAACCTCCTTGCTGACGTGTCACCACACCTCGGCGATGTCATCGAGCGGTTCGCCAAAGTACTTCAGCAACGAAATGCCCTCCTGCGCACATTGCAGGGTATTCGTCCTTCGTTCAGTCAGCGAGATGAGTTGGCGGTGTGGGATGCAGAATTCTGCGCCGCCGCAGATGCATTGGTGGACGCTCGCCGCGCACTGCTTTTTGAACTCGGTCCATTAGTAACGCACTTCTACCAAGAACTCGCCCAGAACACCCTCTCGGTATCGAGCGATTACGAACTGTCCTGGTCAGGAGTATTGACCACCGCGTTATCAGCCGCGCTGGCGGACGACGTCCATCGGGGCTACAGCACGATCGGTCCACATCGCGACGACGTGATCTTTCAACTCGACGGTCGTGACGCCCGCCGCCAAGCCTCCCAGGGTGAGCAGCGCTCACTAGCGCTCGCAGTGCGCTTGGCGGGACATGAACTGGTGCAACAGCAACGCGGGGTGGCGCCACTGCTGTTGCTTGACGACGTCTTCAGTGAACTTGACCCCTTGCGTAGCGATCGTCTTCTCAATTTGCTCCCCGGGGGCCAAACTTTGGTCACTACGGCGTCACCGTTGCCACACGCAATGACCCCCGCAGTAATCATTGACGTTGGGGCGAAGTCATGAGTCGTTTCTCTGACAAACCGGAGCCACTCGGCGACCTGTTGCGCACAATGGCCAAACGCGTGAAAAAGGTGGACTTGACCGCAATTGAAGAGATTCGCGAGTTATGGCCAACCCTCGTGCCCCCCGCCGTTGCCGACGCGTGTCAGCCCGAATTTGTCAAGAATCATGTACTCGTCATCAGTGTTCCTTCGGGTGCGTTCGCTCAACAAATCTCATTCGACCAGGAGTCAATTTTGGATGGTTTGGCGCCACTCAAAGATCGGGCGCCCACTTCACTTAAAACGGTGCAGAAAGCCTGAAATAAAGGGCTTTTTACGCTGGTAGGCGGCCGAAATGTCACCCCGCAACCAGTAGGATGGAAGCAAGTTTCTAGTGAACGCGGCAGCGCCGTGCGCGCCGAATTTCTAACAATTGAAAGGATTACTCCGTGGCTGAAAAGTCCAAGGGGTCATCGAGCTACGGAGCTCGTGACATCACCGTTCTCGAAGGCCTTGAACCGGTCCGAGTTCGCCCAGGAATGTACATTGGATCCACCGGTCCCGCGGGCCTGCACCACCTCGTGTGGGAGGTGGTGGACAACGCGGTGGACGAGGCCATGGCCGGCTACTGCACGCGCATTGACGTGACCATACTGGCTAACGGGAGTTGTCGCGTCATCGATGACGGACGTGGTATTCCAGTTGAGGAACACCCTCAGTACCCCGGCAAGACGGCGGCGGAGATTGTCCTCACGGTGTTGCACGCCGGCGGAAAATTCGGTGGCGAGGGCTACAAGGTCTCGGGCGGCCTGCACGGCGTGGGCGTGTCGGTGGTGAACGCCTTGTCGACCTCGCTGATTCTCGAGATCGACCGTAACAACGAGCGCCACCAACTCGACTTCGCCAACGGAGGTAAGCCCCAAGGCAAGATGAGGGTGACCGGACCCGCTCCACGGGGACGTACCGGCACAACCGTGACGTTCACGCCGGACCCCACCATCTTCGAGGACGTCGAATTCCGAGCGCAGACCATTCTCGAGCGACTCCAGATCATGGCATTCCTCAACCGTGGCCTCGAGATTCGCTTCGAGGACCAGCGGGCCGGGCGAGATGCCAAGGAGACCTATAAGTACAGCGGTGGCATCGTGGATTACGTGCGGCACCTCAACAATTCCAAGGAGTCGCTGTTTCGCAAAGTCGGGTTCTACGAGCAGACCGAAGAAGGTCAGGAAGTCGAAGTCGCCTTCCAGTGGAACACGGGCTACTACGAGAGTATCCACTCCTTCGCCAACGGCATCTCAACCATCGAGGGCGGTATGCACGAAGAGGGATTTCGCAAGGCCATCACCAATGTCGTGAATCGTTACGCTCGCAAGCGCAACCTCCTCAAAGAAAAAGAAGACAATCTCTTGGGTGAGGACATCCGCGAGGGCCTCACCGCCATCATCTCGGTGCGTCTCGCAGAACCACAGTTCGAAGGTCAGACCAAGGGAAAGCTTGGCAATGTCTCCATTCGCTCCCTCGTCGAGCGCGCCACGAACGAGAAACTCGCCGAATGGCTCGAGGAGAACCCCAAAGAGGGCGGTCAGATCGTTGCCAAGGCCGTGCAGGCGTCACGCGCCCGCATGGCGGCGCGCCAAGCGCGTGACCTCACCCGTCGCAAGAGCGCTCTCGCCGGCGCTGGGTTGCCCGGC
>OCZT010000880.1_pt1 | contig 30535 bp, 28 predicted proteins | sample 1539031 | NCBI WGS metagenome assembly OCZT01 (sample SAMEA3539308, study PRJEB22396) | soil metagenome | biome: tundra; feature: field; material: soil | place: USA | collected 2010-05 | depth 0.15 m | reverse complement strand
TCAGTTAACCGTGGCTTTGGATGCGCAGGATAAAATGCCTGATACAGATATTTACCTGTTAAATATTAAGTCGTCGAAGGATGCTTTTTCCTTTTCTGACCCTATAAATATAACTGACAGACCCGGTTATGATAACCAACCGGCATTTCTTTCGGATGGTTCTGGGATATTATATACCTCTATTCATGATGACGGACAGGCGGATATTTATGAATATATTATTGCCACAAAAGCTACAGCACAAATTACTCGCACCAGTGTGAGTGAGTATTCTCCGATGATAGTTCCCGGTGGAAAGGCTTTTACCGTTGTTATGGTTGAAAAAGATTCTACCCAGAGACTCTGGAAATATACTTTTGGGTATAATGATGCTCAGATTCTTTTACCGAATATTGATTCTGTTGGATATTATTGCTGGGCAAATCGGAACATTCTCGGATTATTCCGACTCACAGAACCTCCAACTTTAGAAATTGCTGATATTCGAACAGGAAAACATATCTCAGTTGCGAAGAATATAGGAAGATGCATTCAACGAATTCCTGAAAAGAACTCCATTAGTTTCGTTCAAAAGGATTCCAATCAATGGAAAATAAAGGAATTGGATTTAAAGACAAATGGAATATCTACCATCATAAATACTCTTGAAGGCAGTGAAGATTATGTATGGACTCCTGATGGTGTTTTATTAATGGGAAAAGATAATAAACTCTATCGCTTTGAACCAAATCTTGATACTGAATGGGAACAGATTGCTGATTTTAGCAGTTTAAAAATACAAGGATTTTATCGCCTTGCCATCAGCGAGGATGGAAGTATGTTAGCTATTGTTGTTTATAAAGATAAAAAGCCTAAATAAGAATTAATTACAGGCAGATTTATAAGTCTTCTTGTAATCTTCCCAGGTAATTGTTTTCTGCATATTTTTCCCGATATACGACAAAATAATTTGCAACACATCGGCTTCTTGATACCCAGCAATTGGTTGAATCAAATCACCTGTCTCAGTTAAATAAACTGAAGTTGGATAAGACATCTTACCACCAAGAAAATAAGATGCCAAGTCATTAGCCCTGATACTTTTATTGAAAGTAAATGCCGTGTCCTTATAATGTAAAGTATCTTTTATTTCGGCATTAAACCTAACAGGATAATAATATTTATTCATTAATTCGACAACACAAGGGTCTTTAAAAGTGGTTGCATCCATTCGTTTGCACCATCCGCACCAATCGGTATAAACATCTAAATAGATTTTCTTTGGAGTGATATTGGTTAATTTCAAGGCATCTTCCAATGTGTACCATTTAATTTCATGCTGACCAGCACTTTGAGAGAATCCGAAACTTAGAAAGGTCAGGGATAGAATCAGAAAACAGATAATTTTTTTCATTATGGATTTATTTATGGTACAAAGGTACGGATTTTAAATGGATTTTAAATGAAACGAAAAAGCAGGAGTTTAATCCTGCCTTCTTGAATCTATTAAGCAATTAACAATGATTATCGCTTATCCTTATCTTTGTCCTTATCTTTATCACCACCTTTAGCTCCTCGCATTTCTTCTTCCTCATCATGTTTTGGCATATCTTTCACAAACTTACCATTGTGGTCAATGAAAAAACGTTTGCCATCTTTTGCAACCACAGCATTGTTTTGATAGAAGATAACCGCATCTTCATATTCTGCAGGGATTACAAATGTTCCTTTTTCGTTGATGAATCCCCACTTAGCACCTTCTTTTACTGCGGCAACTCCTTCACCAAAATTACGGGCATTATCATATTTCAATGCAATAACTTCCTTGCCGCTTGGGTCAATGAATCCATATTTCCCTCCTTTGCTTACGCGGGCTAATCCATTGATGAAATCATCAGCAAAATCATATTGCATTTCAATCATTACTTTACCTTCTTTATTGATATAGCCATACTTTTTATCTTTCCCTACCTTTGCTAATCCTCCTTTAAACACCGAAGCATCATCATATTGGAAAGGAATTGCAACCTCTCCTTTTCCATTGATAAATCCTCTTTTCCTTGCCTGGATTACCAAAGCCATACCTTCAAAAAAATCGCTGCCGGCATCGTATTTCGGCTCAACGATTACCTTTCCGGACTGGTCTTTATATCCGGCTTTGCCACCTTGATAAAACTTTACAAGCTCCTGAGAACGAACCTGAATTGTGAATGCTGATGCTAATAACATCAGAAGAAATGATTTAATGATAATTTTATTTTTCATGTTTTATTTAATTTTAAGAGTGTAAATATAGCAATAATTTTAATTGTGAGAAAATATTTAACGAATTAATGTCAGATAACCATGAGTGGAATATATTTTTCCCGCCGGGTCATTTGCTGTAAATATATAATAATATGTCCCATCAGGAGCATCGGCACCGGTGCCATTTATTTTTCCATTCCAAAGTTTTTTAGAATCTGTGCTCTCAAAGAGTTTTTCTCCCCAGCGGTTATAAATTACCAAGTGGTAATTGGTATATCCTTCCGCATTAAGATAAAACAACTCGTTCTTGCCATCTCCGTTCGGAGAGAATATATTGGGGATATACAGATTGCAGCTATCAACCACAATAAAATCTAAGACTGCGGTATCGGGTTTTGTACGGCATAAGGAATCATTACTGAAAATAATCAATGTAACAACATAGCTTCCGGTATCTATATATATATGAGAAGGATTTTTGGATGTATCAATCCATCCATCTCCAAAAGTCCATAAGTAAGAATCGGCATTGGTACTTGAATTTGTAAAATTAACAATCAGAGGGGCGCAACCGGTGATGTTGTCTTCTGTGAAACTGCTATTAATGGTTATAGGATTATCAACCACAATATAACTTGTCCGGACAGTTGTATCGGCAACTCTTCCGCAAGAAGTGTTTACGTATGCTATAAGAGTTACTGTAAATGTTCCAGAGGTGGTATAGGTATGAGTCGGATTTTGTGATGTATCGGTATTTTGTGTATCCCCAAAAGTCCAAATATAATTTGTTCCGTTCGTGCTGCCGTTTGTAAAATGTACCGTTAATGGATTACATCCGCTTAATGTATCGGCAGTAAAATTGGTAGTTACTTGAGGTGGCTTTATCACCGTGATTGTAACCTGCATCGTGTCGTTACATCCTCCAGCTCCGATTCCAATCAACGTAACTATATAGGTTCCGGAATCAATGTAGGTGTGAGATGGACTTGTGGCTGTTGAAGTTCCTGCATCACCAAAAGCCCAGGAGTAGGAGATTGCATTTGTACTTGTATTATTAAAATTAACTGTATATGGTACACATCCGAAAGTGGAATCTGCTGTAAATGCAAGATGAGCCGAGGGATTGACCGTAACATAATTTGTAATAATCGTTGTATCTGAAACTGTTCCGCAGAGGGTTGTACTGAAAGTTATCAAAGTTACCGTATATGTCCCTGAAGTGGTATAAGTATGCGTGGGATTGGCGGCAGTATCAGAATTTCCATCACCAAAATGCCAGATATAATTTGTTCCGTTGAAACTATTATTTGTAAAATGAACTGTCACGGAATCGCAGCCGGATAAAGGACTTCCGGTAAATGCACTTGCAACGGTATCATGCTGAACAATAATATAGGCATTGCGAACCAGGGTATCATTACAAGCACCGCTTCCATAAGCAATAAGCGTTACAGTATATGTTCCGGGATTTATATAAGTATGAGTCGGATTGGTTTGCACACTTGTGTTTCCATCGCCGAAATTCCAGAGATAGGAAACGGCTCCTGAACTGCTGTTGGTAAAATTTACCGTAAAGGGAGAGCATCCGATTAAAGTATCGGCAACAAAAGCTATGTGAGGTGTATCGGAAACAGTGATATAATTTGTCAGGACTAGGGTATCTCTGCCGGGACCGCAGGCAGAATTATTTATCGTAATCAAAGTTACAGTATAAACTCCGGTATCAATGAAAGTATGTGTCGGATTTGTTACAGTGCTCGAATCCCCATCGCCGAAATACCATAAATAATTAGTTCCATTTGTGCTGGTGTTATTGAAAGTAACAGTTAGCGGAACGCACCCACTCAATGGTGTGGCATTGAATGCACTGATTATCGGACCGCCATTTCCTGAAATTACCGGGCAGGTAGTATCGGGAACAAATCGCCACATATCGTTATAATAAGACCCGGCATTGTATCCTCCAAACAGCCAGAGATTTCCATTGAGGTCTTTAAACCCGTCCGAACCCATTCTCGAGGGTGGCATGTTGGTGCTGCTCGAAACTAAAATGGTTCCATAATTTCCCATATCGTCCAAATTCATGGTGCCGCTCATCCATGTCCATTCATTGGTGGAAACATTATAATTCCATAGGTTATTATTTATATTTCCGCCAAGATCGGGTGAACCGCCGAAGTTTTCGAAATTATCACAACCTCGCGTCCAGCAACTTCTGTTTTCGGCTCTGGCACTGGGGACATTGGCAGTATCGGGCACACACTGTGTTCCGGGATGACCGACATCGCTGTTCAAATTTGTGCCGCTCATCCAAGTCCAGTTTCCTGTTGCCATATTATAGCGCCACATATCATTTTTACTTGCACCATTATTATATTCATATCCTCCAAACAACCATAAATCATCATTCATTGCCTTCCATGCCGCATAACAAAATCTACCGCTGGGAATATTTCCGACAGCTTCAACGCCCTTTGTTCCATAGACCGCAGGATTATTCTGGGTATTCGGACCACTCATCCAGGTCCATTCATTGGTGGCAATATTATATTTCCAGAGATCGCTTCCGGAGCCTCCGTTTACATCGCCTCCAAACAACCAAAGATTATTCTGACTGTCCGTCCAGCTTGCATTACTTTCGCATCTTCCGCCCGGAATATTTGCCGGATCAGCAATACCGATTGTCCCATAAGTTCCTAAGCCTCCATTGGTATTTGGTCCGCTCATCCAGGTCCATTCATTGGTGGCAATGTTATACATCCACAGGTCGCTGAGGTATCCGGTGGCATTATTTACATCTGAACCATATCCTCCGAAAAGCCATAGGTTTCCAGCAGTATCCGTCCAGGTTATACTTGCAAAAGCGCGCCCTCCGGGATTATTGGCGGGTGAAGCTACATTTATTGTTCCATAAGTGCCTACCTGGTTTTGAATTCCGGGACCTTTCATCCATGCCCATTGATTGATGGCAGGATCAAATTGCCACATATCGCTCCATCCTAATCCTCCAAAAATCCAGAAATGCCCGGCATGATCTGTCCATTGAACAGACTCATAAAGTCCGGGAGGTGTATTACCGGCAGCAAAAACCGTTTGTGTTCCGAATACCGCCGTACCATTGAGGGTATTTGTTCCTGCCATCCAGGTCCATTGCCCTTGTGGCTGCGAAAAACTATAGGTTATCGGAAATAAAAAATAAGAAAGAATAAATAAAAGGAGTACCTGGATTTTTTTCATTTAATGATTGATTAATTAATATCGTAGAACAAAATTACGGAAAATATTTGGAAGGGCAAAAAAGTATTAAGTCTTATGTCTTAAGTACTAAGTATTAATACAATCATAAGCGCAAAAAAGCTATTCGATTTTCAAGATTAACTAAATACTAAATACTTAAGACATAAGACTTAATACTTAGGACTTCCTTTTATTTCCTATTGGCTTGGGTATGATGATAGCTGTTAAAATGCCGGATACTTTTCCGATTTTTTCATTGTGCAGGAATCCCTGGATGCAAATTTCAATCACCTCAGCCCTGTTTTTAGAGATTATCTGAGGCTCAAAAATAAATTTTGCACCTGTAAATATATCATAAGGAATACCAATCCATTCAGCAGTTCCGGCAAGACGATAATATAAGGTATGAGCATTTACATCTATAGTACTTGTAATTATTTTTAATGAATGACCGATTACCTTGACTTTCAAAATCGGCTGATAGTTTTCTTTTTTAAAATTCCGCTCTTTTCCCAGGAACTTTAGTCCAAGCCCGATTGATTCAGTGTAGTTTTTATGTTTCATTAGCTTGCCTCTCAGGTTTCTGATAAATCCGAAAATATCCGATGGCACAATTTCGGGACGAGTTCCAAAGCTGCCCAACTCAGGAACAACAATCATACTTCTTCCTTTTGGACCCTCATTAAGAGCTTTCAGATAACTGAACATTGCTTTTGAAAAGGTAGTTATTCGCTCCGCCACCTTTATTGCATATTTAAACATTTCATTACATTTATGAACCATCTCCAAATCATCATCTGTAATATTCAATGTGTCCTGATACTCTATTAATAAAGTATCTAAATGTTCTAATAAAGCGGCTCTTTCGCTTATTTTACGGGGCATCCAGTTACGTCGTGCCATATTACTCTTAGTATTAATCAGTTTAATTTAATAGTATATTACCTTGTCCGTCATTACCGGACAATGCAAATTTATACATAATCAATTGGAATTACAACTAAATTCAATTATATCTTACCCAGAAGTCAATTGGATTTATCTAAATGATAAATGAGTTTTATTGGATATCCGAATGGATTTATACTAAAATCCATTGATATCAGAGTAAAATCTATTTGGTTCAGTACAAAAACCTATTTACTTAAGATCAAAAGATAAACAGTATCGGAAACTGAAATAATTGTCCGGTAATGACGGACAAGTAACATTTGACCAAAAAGGATTGGTTTTATAGTTCATTTGAATTGGTTTTTAAGGTGGGATAATTGGTTTTGGAGAATGAAAGGAGTGGGATGGGGATTATATACTCATTACATATAGGTAAGGTTTTTTAGGTGCGGGGAATAAACCTTAGTAGAAAAATATAATCCATCAAAACCCTACCTTATTACCTTATTTTATTTGTAATGAATATCAGCAAATAAGGTAATAAGGTTTTTATGCTTCAGGCTGGATTGTTATTTCTACTAAGGTTAAAAAAATTACTACCTAAAAAGGTAGTGGATTTTATTTTGTTTGATAAGAAAAATTACAGGTTTGGGGAGATGAAAGGAGGGGGAAGGGTATTTTATACCTTATATATAGGTAGTTTTTTTAGGTGCGGCGGGGGGAGGATTAAATTTCCCAACCTTCAAACCAGCATTTACCATGTTTTCTAAATATCTTAAGTTTTTCAACTTTCTCACTTGATTTTGCTTTGTGAATATCATCTCTGATTTTATTTATCTCTTCATCACTTAAGCTGCATTTGCATTTTATATCTGCAATTCCTCCTGATGAAACTCGACTTTCCATCAATACAATTATTTTGGTATTTGTATTTGGTTTTAATTCAATACTATCTGTTAAAAGAGGGGCATAACCAACATAAGATGTGCTTATTTGAATTTTACCAGGATTGGTTTTAATTTTAATAGGTTTATTACTGAATTTACCTTTTTCAAAATCTGTAACAAAAGTAGTATCAAGATTATTTCCGAATACATGAACATTTGCAAATGGAATGTCTTCTTTATTATCCTTAACCTCGATAGTTAAAAAAGCTAAATTGAGCTTAGATAGCTCTTTTTTTATTTTAATTTTATATTGGGATGGCTTATAAGGATTTATTTTTGGATAAATGTGGTAAGGAATCTTATATGGGTTTATGCTATCGTAATCAGCGTGCATTTCGTCCCTCCAGCCTTCCCCGTTTTTTTCAGTTAGATAATCATAAACCACACTATTATATGAATATAACGCATCAATAATTTCACCTCTGTCAGATATATCCTGAATATAAAGATAGCAAAAACCATATTTACTTGTAATGGGACCACATATCAATCTGGAGCCTTTTAATTTTTTACCATTGATTTTAATTGCCTGTTCAATAATTTGAACTTTACCTTTTGCAATATCTGCCTTAGCAATATCGCTATTATAAATGGCAAAATAATTTATTCCTTTTTTAAGAGAATCCTGTGCAAATGAAATTTGATAGAAAAGAATTACTACAAAACAAAATAGAATCTTTCTTTTCATGGGAGATTTCTTATTTACAACAAAGGCTCAATATCCAGAATTTTCTCATTATTCCTGGCTCTGTTCCAATTATTCATGAGTTCTTCTTTGTGGATGGATGCCCATTCTACAACTAATCCAAGAGTTCGGGCAGGTAATTTTCCTTCAATGATTCCTAAATCAGAAATCCTTATTTGTGCTTTAAATTCTCCATATTTTACATGAAAGTGAGGTGGATTATGCTCTTTGAAGAACATCATGATTATAATCCCATAAAAACTACTCACCTTTGGCATATTCCTCGAAAGTTTTATTTTTTAGCTCAAGATAAACACTGTCGGGGCAAATATCTATTTCATCATTCCATTCCAATGCACCAGTTTCTTTGCCGATATGAACTTTATTGAAATTCTCAATATCATTCCAAAAAGAAAAAACGCCCTTACCGGCAAGATGAGATAAATTCACCTTCCCGCTTGTTCCATCCGAATATTCCAACCAAAGAACATACGGTTCAACAGGCTTTATATTTATTAACTCAGGGAAATTAACAGGCTCCATTTTTATTAATATAAATAATTACTCCACTGTCAACGATTTAGCAAGATTCCGAGGCTGATCAACATTCGCACCGCGCATCACGGCAATATGATAAGCTAATAATTGCAAAGGAATAACAGCCACCAAAGGCACAAGGGCATCATCTGTTTCAGGGATTTCGATGGTATAATCGGCAAGGTTTTTCACAATGGTATCGCCTTCGGTAACGATGGCAATAATCTTTCCTTTCCGCGCTTTCACCTCCTGGATATTGCTCACCACTTTTTCGTAAGCAGCATTTTTATTGGCGATAACCACCACAGGCATTTCGGCATCTATCAAGGCAATCGGACCGTGTTTCATCTCTGCCGCAGGATAACCTTCAGCATGGATATACGATATTTCCTTGAGCTTCAAAGCACCCTCCAAAGCCACCGGGAAACCATATCCGCGACCAAGATAAAGGAAATTGCGCATGTCTTTAAATTGCTCGGCGATCTTTTTAACAGCATCATTGGTAAGCAGCGTCTGCTCCACTTTTGAAGGAATGCTTTCCAGTTCGCTGAGCATAGTCATGTATCGCGAATGGCTGATAGTGCCTTTTTTATATCCGATTTGCAAAGCGAGCAAAGTAAGCACCGCCACCTGAGCCGTAAAAGCTTTGGTAGATGCAACACCGATTTCAGGACCGGCATGGGTATAAGCCCCAGCATGAGTAGCCCGCGGAATGGATGAACCCACCACATTGCAGATACCCAGAATCAAAGCGCCCTTCGATTTTGCAAGTTCAATAGCAGCCAATGTATCGGCAGTTTCGCCCGATTGAGAAATGGCGATAACGATATCCTCCTCCCCTATAACGGGATTTCTATAACGGAACTCAGATGCATATTCAACCTCCACCGGGATTCTTGCAAACTCTTCAATCAGGTACTCAGCAACCAAACCAGCATGCCAGGAAGTTCCACAGGCGATAATCAAAATCCGCTTTGCATTGGCAATCTTGGATTCATATTCCATGATTCCACCCAGCATCAAAATCCCCTTCTTCGAATCAACCCTTCCCCTCATACTATCCCAGATGGAGCGCGGTTGTTCATAGATTTCTTTCAGCATGAAATGATCATAACCACCCTTTTCGAGAAGTTCCAGTTTCATCTCCAGCTCCTGAACATAAGGGGTTTTGATTTTATTTCCGATGGTTTTAAGAGTGAACTCACCGTTTTTGATGATAGCTAATTCGCCATCATCGAGATAAACAACATTTTTGGTGTATTCAACAATCGGAGTAGCATCCGAAGCGATAAAATATTCATCTTTACCGATTCCTAAAACTATTGGCGACCCCTTTCGAGCCGCGATAAGCATATCAGGATCGTGTTTCGATAAAACAACGATAGCATAAGCCCCGATAACCTCACCCAATGCCAATCGAACAGCTTCATCAACCGAAACCGAACTGTTTTGCTGAATATCCTCAATAAGATGAATCAAAACTTCGGTATCGGTATCGCTCTTAAAAGTATGTCCACGTTTTAAAAGTTCAGCTTTTATTGCAGAATAATTCTCAATGATTCCATTATGGATGATGGCAAGATTCCCTGATTCAGAATAATGAGGATGGGCGTTCACGTCATTAGGCTCACCATGCGTTGCCCAACGGGTATGCCCCATTCCAAGATTGCCCGTTAGGTTTTTATCTTTAACAAATTCAGCAAGGTCACTTACCTTGCCGGCTTTTTTATAAACATTCAGATTTCCATTTAACAATGCAATACCAGCACTGTCATAACCACGATATTCTAATCGTTGTAAGCCTTTAATTATTACGGGATAGGCTTCCCGTTTACCGATGTAAGCTACGATCCCACACATTCTCTTCTCTTTATAATTTGGTATATGTAATTGCCAGTTTCATAGGATTAACCGGACTTTTTCCACCCCCGATAATTACCCTGTTTGCAGATGCAATCCCGAGTGCTGGAACAAGATGTAAACCATAACTGGTAATATTCCCTGTCAAAACCTTTTGTACAAAATCATCCAAAACAAAATCATATAAGTTCCCATTTGTCATCGGAACCTGGAATGTAGATACAGAATAATCAGGCAGACTTTGTTCAACTCCATTTGCATCCAGATAATATAAAACCATGTTTGCCGGTGGAGGATATAAACTATTGGAGTTATCACTCACATAAACAAGCAACTCCGCTTTATTAATTGCCACGTTTCCTGACGCAACAAGATTCCTCAGATATGGAAAATCAATGAAAGTTTTTACGCCACCCATGCACTGAGCATAAACCGTATCAGACGGATTATTTAATTTCTGAGCTACAACAGTACCAGTATAATCATGATCAAAATGATTAACTGAGGCAGAATTAGAATTAAAAATAAGATTCAAAGATAACCCTGAAGCGGATGAATTATGGAAATAAATCGTGATTCCAGAGCCGATGGTTTGCAAACTAAAATAGAGAATAGCACCTCTTCCTGAAGAAGTTATATCAGCTGCTTTCAAATAAATCCCCTTGAAGAAAGAGTTAAATGCTGCATCGCTTCCTAAAGTTGTTGAACTTGCATTCAATATTCGGTTTGCAAGAGTATTATTTAATTTAATTCTTAATTGAGGAACTTCTAATACTCCTCCGATTGTTAAACTATCATGAGGGTTGGGAGTAAAAATAAGACTACCTAATGCTTCATTATTATAAGCAAAGTTCTGGGATGAATAATAAACCGTGTTTTGAGTTATGTTTTCTTCCATTTCATAAACTGAAACAGATTGGGTGGTATTAAGATCTCCATAATACCCATCATAAGCCAAAGATAAAACTATTGAATCAGCAACCGGGTTTGTTCCGAGGTTATTATTTAAGCTCTCCAAATTAGGAATTGCATAAAAGCTCCCGGATACTTTTCCAAAAACAGGATCAACATAACTTCCCAGTAAATTTGAAGCTGCACTATAGGAAATCATCGAATCTCCCGGTATTGTTTTCGTCACCAAAGAAAAGGTATCCGTATATTGAAGATTAATCTTGTCAGATTTCGGCTGAACCGATAATCCGATTTCACTTGGATTGTTGCAAGATGAGAGAATTATTCCTGAAAGAAAAACAACAATTACTGTTTTAATAAAGGATGCAGATGATACAATAGGGGTATAAATTGAGTTTTTCAATTGCTTAAATAATAATTAATAAAGGTAAAAACGAATACTAGGAACGGCAAAAGTAGGAAAAAATTACTCAGTGAGCAATTCTTGTCCAACTAATAACTGATCATAGAAGTTATAATAAGCTTTTATGTATTCATCAACATTATGATAGCCTAAATTTGGTTTATCCGTCTTTTTGAAGAATGCAGACAACTCAGGATTGATTTTATCGCTTCCCTGAACAATTGCATCAGCATATTTCATAGCTGTCAGGTTAATATTTACGAAATCAGGAGAGGTCTTTAATAATTTCAAATCCTCATTAGTCATTCCTTCCATCTTAACCTTGCGAGCATAATCAGCATTGAATTTCTCTGGGAACTCATGATTATAAACAGAATAAACAACTTTAGAATTAGCAAAGATAGGATCATCCTTATAACTCGTCTTTAAATAAAGAGGAATAAGACTTGTAATCCAACCATGGCAATGAATGATATCAGGAGACCATCCTAATTTCTTAACAGTTTCCAAAACGCCTCTGCAAAAGAAGATAGTTCTGGAATCATTATCTTCATAAAAAGTCTTCTTACTGTCTCTGAAAGTATTTTTACGGTTAAAATACTCTTCGTTATCTATAAAGTAAACCTGCATTCTGGCAGACTGGATAGAAGCAACCTTTATAATTAACGGATGATCGGTATCGTCAATGATAAGATTCATCCCTGAAAGACGGATAACCTCATGCAACTGATTTCTTCTTTCATTAATACATCCAAACCTTGGCATGAAAGTACGGATTTCTTTTCCTTTATCCTGAACACCGGCAGGAAGATAACGCCCGATATGGGCTAAAGAAGTTTCCTCTAGATAAGGTGTAATCTCTTGTGAAATGAATAAAATTCTGGCTTTTCTCATATTTTTATTATTTTATTAGTTACGATTTCGTACCACAAAATTAAGAATAAAATTTGTAATCCACAACTAAGTTGCAATATTTTTTTTATTATTTCAAAAATAAATCGGGAAAAGGAGGGTAATTATGAATAAAAGATTGAAATCGGAACTAATAAAGAACCCTGTCAAATAAGGCTAAACATCATTTTTATCAGCATGCCTGTTCCTTAATCTTTTATTTCTGATGGCGGTGCCAATGGAAATATAAAATAATTTGCTGGAGGCAGGTTGATAGCTCACTAATTGATTTGTGGTAGGGATATAAAAGTCCATATTCTGTTTTTTGAGGAAATCATAAAGATAATATTTGAACCGGATATATCCTCCATGCTGATTATGAAGTTCGGCAAAAACGGATGGATTTATCGCATTTGCCTTGCCTGAACCCCATACAGAATTGATATTTTTACTCCCATTCCAGATGACTTTTTGTTTATAAGCAAACATCCACTCCCCCTCGGTTCCAATAGCTAAATAGGAATCTTTGGTCAAATTTCCGAGTTTTAGTGCCAATGGAATCCCTAAATCATAGGACCGCTGTTTTACCGTCACATCGCCAAAGCCCGGAACATTAAAATCATTTATAAAACCAACATTTCGTACATCCCAACCAGTATAAAACCCTAAAACACGATTAAAATCATAATTTATATTCCACGCTAAATCCAGAAAAGCAGAAAATCGGACAACATTATGAGGATTAATGCTCCCGATGCTGTCATTTTTTACCTTTCCTCCCGAAAAAATTAACTCAAAGCCGGTTGTCAGATACCACTCTCCAGGTTTGCGGTCGGGTAACTGGGCAAATAAATTTGTGAGGAGTGAAGAACTAAGAGTGAGGAATATTATTATCTTTTTCATAAGGCGCAAAACTATTATTTTATACTGATTATTGTCCTTTACTGCTCAAATTTTACATTTTATTCCTTCCCTGAAATGATTTAAGGGAACTTTAAATGACTCAGAGGGTACTTTAAATGGCTCAGGGGATATTTTAAATGACTTTATTTGTTCCCTGAATGATTTAAAGTACCCTTTAAATGACTCAGGGGATACTTTAAATGATTCAGGGAGTACTTTAAATGGCTCAGAGGGTACTTTAAATGACTCAAAGAGTCCCTCAAATGATTTCAGGGAGGTAAAAAATGAGCATTTATAACGAGGATATAAGCTGTTTTTGAATTTTATTGGATAAATTATTGGAATCAATAAGCCAAAAATCATCTTAAACAAAATCCAACAAAGGAAACTTCCCACTCAAAACCTTGTTGTGATTAGTATTCAGCCATTTTTCGATTATCGTGGCATAAACCTGTCGGAAATCAATTTTATAAATCAAATCCCCATTGTCGAGATTTTGCAAATCGGGCATTTCATTGTATAAACCTGCCTTCGAAAGTTTTCCGCCTACTATATATATGTTGCTCGCCGTGCCATGGTCGGTGCCGCGACTTGCATTTTGGGCAACTCGTCTTCCAAACTCCGAAAAAGTCATAATGACCGTATCATTAAATCTATCTTTTGCCTTCAAATCATCAGTAAAAACTTTAACGGTGTCGGCATAAATCTTTAAAATCCTGTTTTGAGTTCCTTTTTGGCTAATGTGAGTATCGAAACCGGACAGAGAAACATAATAAACCTTGGTTTCGGAGCCGGAACAAATCAATTCGGCAATCAATTTCATCCTCCTTCCAAAATCATGGGTAGGATAAATTTTTGAGGATTTATAGATTTTTGAATGATTGTAGATATAATCTGCGGACTGAGTTGTATCTGCCAGAGTTTTATGGAGGAATTCAATTTTTGGATGATCATCATGGTGCTGATAATCGGATGAAATGCTCCTCAGAAATTTATTTTCCATGGCAAGATGAAGAGTTTCGGGCTGAGAAAACGCAAGCCCTTTCATGTTCTCACCCTTCATCGCCAGACTCAGATAATCATCAATTTCGACTGCTGCATGAGGTTTTGCACATTCACCGCTACAAGTTGAATCGAGATACCTGCCAATCCAACCCGAATTCAAAACTTTATCCTCATCGCTTGCCGATTGCCAGATGTCCATACTGCGGAAATGCGAGCGATTTGGATTGGGATAACCGACGCTATTAATAATGGAGAGATTGCCAGAATTGTATAAATCGGCAAGCCCCTGCAGGTTGATATTCATTGCCACATCATCCTTCAGAGGGATTAATTCCGACTCCTCCAAACCCAGATTCGGACGGGCTTTATAATACAAATCGTTCTTATAAGGCACCACGCAATTCAAGCCATCATTGCCACCTGAAAGCTGAATTACGACCAGCGTTTTGCCGGTATAATCTCCTCCTATATTATAGGTGCCGAATGCTTTAAGGAAATTCGGAACCATCAAAGATGCCGATGCAAGTCCTGATAATTTTATAAATTCTCTGCGTGAATGTGCCATGTTTATATCAATTGAAATTCGGGGAGAGACATGATGTTTGCTGCCATACCGGTTATTCTTTTTTCTTCTGTTGAATCATCAATATTCTTTTCGATTAAATCTTTTCGAATTCTAGATTTATCACATTGGATGAGGGATTCGAGCAAATCATCCAATTGTTTTTCTTTTGGTTGATGGATGAAATTACTTGCAAAAGCTATCCAATCCGATTTGATTACGCCAATTTTCTTTTCACGAAAAGATTCTAGGGGATCTTCCTCGAATGCAGGCTTCGCCTGAACATCCATACCAGAATTATTCAAAATCGAATGAGGCATGTTTAATCGTAATATCAATGACGAGCTGTCAATCCAATTCTGACCACCCTTCCATCCGGCAACATTTGGAGGAAAAAATAATACCTGCCCCAATACATGCTGAAGATTTATTTGAGTCTGAGGTTTTTCAAATTCTAGCCCAACTAATTTTTTATATCTAACAATCAATTCAACAGGTGAAGCAATCTTGTTTCCGATATTCTCCTCATCATAAAACCAATCAGAGGTAAAAATCTTTTTCATCAAGGCTGAAATATCATATCCGGATTTATAAAATCCATCCGCCAATTCCTCAACTATTGATAGATTTATTGAATCATTCACAAACTCCCGATAAATTTTTGATACTATATATTTAGCCGTCTGTTTTTGTTCGAGGATAATGTTGATAATATCATCGCCATTGAAATTCCCCTTTTTGCCAAGGAATTCCTTTTCGTCGGTATCATGAGCTTTCTCATTAAAAACAAATTCCCCCTTATCATTAACCGACCAACCCGTGAAGGCGCGAGCAGCTTCCTTTATATCCTTCTCGTTATAATGACCAATTCCAAGCGTAAATAATTCCATAACCTCTCTCGCAAAGTTTTCATTCGGATGACGCTTGCGGTTTTGCTGATTATTGAGATAAAAAATCATCGCAGGGTCTTTGGAAATGGCATGGAGCAAATCCCCGAACTTGCCAAGGGCATGTTTTCGCAAGGTATTATTCTGCACCTGCATCAGATAAGAAAAAGCAACATTTGTAGAGAAATGATTGTGCCAGAAGAAAACCATTTTCTCCCGCAAAGATGCTTTGGTATAAGCCATTTTGAAGAGCCATTCATTGTTCAACTCCTCCGTTTCTTTTTTTGATTTAAGGATAAGTTTCACGACTTTAACTCCTCCAACACCCTTATCCTCCTGCCCATATAAAGGGCTGTCTATGTAATCAATATCCTTATAAACTTCGGAGGCGTGGAACAAATCATCAACAATAGTATTTATAGGAGTAGCTAACAAAGCCTTTATTTTATCCGGCGTCTCGCTGAAAGTTGCCCGGAGAAAAAGATGTTGTATTTTTTGCTGCTGAGTTACCATTGTTCGATTAACGATTTAACTATTAACGATTTTCCTTTTAAAGCTGTGAAATTACTTCCTATTGTTAAAGATTGGATGAAAAACTTGGAAAAGGTTTAATATCGTGGATTAAAATTTAACAAAACTCAGCAAAATTTGTGGGATATGAAAAATAATGATACATTTGCAGCCCCTTAAAAAAAGGTATAACTATTAAATAGATAAAAAAGTGGATACATTAAGTTACAAAACCATCTCAGCGAATGCCAAAACCGTTACTAAAGAATGGGTGCTGATAGATGCAAACGATGTGGTATTAGGCAGGTTATCTTCAAAGGTAGCCGCCATGTTGCGCGGAAAGCACAAAACAAATTTTACATCTCATGTGGATTGCGGAGATAACATTATTATCATCAATGCCGAAAAGATAAAACTTACTGGCAATAAAATGGATGATAAAGAATATGTATCTTACACAGGCTATCCCGGAGGTCAAAGACGCGTTACTCCAAGAGTAAAAATGGCAAAAAAACCTACTTTTGTTATTGAAAAAGCAATAAAAGGTATGTTGCCAAAAAATAAATTAGGTGCCGAAATGTTTCGAAACCTTTATGTTTATGCAGGAACCGAACATCCTCATGAAGCACAAAAGCCAAAAACTATAAAACTTTAATCAAATAAAATATAAATGGAAATTATTCACACTATTGGTAGAAGGAAAACTGCGGTTGCTAGGGTTTATATGCAGCCGGGAAGTGGAAATCATACTGTAAACAAAAAAGGGTATAAAGAGTATTTTACTACTGCTATCCTTCAAACAAAAATAAATCAGCCTTTTGAGATTCTTAATATTAAGGATACTTATGATGTAACAATCATTGTAGAAGGTGGTGGTGTTACCGGACAGGCAGAAGCTGTTCGATTGGCAATTTCAAGAGCACTTGTAAAATCAAATGCTGAACATAAACCAGCTTTAAAAGCAAAAGGTTTGATGACCAGAGACCCAAGAAAAGTTGAAAGAAAGAAACCAGGTCAGAAAAAGGCTAGGAAGAGATTCCAGTTCAGTAAACGATAGTCTTTACAAATTAATTAAAAGTATAAAATTATATAAATGGAAAATAATATAACACACGACGAATTACTGGATGCAGGCGTTCATTTTGGTCACCTGAAAAGCAAATGGAATCCTAAAATGGCTCCTTATATTTTAATGGAGAAAAGCGGAATTCACTTGATTGACCTTAATAAAACGATTGTAAAGTTAGATGAGGCTTGTCATGCTATAAAACAAATTGCTAAATCAGGTAAGAAAGTTTTATTTGTAGCTACAAAAAAACAAGCTAAAGATATAGTATCGGCAGAAGCAAAGAGAGTCGGGATGCCTTTCATTACCGAAAGATGGCCAGGTGGAATGCTTACCAACTTTGCAACAGTTCGTAAGTCAGTTAAGAAAATGACAGGCTATGAGAAAATGGAAACTGATGGAACTTTTGCTAATATCTCTAAAAAAGAAAGATTACAAATTACCCGTCAGCGTTTGAAGATGGAAAAATTGCTTGGTAGTATCATTGATTTAAACAGATTGCCTGCAGCTTTATTTATCATTGATATTTCTAAAGAACACATTGCAGTAAAGGAAGCACAGAGATTGAATATCCCTACTTTTGCTATTGTTGATACGAATACCGACCCTACTTTGGTTGATTTTCCAATACCTGGAAATGATGATGCAACTAAGTCAATTGCTTTGATTGTTTCTTTAATTACAAATGCTATTGAAGAAGGATTAAGTGACAGAAAGAATGAAAAGGATGCTGAAAAGGCCGCTGAAGACGAAGCAAGTAATATTAAAGTAATTAATACTGTTGTTGTTGATGATGATGAAACAACTCCAGCTTCCCCAATAACTGCAGGAAAAGCGGCAGGAAAAGTTTTGAGACCAAGAAGAGGTGGTGCTCCTGGAAAGAAAGAAAAAGGCGAATAATAATTGATTAAAATTTAAAATAATAAAATGTCAACATTAACTATAACAGCGGCGGACGTAAATAAATTGAGAGGTCTTACAGGTGCCGGAATGATGGATTGCAAGAAAGCTTTGATGGAGGCTAATGGAGATTTCGAGGCGGCGATAGATTTTTTAAGAAAGAAAGGTCAGAAAGTAGCGGTTAACCGTTCTGACAGGGATGCTAAAGAAGGTGTTATTCTTGCAAAGACTACCACAGATGGAACTCGTGGTGTGATGGTGGTTTTAAATTGTGAAACAGATTTCGTTGCTAAAACATCTGATTTTATTGATTTCACAAATGCCATTACGGACTTGGCTTTGAATGAAAAACCAGCAGATATCGAAGCATTAAAACAATTGCAGATGAATGGTCTTACTGTAAGCGATCGTTTGTTTGATATGATTGGTAAAATTGGTGAGAAGATAGATATCTCTCGTTATGAAGTTATAGAAGCTCCTGTGGTTATCGTTTATAATCATCCGGGAAATAAATTGGCTTCTATGGTTGGATTGAACAATGTTTCCGGTGCTGCTATTGGAAAAGATGTAGCGATGCAAATTGCTGCTATGGCTCCTGTAGCTGTTGATAAGGATGATGTTGATGCAACAACTATTGCTCGTGAAATAGAAATTGGAAAAGACCAGGCTCGTCAGGAAGGTAAACCTGAAGAAATGCTCGAAAAGATTGCAATGGGAAAACTCAATAAGTTCTATAAAGAAAATACATTGTTGAATCAATCTTATATAAAAGAAGATAACATGACCATCCGACAGCTCTTGGAAAAGACTGACAAGGGCTTGACGGTCACATCGTTTAAAAGAATTAAACTTGGTTAATCTGAGAAATAAAGAAAAAGAGAATTTAAAAGTTCTCTTTTTTTTTGCCCGAACATTTTTAAAATAAGAAATAAGAAATTAAAATGAGAAATAAGATGGCAATGAAATACAAAAGAATCCTGCTGAAATTAAGTGGCGAAGCTTTGATGGGCGACAAGCAATTCGGGATTGACCACAAACGCCTTGATCAATATGCAAATGATATTAAGAATGTTGCTGCGGCAGGTGTTGAGATTGCTATTGTTATTGGTGGAGGAAATATTTTCCGCGGAATTCAGGCGGAAGAAGGTGGAATGGATAGAGTGCAAGGGGATTATATGGGTATGCTTGCCACGGTTATCAATAGTATGGCATTGCAATCTGCATTAGAAAGGCTTGATGTGAGTACTCGTTTGCAATCTGCTATTAAGATGGAACAGATTTGTGAGCCTTATATCAAACGCCGAGCTATCCGACATCTTGAAAAAGGAAGGGTTGTTATCTTTGGTGCAGGTACCGGAAACCCATATTTTACTACCGATACGGCTGCCTGTTTACGAGCGATTGAAATTGAAGCGGAGGTGGTGATGAAGGGCACTCGAGTGGATGGCATCTATTCTGCTGACCCTGAAAAAGATAAGAATGCAGTGAAATATGATACTATTTCTTTTGAGGAAGTTTATCAGAAGGGATTGAACATTATGGACATGACTGCTTTTACTCTTTGCAATGAAAACAAACTACCGATAATTGTTTTCGATATGAATCATGGTGGAAATATTATGAGGATATTGGAGGGAGAGAAAATCGGGACGCTTGTGGCGTTTTAATTATAATAAAAAACTTAACTCAGAAAGTTCAACTCCTATTTTCTGAATTCCTTTAAGTATTTTTTCGGTTTGAGATGAGGAAGGCTTTTTAACCCCTTTAATATATTCCAATAAAAGATTTTGATTCATTCCAATTCGTTCTGAAAGGGCTTCCACATTTATTACTTTATAATGCTCAAAGAATTGTGGTAAATCAATATTAATTTTGATATTCTCTTCCGAAATAATCTTGCTATCTTTCTCAAAATACAGATTCAATGCCTCCAAAATATTCTTTTTAAGATGATGCAAATCCTTCCCGGTGGTTGCTACCGGATATTTTACAGCATAAGAGGAATAACCCGTACTTGTGCATTCAACAATCATTTCAATTTTATTCATTTTATTCCTGCGTCTTTAAGAATTTTCTTTTCAAGTCCTTTTCCTATTTCACTGCTTCCATGGTCAGGTATAACTAATTGACCGCTTTTTTTATGATGTTTCATTATTTTATGACTTCCTGATTGTCTTATGACAAACCAACCATCTCGTTTCAATATCCTCAACAATTCTGTGCATTTCACTTCTGCAAAGATAGGGAAATTTTTAATTGAGTTGAGAATGGAGAATTGAGAGTTGAGAATTTCTCACATTCTCAACTCTCAATTCTCAACTCTCAATTAGTTACCACCACTTTCTTCACAATGCTCTCCTCCCCTATCCTCACCTCAATAAAATAAACTCCGTTTTTTAAGCCCTCTCTGTTGATGGTTATTTGTTTTTTATCTCCCACAGAAATATTTTTAACCATTTTGCCTGATGCATCATATATCTGTAGAGACGCCATTAATGGCGTCTCTACAACGCCGGAACCGGAAATTGTTAATGTTGTTTGGGTGGAGAAGGGATTGGGATAGAGGGTGGTTTTGATAGGATTGGAGAGTTCGTTGATACCTGTTGCGGTATCGGGTGAATATTCCCAAAAAGAATTTGTTGAATCACCAATATAAACATATCCTTTGTTTAAAATATTAAATCCTACACCAGTCGAAAATACATTTAAAGAAGGAATATCTGTTTTCCGATTCCATTGATCTATGGATGGATTATATTCCCAAAAATCTTTGAAGCCAGTTGTATCATCCCCTGCGCCGGCTCCTGCATATCCTTTATTATTAATTGAAAAACATACTGCCCCCATTCGTGTTAATGGGAAGCTTGCTTTTTGAGTCCATGAATTTAATGTGGTATCATATTCCCAAAAATCAGATAAATATGTGGGAGGACCGTTCATATTTAACCCAGTTCCAATATATCCTTTTCCATTAAATGAAAATCCAAATGCACCCATTCTTCCTTCAACAATGTAACTTAAACCTGCTTTTTGTGTCCAAGAATTTAATGCTGGATTATATTCCCAAAAATCAAATACTCCACCACTACCATTAGTATTGCCAGTACCAATATATCCTTTATTACCTATCGAAAACCCAACCGCCATAAATCTACTATCTCCTCCAAAAAAAGCTTTTCTTATCCATGTATTTAAATTAGGATCATATTCCCAAAAATCTCTTCCAGGAGTAATACTATCATTGCCACTTGTACCTATATAACCCTTCCCATCAATTGAAAAAGCAACAGAATTTGCTCTCGCTGTGCCAACAAAATCTGCCAATTGTGTCCAAGAATTTGTCGATTGATCATATTCCCAAAAATCTTTAAAGGCAAAATTACCTTGTGCCCCAGTTCCTAAATATCCTTTATTTCCGATGGAGAAACTAACTGCACCAAATCTCCAAGTTCCTCCAAAATCCGCCTTCTGCGTCCAGCTATCCCCCTTAGAAATAGCAACAGCTCCAATCATCAACCCAAACAAAATTAATTTTTTCATGATAAACAGATTTAGAATTGAGATACAAAGATAGGTAAAAAAGATGTGCTGTATATATAATGGTGTCGAAAAACTGCCGTTTTATGCCATCTTTTAATCTGAGAAGGGCAAATATATGTGTATATGCCCACCTTATAATCTGAGAAGGGCATATATGTGTGAATATGCCAACTTTAGAATCTGAGAAGGGCATATATATGTGTATATGCCAACTTTAGAATCTGAGAAGGGCATATATATGTGTATATGCCAACCTTTTAATTATAATGTGCATATATACAAATAACAGGATATTTCTTGTTTTTAAAGCTTTTCTTTAGAAAAGTGATTCCATTGTCATTTCTTTTTCTATTTTTGCATCGGCATTTGGTTTTAAACCATCCGGAGAATAAAATTTCCCTTCGCTGTTTATAACAGTTGGTGTCTTCGGAATTGAAATTTTAAAACTTTAATAAATTATAAACCAAATGAGAAAAATTAACCCTATCGCCTTCCTGTTTGCCTTCTATCTTAGCACATTGATAGTGAACAAACGACTTTTAAACCATGCGCGCGACCACAGAAACCGTATGTTTAATCATAATGGAACCGGTATTTATACTGCTGCCATTGCTGCCATTGATCCTCTGATTAATGCTTACGGACTTTCGATTGGCGATACCCGATCAACTGTTCAGGTTCAAAAAGGTGCTACCTTGAGTAAAAATCAGGTAAAAACTTCGTTTGAAGATTTTGTACATGCCGAAGAATTACATTTAAGAGTTATTTTTCAAGCAAATCCAAATGCTTTAGCCGAATTTATTGGCAATGGAATGAGCGAATTTAATCAGATTACAGATGAAAATATTCTTCCATTGATGGAAAGTTTTAAACAAGCTGCCCATAATCATGTTCTTGAGGTGGGTGCTGCTTTTGTTGCTGCATGTGATGGTTTTGTTACTGATTATGAAACTTCGCGAAATACCCAGGAGCAAAAATTAAGCGGTTCGGATACTGCCCGCACTGTTGTAAAATCATCTAAAACAGGCTTGGTACATCAATTAATAATTGATTCCGGAATTGTTGCTGTTAATAACTCATCCAATGTTGTGGCTGCCGAAGAAATTTTTGATTATGCTCTTTTATATCGTCATCGTTCTACTAATCATGTTCACTTTCCTCCACATGGTTCTACTACAGGAGTTGCAAATACAGTTACCAATGCAGGAGAAATTGCAACGGATAATGCAACCGAAGTTACTATTCACAACGAAGGAGCAGGTGATATTGATGCTTATTTTTCTAATTCGCCAACTGGATTGCCAGGGGTAAATAAGAAAACCGTTCATGGATATTCCAGCGCCACAGTTAATGTAATGTTGATTGATGGAGGAGATATAACGAAACCCTACCTGAATGTTTTTGGAGCCAATCTCACTGAAGTTCCCATCTGGAGATTGGATGTTCATGACGAGTTGTAAAAAAGTACAAAGTATTAAGTCCTATGTCTTAAGTAAGAGCCCTTCGGTTAGTAATCGGAGGGCTTTTACTTTGTACTTAAGACTTAAGACTTAGGACTATTTTTTCTCCTTTTTCCTGGTAGTATCCGCAGGACCTACCTTGGCATCATTACCACCGCCCATGGTATTAGCCAATGAATCAATGCCGGCATCCTGTTTCTTTTGAGTTGAATCGGCTTTGGCTTTTTCTTTAGCTTTTTCTTCGGCACTTGGTCCGCAGGAAACTAATCCCATAATGGCAGCAATCAATGCCACCGCTAAAATGTTTTTATATACTTTCATAATTTAATTTATTTGCCGCAAAAGTAGGAAATGGATTTGGGTTATGAAAGGATTTTTGAGATTTTTATCTTTATCAATAAAAAATATTTTCAAATATTTTCAAATGATTTGCGAATATGAAAAAGTTTATTTAATTTTACAGGACAAAATAATACTACCATCTGAAATAATTAAAAACGGAACTAAATGAATAATACAACTACTATCACCAAAAACTTATTACTAACAGCAGTGGCAACCGTCTGCTTTTTGTTATTTCCGATAACAAACAAAGCACAGATTGAAGCTGGAAACGATACCTCTATCTGTGTTCCGAACTGCGCTACGCTGAATGCAACGGTTACTAATATTCTAGGGGCTACCAGTTATACCGAAAGCTCGATAGCTTATAATCCCGATCCGTTTAATGCCGGAACATCATGCAATGTATTTGTTGATGATGGATACAGTGCCGCCTTCCCTATTGGCTTTACTTTTTGTTTTTATGGTAATTCCTATACACAATTTATTGCGGGAACCAACGGGCTTTTGAGTTTTGATATAGCACTGGCAAATCAATGGCAGCAATGGAATATAACAGTTGCAATCCCAACCACTTCAAATAGCACCCCGGTTGATTGTATTATGGTGCCTTGGGAGGATTTGTATCCTCCGGCAGGCGGAACAATAAAATATGCGGTTTATGGAGTTGCTCCATTCAGGAGACTTACCCTGGCATTTAATAATGTGGCATATTATTCGTGCAATAATAACCATTTTACCGGGGAGGCAATTATATACGAAACTACCAATGTGATAGAAATTCACATTCAAACCAAACCAGATTGCAACCAATGGAATGGCGGATATGCAATCGAAGGAATTCAAAATTTATCCGGAACATTAGCAACGGCAGTTCCTAACAGGAATTATCCATTTTCATATTCTTTAACAAATGATGCAGTAAGATTTACTCCAAGCGGTAACCAGGCATATGCTGTGAATTGGTATACGGTTATCGGTAATACATTAGTAGGAACAGGAAATACAGTTACGGTTTGTCCTACCACTACTACTTCATACTATGCCAAGGTTGTTTATAGTTGCACCAATGCAACATTTACAGATACCGTTACTGTTACTGTCAGCAACCCGACTGCAACAGCCAATATGCTTACACCTACCAGTTGTAATAATCCAAATGGAGGTAGTGCAGATGTAACAACCGTTGGTAATGGACCATTTGCTTATAGCTGGAGTACAAATCCGATTCAAACAACAGATACGGCAACGAATCTGACAGTCGGAACTTATACGGTTACGGTTACAACTCCATCAGGATGTACAGCTACTGCAACAGTAACTATAACAGGACCTACTGCAACAACAGCTACTATCAGTGCTCAGACAAATGTTGGTTGTAATGGAGGAAATAATGGAACTGCAACGGTAACCGCAGGTGGAATTGGTCCTTATACTTATAGCTGGTCAACAAATCCACTGCAAACTACACAAACGGCAAATAATCTTTCGGCAGGAACATATACTGTTACAGTCACCGCCTCGAATGGATGTACCGCAACGGCAACAGTCACCATAACTGAACCGACACCGGTATCTGTTTCCATCACTGCCCAAACCAATGTGAGTTGTAACGGAGGGGCAAATGGAACAGCCACTGCAACAGGTGCAGGGGGAACTCCAAACTATACTTATATGTGGTCGAATGGACAGAATACACAAATAGCAACAGGATTGGCTCAGGGGACTTTTACGGTTACTGTTACGGATGCTAACGGATGTACCGCCACAACAACGGTAACTATTACACAACCGACAATATTAACTTCGAGTATTTCAAATCCTGTCAATGTTACTTGTAATAATGGGAATAATGGTTCAGCAACAGGTAATGGTGCAGGCGGAACACCAGGATATACTTATGCATGGTCTAATGGACAAAATACACAAACAGCAACAAATTTAATTGCCGGAACTTATACGGTTACAGTTACTGATGCTAATGGATGTACTTCAACTTCCACAATCACGATAACTCAGCCAACAACTTTAGTTTCTAATATTACTGCACAGGTTAATGTATCTTGTAACGGATTAACTGATGGTTCAGCTACGGTTACAACTACAGGAGGAACAGGACTTATAACTTTTTCATGGAATACAATACCTGTTCAAACAACTCAAACAGCAACCGGATTAGGAGCCGGAACTTATACCGTTACTTCTACGGATGCAAACGGATGTGTGATAACCGCATCAGTAACCATTACTGAGCCACCATTATTAACAGCAGCAATTACAGCATTTACAAATGCAACATGTAATCCTGTTGGAACAATTACAGTAACTGCAACCGGTGGAACGGGACTAATGTCCTATGTCTGGAATACCAACCCTGTACAGTTAACCCAGACAGCGACTGGTTTAGGAGCCGGTACATATACAGTGACTGTAACTGATGTCAATGGATGTACAGCAACTGCTCAACAAACCATTACAGCACCAGCAGGAATGAATTCAACTATTACTGCACAGGTAAATGTATTATGTAATGGAGGAAGCACTGGTTCAGCGACTGTAACAACCACCGGAGGAAATGGAGTTTATACTTATTTATGGTCTAATGGACAGAATACACAGACTGCAACAAATTTGGCTGTCGGAACTTTCTGGGTAACCACTACCGATGGAAATGGTTGCCAGTCTATTACTTCAGTTACAATTACTCAACCTAATCCATTAGTAAATAGTTTCTCAGGGCAGGTAAATATTTTATGTAATGGCGGAAATAATGGGACTGTAACCGCAAACGGTGTTGGTGGAACACCGGGATACACTTATGCCTGGTCTAATGGACAAAATGTTCAGACAGCTACGAATTTGATCGCAGGAAATTATATAGTAACTATTACCGATGCTAATGGATGTACTTATATCGATAATGTAACTATCACTCAACCAACAGTCCTGACAGTAAGCATCAGTACACAAACAAATATATTATGTAATGGAGGAAATAATGGTTCTGCAACAATAAACCCAAGTGGAGGAACTGGAAATATTTCAGCATCATGGAATACAATACCTGTTCAAACAACTTATACAGCTACTAACCTTACTGCCGGAACTTATACATGTACAGTAACAGATGCAAACGGTTGTGTGGCTCAAACAACAGTTATACTTACAGAACCACCGTTATTAACTTCTGCTATTACTGCATCAACAAATATTTTATGTAATGGAGCTGCTACAGGAAGTGCCACAGTTACTGCGAATGGTGGTGCAGGAAATTACACTTACTTCTGGAATACAAATCCTAACCAAAATACAGCTACAGCTACAAACGTAATTGCAGGAACATATTCAGTTTGGGTAACAGATGCAAATGGATGTACTTCAAGTTCAACAGTAACACTGACGGAACCGACTGCTGTTGTTGCTAACTTGGTAAACTTTACAGACATTACCTGTTTCGGCGGAAATAATGGAACTGCAACTGTTACCGCGAATGGAGGAACAGGTGCAATAACATTTTCCTGGAATACAAACCCTGTTCAGACTACTGCAACAGCAACTAATTTGATAGTCGGAATCTATATTGTAACTTGTACGGATGCTAATGGATGTACAGCAACTGCGCAGGTTTCAATATCGCAACCACCTTCCATGACAGTTACTACTTCAGGGGATGCTAGCGTTTGTCAAGGACAGACGACAACATTAAGTGTTATTGTTGGAGGAGGATTAAGTCCATATAGTTACAATTGGAATCCGGGAGGAAATGGAAGCAATAGCTATAATCCAAGTCCGAATGTGACTACAAGTTATATCGTTACAATTACAGACGCGAATGGATGTACAATTGTTTCTCCAGCTATGACAATTACAGTTAATGCACTTCCAACAGTATTATTTACAGGAACTAATCTGGCAGGATGTGATCCTTTAACATCTAATTTTATTAATCAATCAACATCAACTTCGGGAACAATAACCTCATGGATGTGGGATTTTGGAAATGGTAATTCATCATTATCTCAAAATCCAACGTTTACATTTAATGCAGGATCATATAATGTAACATTGACTGTAACAACCTCATTTGGTTGTACCCAAACTCTTACTATAAATGATTTTGTAAATGTTTATGCCATTCCGGTTGCTGATTTTACCGCAGATCCTTGGAGAACAACTGTCTTGACTCCACAAATTTCTTTCCATGATAAATCAACCAATTCAACAACCTGGTATTGGAATTTTGGAGATCATCAGAATTCAACAGGAACATCAACTCTCGAAAACCCATATTATACTTATAGCGATCCTGGAATTTATACCGTTACTTTATGGGTAACTGATGGAATTGGTTGTAATGATTCAATATCTAAAACAATTATTATTGATCCCGATTTTGAATTCTTTATTCCAAATGCCTTCAGTCCGAATAATGATGGAATAGATGAAATATTCACAGGAATGGGAGATAATGTTTATTCTTATGAAATGAAAATATTCAATCGTTGGGGAGAGAATATTTATACAACAACAGACCTCAATAAAGGCTGGAATGGTAAATTATATGGAACCGGAACTGATGTGAAACAAGATACCTATATCTATTCTATTCACATTACAGATGTATATGGAAACCAGCATAATTACGAAGGAAAAGTTTCTTTAATCAGATAAGGAATTTCAATTTATTTTGACTCATATTGGTTTAATATCCGATACGCATGGATATCTTGACCCTAAAATTTATGATTACTTCAATTCCTGTGATGAAATCTGGCATGCAGGTGATTTTGGAACCATTGAAGTCTCAGATGAATTAGAGAAATTTAAACCCTTAAAGGGAGTTTATGGTAATATTGATGGAACTGAATTAAGAAAAGTTCATCCGTTAATTCAATGTTTTGAAATAGAAGGATTAAAAGTTTTAATGACTCATATAGGAGGTTATCCGGGAAAATATTACCCGAAAATAAAAGAATTATTTAATACTGAAAAACCTGATATTTTTATCTGTGGTCATTCTCATATTCTCAAAATAATGCGCGATAAAAATTATAATAATATGTTATTCATCAATCCCGGAGCGGCAGGGAAAGAGGGCTTTCATAAAATAAAAACAATGGTAAGATTTAATCTTGACAAAGGAAAAATAAGTGATATGGAAGTGATAGAACTTGGAAAAAGAGGCGAAATATTACCGTAATCTATCTGCTGCCCTGACTAACTCATCATCCTTCTTTATCGCTTTTCGACTAAGAAATAGAAATAGTATCATCAAAGCAGGTAAACAAATTCCAAATAAATATTTCTGATTGTTAACATAATATCCATTAAAATTATATGCATAATAAGCTATTAGAGCAACAAGAGCCAATATCAAAAATACATTTAATAAGCATAGCTTCATTTGAAGTTTCCTGTTTTTGTATAAAAATATATTTATTAATGTTATCAAACCAATTGCTAAATCAATTATCAAAGTAGGCAGAACAATTGTATTTGAAGTTTGAGAATGGAAACCAAATAAAGTAAATTGAACTGAATTCGGAGGAATTGCTTTTATAGAATATTCTGCAAGTGGCACAAATAACATTGCAATGCTCAGTAAAAGAACAAGAAAAAGATAAACAGATTGTATTCTTTGAATCATAAGATAAATAAATTAGAACCCTGCAAAATTAATCCATTTTAACAAAATATCCTTAATATAATGAAAACATTTTTATCAAACAATTTGTATATATCGCTTAATTGTTCTAATATTGCATCGTTATTATACGAATGCAATTTTTTTGCAACAAAATCAATCAACAGTATTTTAAAAATCAAAATAACAAAGCACACTTTGTTTCGTTTTAATCTTCAAAATTTAGCCTAAGATCATTTGATCTTACTTTATAAAAATCTAAAATAAATTTAATGTACAACATTGATCAACTAACAGAAATGCTGGTTTCCGAGTTAAGGGAAGTAGCACAAAAACTTGGAATACCAGATTCTGAATCGTTAAAGAAACAAGAACTGATTTACAAAATTCTCGATTCTCAAACAGCAAGTAAAGAAAAACCAAAAGAGGAGATTAAAGATTCTCCTAAAGAAACAGCACCGGAACAGGAATCTAATACCTCTAAAATTAAACTGAAAAGAAAAAGAATTATTTTAGACGAACCTATCAGCAATTTAGCTGAAACTCCTGATTCTGAGATTGTCAATGAATCTGAAAAGGTTACTACCATTGAATCAAATACTCCTTCATCAGAAAAGAAGGAAGAATCAATCAATGAAACCTCAGCGCCTGTTTCTTCAACATCTGAACTTGAAAATGTTGGTAACATTTCTCCAAAACCATTTGTTAATAAACCTGTATTTGATAGCAATTATGATTTTGGAACCTATATAATTAGTGAAGGTGTTTTAGATTTAATGCCGGAGGGATTCGGTTATCTTCGATCTTCCGATTTTAATTATTTAACCTCACCTGATGATATTTATGTTTCTCAATCGCAAGTAAAATTATTTGGTTTAAAAACAGGTGACACTGTCAGAGGTTCCATTCGACCGCCCAAAGACGGAGAGAAATATTTCCCTCTTATTAAAGTAGATTTAATCAATGGACAGGAACCTTCCGTGGTTCGCGATAGGGTTCCATTTGAGCATTTAACTCCTCTTTTTCCTTTCGAAAAGATTAATCTTTCAGGTACAAAAAGCACTCTTTCTACACAGATCGGAAGAGCACACGTCTGAACTCCAGTCACGCCAATATCTCGTATGCCG
>OCZT010000879.1_pt1 | contig 30541 bp, 27 predicted proteins | sample 1539031 | NCBI WGS metagenome assembly OCZT01 (sample SAMEA3539308, study PRJEB22396) | soil metagenome | biome: tundra; feature: field; material: soil | place: USA | collected 2010-05 | depth 0.15 m | reverse complement strand
GTAGCATCCACAAAAACTTGCACTTGTTTTGCCTGGGCTGCGATTTTTCCACAAGAAATGGCTTCATCAAAAGTACAACCTGAAAGCCCTCCCCAGTGCGGAGAATCAGAAGTATACTGGATTGCATAATCGTGCCCACAAGTATTCATTCCTAGAATGGAAGCTATGACTTCGGTTTGCTGAATAAAATTTTTTGGAACTCCGCCTCCAACATAGATGACTCCGGTTTTTCCGGATTTTTCTACAATTTGTGTAATCTCGTCAACATCTTTGATCTGGTCTATCTCAAGTTTCAATCCTCTCCTTCTTGCAATCGTAAGCCCTATGCCAATTGAACTATCTGAAAGTGCCGGAACAAAGATTGGAACGTTATGCCTATATGCACTTACAACTATAGAATCTTCTGCTGCTCCACAGCCTACAAGTTTTTTTCCCAACAAATAGACAAACTCCCTTGATGAACAGGAAATTTCGCCCACTTCTTCTGCAAAATCCGCAATCAGATTATCTGCTGCTCTGAACTCCTCTTCCACAGCAAAGACATCGTATATTCTGTCTACACCATAATCGAAGAGTTTTTCATCATCAGCTAGATGGGAACCCATGTAATGATTTTTGCCTAGGGCTTCATGTGAATCATGGAATAGATTCGCTCCTGTGCTCACCAAGCAATCTATCATCCTCTTCCCAATCATATAAGAAATGACCTTGCGCATACCAGCGGGAACCATAGCCCCTGATAAGCCCATAAACACTGTTATATGATTTTCATTCAGCATTTTGTGCCATATTTGTACGGATTCTGCTAGTTTCCGTCCTTGAAAACCCGTTTTGAGCATCCCATCCAACAATTCGCTTATTGATCTTTTCTTTACATCTACCGGGACCGTGGGATTTTCTGTGAATACATTATGATGCATGCCATTTCTCCCTAATAAACAGATAATTATGGTTCCCTGTGAATCCTAAACCCTGCCGACATTCGGCAACAGACGATAAGAAACACGAAAACACTAATTGATATACATTTTGTTAAATATCAATAGATGTGAATTCTCTCAGGATAATGTATGGTAAGATGAATAATTTTAAAGAGAACCTATTGGCCGAGTTCGATAAATTTGGTCGAAAGTAAATAATCTCAAAGATGATATCACTTTCAGTATTCTTAGATTAATGCCTAAAATAATATCGGAAATAAATGTGAACATACATATTATATCTTCAGATTATGAAAACTGCTATGTATATCATAGGCTTCTTAATCTCTCTGCGTTTGTAAAGATAGTCTTGAAATGCTGAAGGGCTTCATAAGTACCTAATTAATCCACTTAATGTACATGCTTCGATTAAGTTTTCTGTAAGTTACTCGATGTCTTATACTTTACAACATGCTGTTGATTATCAGAAATGATTGTCGTGTTTATTACAATAAGGATTTCGCTGACCCCCTAAATATAACATCTGCTTATAAAGGTATCTAGATGACTCCACAAAAGCAGAAGTTTATAGAAATTATCCCTTTATAGTAATGTGTATCACACAGCAGTTAAGCATATTTTTAAGTGAATTGAAAGATATTCCAGAAATTATGCAAACCACGATCTATCAGGGATTCAATTACTTTAAATCTTCCCTTTTGGCACAATTTTGCATTTATCACCAGGATAGAGCTCCAGTCAAAAAATTGAATTTTTGGATACCCGTATCTTGGAATCCAATTTCAAACGATTCAATATATTTTCGATTTGTACCAACTCCATTATACTGATACCTTTCTGCAAACTAACTCTGGTATCAACTTTGTATCCTAATGAAATCATAAATATAAGTTTAATTCACATGGCAATTATTACTTTTAAGCATTGTCCTTCAATTTTGTCATAAAGAAACTCAATTTTCAATTATTCAAGTAATAATCAATACAAGCTATATTCGTGATATTATTTTCGATTTTGTTTCTACTAGACTTGCAGATTATATAGGATTTTCAATAAACCTCGGATTTCCGCCAAATATTCACTATACCATTTATAAACATATGTTAAATTTAGGGATCCCTCGAAAATCCTCTCAAATTTCATAATAATTTTTTCCATTTAATATTAAATAACCAAATAAAATATATTCACTATAAATTTACTAGTCCATTTTTGATTTATTCAATAATAGACAATTTCGAGCTTTTTCATAAGATTTATATTATCTTGAAGAATTACACCGTGTTATTACTCCCTTTAATTTTCGTGCTGACTTATTTTTCAGGACGGTGAAGGTCTCTACATTTACCACAAATTTTGGAAAATAAAGTTGAGTGTGTTTCAATTACTCAACCGGCTGATTATTTTTTTCTGCCCCAAAGCCTAATAAATGAACTACCAACAAATAACATTGATGTCGGTATAAATGGAAAAAAAACTCAACATCAAACTTCTGGAACTACTTGAGGGGAAACAGCTTTCAATTAGTGGGCTATCTAGAGAATTAAAAGCTGAAGGCATAAATGAACATCGTCTGATTCTAACTGGCTACCTCAGGGCACTCAGGGACCTTAAAATTCTGAAAGAAATTGGAGTCCCGCCCTCCAAAATTTATCATCTACCTGAAAAAATTAATGACTCATTGCCCCAAAAAGGTGAGGTCATGAAGACTTCGAATTCTGAAGATATTTATTCTATATTTAGAACTCAGCTTCTCAAAATTGACCTGGAACTCAGGATCCCTGTAGAAGTATACGTAGTTTCCAGATTATTTGAAAGGCCATGCTTCCGCAGGAGTTGAAACTTATAGGAATCACTCAAAAACATCTTGATCAGTACCTGGAAAAACCTAACTTAGTCTGCGAGGTTTCAGATGCGCATCTCAGAAAGACAAGAGCAGATATTACAAAAATTGAGATTCCTACAGGTAACCCTGCATATGAAATCAAGGAGCACAGGGAAGATGTAACGAGGCTTGCAAATGAAGTATTTGCAGGTTTGATAAAGCATAATATTAACCTTGAGGGCCTACTAGCAAAGAGTAAGCAAACTACTTTGATTCCTTAAAAAATTTCAATTCGTTTAAATCTTGAAGGTTTATGTTGATCAGACTTAAAAATGATGTTCGGAAACTCACGGAGTAAATTTATACAGTATTTAGATGTTTAAATTATTGACAGAAAACAACAACTGTAACCACATAAATGTATATCGTTTAATTTTCACAAAATAGTAACAATAAAGTAATAAAAATTATGTGTTTAATGTTCGAAAGGATGTCTCTATCCTGACAATTCTCTTGATTATATGTAGCCTGACTTATGCTTCCTTCTTTATTTTTGTTTTACTATAACTTTTATTAGAATATTTTATGTATTATTTATAAATAAATTCTCTGAGATATGCAGTTAGAAGCGACTAAATCAAGAAATCACTTTGCAACAAACAGGATAAAAGATTATACATTAGTATGAACATTAATATCATTAATCTTGTATATTACAAGAAAAAATTGAATTGGAGTATACAAATGGATAAAAAGGAACCATTAAAAATAACGTTAAGTGGGATACTCCGTTGGACATTTGGATTGTTCTTTATAGTAATTGCTTTAGGGATGGTCACAGAACGCGAATATTTTTCAGCAGTATTTATATCCATGGCAGCTTTTGTATCTTTCCCCCCTATTTCAAATTTGCTCGAATCCGAGTTGAACGTTTCAATATCTGGCCCGGTGAGATTTATTGTGGTAATACTCCTTCTAGTAGGATCGATTGCTGTAGAACCTAATCATTCATCCTCAACGGTTATTTATGCTCATACTTCTTCAGGCTCTCAGAATACTACTCATGATGACAATGATAGTTATTGGGAGTGGGAATGGCATATGCCACCTCATATAAATAATACAAAAGTCTCATCCGGATATGAATAAAAGCTGCTTGTATCTAAAAAGTAATAGGGATTAAAATAACCCCCTACTTATTTCATATTCCATTATAATTTTCATGGATCTGCAAATATTATATTAAGCAACAACTTGGTTGATAGGGAATAATTTCTCAGTTATTGCTTTGCCAGGTATGAAATCCTTTATGTCAATTTGGTCTGTAGACGGATTTTGGCTTATGAGATCTTTTATAATCCATGATACTGTCTGTCCTGATTCATACGGTGGTACGTATTCCCATTTTTCGTTAATACTTGAACCATGTAGAATACGTACAACAAAATCTCCCGGAGCAGAGAGATCACTTAGTATAACCGTCGCCATAAATGGTTGATTTGCTAAAACTAGAGATGGGTTTGTATTTTCAAGTATTATGAAATTTATTAGAGCAAACTTCTGAATACGATTATTGCTTGTATCGGCAACATAAATATTACCCGACGAATTTACAGCAATACCTTCTGGATAGTCAAATTGTCCATCGCCTGTGCCACCAGAACCCCATTTTGCTAGGAATATTCCGTTGCTGTCAAACTTTTGAATGCGATTATTACTAGAATCGGTAACATAAATATTTTCCGACGAATCCACAGCAACACTTGCTATATATTTAAATTTTCCGCCGTCGGTGCCAGTGAGAGAACCCCATTTAATGACAAACGAGTAATTTTCGTTTTGTGCATTTGCAGTAGATGCACATATAAATCCTAAAAGAAGAATAGTAAAACACATTAAAGCTATTCTAAATGTATTCTTATTGTGATGCTTCATCTTTTAATCCCTACTTGTTCATTGAATCTTTCTCTGAAATTATCCCCCCTACTGGAGGAAAAATATCAAAAAGATAGTTACCTAGTTATAACTACTGTTTTTTATTCCAAGTGTATAAGTGCTATTTAAGTCTCAAAAGAAATATATCACGATCAATTATTGTATACCAAAATATAAGCACTGGATCTAAAACACTTCACCAGCTCAACTAACAATATAACTAAAGTAGCCATTATATTATTTAAATTAATTTATTAAATTGAAATTGAGATAAGTCACAACAATTATTTAGGCATATGAATTTTTGAGCAATTTTTTAAGTATCCGAAGCAGAAGAATATACTTTTTCAGAAGAGAACTATCAGCGATGGAATATTCGTAACCATTCATTTTAGATAATATAATCTCAAGCGTTATTCTTAGAAAGATTCGATGAGTAAATTTCAGTGAGTTGATTTTCTTCAATTGTTGGTTATTGATTATGTTTTTGTACTTGTTATCCGGTAAAAATCATACTTATCTGATAAGCCAAAATCGTAATCAATTGACTAATGGTTAGTATACTGAAGGGTTCCGTTGCAAAAATGAACTATTATGGGAATCAAAGTGTGTTATGAATTGGGTAGAGAAATACTGTTGATACTGCACATACCAACAGTATCTAATTTACGTCAGAATTTTTATTATTCTGCTCTGCAAACCATTATTCATTATCTTATTTTATGAATTTTTTCCATATTATATACTCCAATATCATGATGCACAGTTTTTCCATTAAAATATATTTAGTATTATATACGTTGGTTAAATAAATTGAATTCTTTTAAAAAATAAATTTAACTAAGTACTAACTCTGCAACAGAAAAAATGAAATATTCTCTATTTATATAAGAGTTAATTTTTTTTATATTGAGTGAAAAAATTAAGCATAAATTAGATTGGAATTCGGTGTTGGTTAATTGATCGATCAAGAGGAAATTCACAATCAATGTTTCAGCAAAGATTCAAAAAAACGTATGCGAGCGTTAGATAAATTAAAATATATTTCATACATGCCAGATAAACAACAGGCATGGAATAACTCACATAAATTGGCCAATGATACTGACATTTATGTGAGAATCTATGCTCAGTACTCTCTGGAAAAAGTTTTCATATTCAAGGCTTCCCAGTCAGAAAACGAAGAAGATTATAAAAAAGAATTGGAAAATGCAATTGAATTTTTTGAAAAAATTAGTTTTGGAATGCAGATTTTGGGTCATCAGTAAAGGAAACTTGATATATATATAATTATAAATCAATTTTCCGTAATAAAATTTAATTTATTCTTATTACGGTAGATTTTTAATTTAAGTATATACTTAAGGTTCTGCAAATTCTTATTGATTCCATACTCTTTTTCTTTGTCACTGAAAGCAGGATTATAGTTTCGCGGATGCATAGGTTTAATATTAAAATCTATGCGTCAGTGAAAACAGTAGAAAGAGAATCTTCTATTAGTATAATAATTTAACTGATGCTCTATCATATTTTATAGAACTCTTGGTACACTTCCTAATTTATGGATAATAAAAGAAACTATAATATTTTCCTTTAACTACGTAGAGCTTACATTTTTATTTGTGGTTCCGTTGCAAAAATAATACTTCCTCAGTTTGAGACTACAATTTTTACCTTTGTGTACCATTTTATCCGTAATGAGATTAATCGAATTTCCTAAATGTGAAGGGTTTTTCTGATTTGCAAGAAAGCCAGATTTTTTGCAAAGGAACAGTATGCTGATATTTCTTCCAAGGTTGACGAAATCAGGCTATATGCAAGTTATTCAGGATTCTGTTTCTCCAACATCAACTATAGAATATAAATAAGTAGTCAACAAAATTTCTTGGAGAAATTTACATCCCTTAACAAGCTGCAGGATATCTATTGGAATAATTCAGAATTGTTTTACTTTTAAAAATCTATAAATCAGGGAAGAAATATAAAGTGAAAATATGCCAAGAGAATTTACAACAAAAGATGTTGAGATTTTTAACAAGCTTGCTCCGGAAGCCGGGAATAAACTCCTTTCCAAAGAAGCAGGACATCAGTTCCCTTTTATCCTGCGTCCAATTTCACACAAATTTGCCGAGTCTCCTGAAGATTTCAGGGAAAGGTTGAGGAGACTGAATCCTGAAGAACTCGACTATCTTGTAGAGCTTATACTAGAAGGAAAGGAGGACGTCCAGTCTATGGTGGATGAAGACCTTGAAGAGTTTGTTGCAGTAATTTTTGAAAAGCTATCTCCTGAGAGAACAAAGCAGTTAAAAGACTTTGTGGAAACTCACTGAAAAGGATATAAAATGCCCCCAAAAAAACTGCTTTTCGGAACTGCTGGAGTTCCAAGAAGTACAAACGGAAAAAACAGTATCTCAGGGATCGAAAGAGTTCGTGAACTTGGCCTTGACTGCATGGAACTTGAGTTCGTCCAGGGAGTTCGCATGAGCGAAAAAGGAGCAAAAAATGTTAATGAGGCTGGAAATAAAGAAAATGTATACCTCAGTGTCCATGCACCTTATTATGTCAACTTGAATTCTTTAGAAGAAGAAAAACTCAAGGCGAGCCTAGAGAGAATTTACCAAGCCGCCAGGATAGGTAGCCTCTGCGGGGCTGAGTCCATTGTTTTACATGCGGCTTTTTATCAGAAGAGCAGCAACCAAGAAGCCTACGATATGGTATCAAAAGCTTTGCAAAAAATTACAAAACAACTCGTGGACGAAGGAATTTCTGTGATCCTGCGACCTGAAACCATGGGCAAACGCACTCAATTTGGGACCCTTGAAGAGATACTTTCCCTGAGTTCAGAAATAGAAGGGATAATGCCTTGTCTAGACTTTTCTCATATGTATGCAAGGGAAGGGAGACAAAATTCCTACCCTGAGTTTATTGCAATACTAGCGAAAGTGGAAGAATCCCTTGGTAAGGAAGGTATTTCAAACATGCATATGCACATATCGGGAATAGAATATAACAGAAACGGAGAAAAGAAGCATATGACTTTAAAAGAATCTGACTTTAATTACCCAGAACTTTTAGTCGCTCTAAAAGAGTTCAAAATTGCAGGGATGGCAATATGTGAAAGTCCTAATCTCGAAGAAGATGGGCTTCTGCTCAGGAATATTTACTACGAGTAAAGTCTATTATAATCTTTTTTTGAATGCCTTATACAATGTAAAAATAATTTACTGTCACTAAAATTAATTCTATAGGATCTCGAGAAGCCCTTGATTTTCGCGAGTCATTTCATAAGATATAGGGATTCATCGAAATCCTCATGAGTTAATTTAACAGCTTCAAGGCAACAATAGACGACTCAAAAGTTATAGAAGTAGGAACTGGATTAGGGGTCCCTAGGTTATTATTTAAATATAAAGATTATAATTAATACAAGGATGACAAACGAAACGCGAAGAATTTTTAAGGAGCTTGATTCAAAAAATTTAAGGATCCTAACTGGTATCGAAATAGGAATGAGGCGCTTTGAATGGGTGCCAATGGAGGAATTAAATAAATACACCAAGTTGCCCTTTGATAAGTTGGAATATAGGCTGAAAAAGCTTGTTGAGAACAAGCTTGTGATCAAGAACACTAAATCATATGAAGGCTTCCAGATTTACTTCAAAGGGTATGATATCCTTGCCCTCAATGCCTTTGTCAAGAGAAAAAGTATCAGCGAAATAGGGAGTGAAATCGGAGTGGGAAAGGATTCAATAATTTTTGAGGCAATCAGGCAACCGAAACTTGCAATTGAAAATCCCATTTCAGTCATAATTAAAGTTTACAGGGGAAATAAAACCGATTTCAATCAACTAACTAAATTGAGTGAGCACATGGGCAGAGGAGATAACTTTTCACGTATTTATTCCGCCCGCCTTGCTGCCCACAGAGAGTATGAGGTAATGAGCAAGTTATACCCTAAAGTTTCAATCCCAAAACCTTTTGATCAGAATAGGCATGTGATAGTCATGGATCTTGCAAAAGGTAGCCTCCTTTCAAAAACAAAACTTCTTGATCCGGAATGGCATCTCGATGAGATTATCAAACAGATAAAAATTATCTATTCAATGGGAATCGTCCATGCCGATTTAAGTGAGTTTAACATATTTGCTTCCGAAGAGGGGATTCAAATCATTGATTGGCCCCAGTATATCACTCAAGAACATCCTCAAGCTGATGAAATTCTCGAAAGGGATGTCTCGAATATACTGATCCATTTCTTACGGAAGTATGGAATTAAGAGAGAACTTAAAGAACAAGTCAATGAAATTAAGGGTAAATAAATCAAGGAGGATCTTGGCCTTAGTAGTCTATCAAAGCAAGTATTTCACTAACTTGCTAATGATACTTAACAAACCTTCAACTCATTATTCATCCATTTTACGTAAAAGCAATATGATATTGATTTTTTTTCTTCAATAGTATTCTTCTCAATTCGAGTTGATAGATAAAATAAAATACCCTTTTGAAATTGCCCTTAAACACACCAAATATACCTATTTTGGTATATAATAAAAATTGAATAATCACTCATTTGCGCTATATCTTTTGAGTTATATCTCCAGAGCTATATTAAGCAAATTTTTTATTCAGTTTTGCGTGATACTGATTAGAATAATCGTTCCATTTTAAATCCAAAAAATCTGTTTTGAATGGTACCACGCATCAGTTTAAATTTATCAAAATGAAATTTATCCTCATCAATAATTTTTAGACCTGGTGAGCTATAAGTGGATTGATCATCTTGGCATCAAGGAAACTAAAAAAATGATAAGATCAAGATGAATGAAGATCTAAAATCCTTTGTCTAACTCATTTATGTTGATAAACATTGATTTTTGGTTCTCTGTTTATTCTATTGTATCATTAGAAAAGATTTTTTGCAAAATCAGAAAAACCCTTCACATTTAGGAAATTCGATTAATCTCATTACGGATAAAATGGTACACAAAGGTAAAAATTGTAGTCTCAAACTGAGGAAATATTATTTTGCACCAGAAATTAGCTTAGAGATTATAATATATATATATCAACTACACAATGTAAAATTAGCATCCCAAACATTTCTCTTCTTTGATTTTAATTCATTTATGAGTTAAGTACTCTACGACCATAATATGGATACAATAAAAATCAACAGCAGAGATTCGTACCTTAGCTTAATGAGGTATCATCTTAAAAACTTCATCGTCTATTCCCAAATGAAGAAAAAAATATTCCCAATGGAAATGGATTTTATGTAATTAAAAATATTATCTTTAAGAGGAATTTTTATTTTTGGCCTTGAAGCATTGATTGAAAATTCAAGAGAATCGATTCGAAGATATTACAGCGGAAAACTAAACGTTATGAACATCTTGAGAATCATAATTCGTTTCAACAAGTAAGTTGTTATATCAACGAAACTACATAATCCAGCAAATTCGAACTGTAAATTGGCTATGTCTACCCTAAAATTAAAGTAATTTTTTGTTTCACAACCAAATTTATTACCTTAGATAATTTATATGATATTCTCCTGATTTGTAGAAATAATTTTGGAATTGACAAAATTTGTAACTATTGTGAATTTCAAAATATTTAATTTAGGTGAAGAATAAAAGGGTAAAATCGAAGGGGATAAATATAAAAAACAATTTTACTTGATTTAAATGTCAATAAAAAAATATCGTGATCAAATTTTGAAATTATTAAGACTTTTGTGGTTGGACTGAAAAATCAATAATATTAAAACCATCAATGTCCAAAATGCAGATTTTACCACAAAGTCTATTCCTCATAATTTCGCACCCAACTGCAAATCCTAATTACATAAAAAACGAGGTATTAGAGCATAAGGTCTGGTAAAAATGGAAAAGAAAAGTGTTTTGATCTTGGGAACAGCCTCCCATGTTGGAAAAAGTTCATTAGTGACTGCCCTATGCAGGATACTATCACGAAAATATAAGGTTGCTCCTTTCAAGGCTCAGAACATGAGTCTAAACTCCTGGATTACAAAAGATGGAAAGGAAATTGGAATTGCTCAGGCAATCCAAGCAAAAGCTGCAGGCTCCGAACCAACTGCTGATATGAATCCTGTTCTTCTGAAACCCAAAGGGGATTTTGTTTCCCAGGTAATTCTTCTCGGAGAACCTTATTCTGACAAAAGTGCAGGCCAGTACTATGATTCCATCTCAGAAATGAACACAGTCCTTGAAGCAGCTCTGGGAAGGCTTTCTGTAAAACATGACATCATTGTTATGGAAGGAGCAGGGGGAGCTGCCGAGATTAATCTATATAAAAGAGATATTGTGAACATCGGCACTGCAAGGCTTACGCAAGCTCCAATAATACTAGTTGGCGATATAGAGAGAGGAGGCGTTTTTGCAAGCCTTTATGGAACAATTGCACTCTTGCCTGAAGATGTACGGAAAAATATCAAAGGGTTTATTATTAATAAGTTTCGAGGCGATCTGGAAATCCTGAAGCCAGGCCTTAAACAACTTGAAGAGAAGACTGGAATCCCATTGATTGGGGTTTTGCCATATTTCAAGCTCCATATTCCCTCAGAAGATTCGGTTTCACTTGAGGATAAAAAAAATCCAAAAAATGAAAAAGGTATAGAGATCGTCGTCATCCGTTTGCCCCGGATATCAAACTTCACTGACTTCGAACCCTTGGAGGAACTAGCCCAAATTCGCTATGTGAACCTTTACGAAGAAATCGGAACCCCTGATGCAATCATGATCCCGGGTACAAAAAATACTGTTAATGATCTGATCGACTTAAAAACAAGCGGAATGGCAGAAAAAATCAAAGCTTTTAAAGGAAAAATTCCTATTTTCGGGATATGTGGGGGGTATCAGATAATGGGCAAAACAATTTTCGATTCGGGGGTTGAAAATGGGATTGAAGCAGAATTTAAAGGCCTTGGCCTTCTTGATGTAGTGACAAAGTTTGGAACATATCAAAAGAAGACAATTCAGGTTACAAAAAAAATAAAACCCTATGGCCCGATCCTCACTCCAATAGGTGGGGAGGAAATAAAAGGATATGAAATCCATATGGGAATAACAGATTCCTCCTGCAACGTATTTGGGGACGATGGTGCAATTGACAAGGAAGGCCTGGTAATTGGCACGTACATTCATGGGCTTTTCGAAAACAAGAATATCAGAGATGCACTTGTGAAGTACCTCTACAAGATAAAAGGGCTCGAATTCATGCCTGAAGATATTATGACCGAAAACGACGCTTACGATGAGCTCGCAAATTTTGTTGAGAGTAATTTGGATATGAAACAAATTAACACAATAATAGGAATATGAAAAAATGTAAAATATATTAAATGAATGCAATTAAACTGAGGAGTATTTCGATAAACCCAACATTTTGTTATATGCCAATTAACAGCGCAGAAATAACTCGTAAAAAAGAGGTTTATCGGGATTTTCTAATAAATAAATGAGCTTAAAACATTAAAATCGTCTATAAAGTGAATTTGATTAAAATATTTGTTATATTTTATTTTATGCTTAATTTCAATTATTATAGAGGTTAATTATTGCAGGACTACGAAATTTCCAAATGTCCGAACAAATTGTGGTTTGGAGAATTAGGCATTTGAACCCACGTGGGATTGAGACCCCTTTAGTATGCATTATTTATCTCAAACTTCTTTATTCGCGCTATAGCTACTAATAATATTGATTCGAGGAAGAAAAACAAAAATTATATTACACTTTTTAAGTCGCATTCGGACTTAGTTAAAATTTTTAGCAAATTGATTTGTCGATATTATTCTCAAATGCTGAAAGTGCTCATTCTCTTATAATTAATCAAAAATTAATTGTTAAGATCATTCTTTAACATATCACTGTTTACCTGTAAATTTTTTTAGATAATTTTTGCACACAACGAACATAGCAAGCGTTTTATTTAAAAGGAAATCGGTAAAATATTCTGCGTCTTATCTAGTAAACCAATTTATGTAGCTATATACAAGAACGCAATCTATTTACTCAATATTACAGTGGCTCAAAAATCTTGTTCGCTCCTAAAAAACTTTTATAGATCAGAAAAAAATAATAACTATTCAATCGATCAAAAATTAGTTCAATGGCATCTATTTTGATGCAATAGATACTACTGATTACCAAATGATGGAGATATACAAACTATGAGCAATTGCCCACAGTTAAATAAAATAAACCTACCAATATTTGATCAAGAAAAAAATCTAGCATTAAGCAGGCGATTAAAAGAGATATACACCTAAAAGATAACCAAAAACGATGTGAAAAGCTACTATCATAATATAATTAAAATGGATCAAGTAATAGATTTACTTGAAAACTAAGGTCTATACTATATAATTAAAAAGTATGGAAATGTGACGAAATAATACGCCAACATTCATATGTTTATCCGAATAAGGCGCCTAGGCCAGCCATTCCATCTTCTTCGGCATGATCCTCTTCTTCCTCTTCCTCAATAGGACCTTCTGCTGCTACAACATTTACTGCAGGGGCGGCAGCTGTGGGAGATACAGTTGCAGGAGCGGCAAATGCAGTCTTTGAAATTGCTTCTTCGATGTTTACGCCTTCAAGGGCTGCTACAAGAGCCTTTACCCTAGCCTCGTTTACTTCGATACCTGCAGCCTTGAGGACTGCAGTGATTGTTTCTTCGGTAATTGCTTTACCAGCATTGTGCAATAAGAGAGATGCATATATATATTCCATTGTTTTATCACCTAATTTCAATTAGTGTAAATTTGTTTATCCAAAAAGGGCACCAAGACCGGCCATCCCATCTTCTTCGGCATGGTCCTCCTCTACCTCTTCTGGTTCTTCTTTTTGTATTTCTTCTTTCTTATCAGGTACTTTGGCTGCTATTGCGCTTGGTACCGCCTCGAGAACCTTCTTAAGGTCATCATCTACTGCATCCACACCGACTCCTGCGGCTTTAGATGCAACGGAGATCATCTGAATATAGGCCCTTGACAGAAGGATATCCATGATTCCTGAATCAAAAACAACAGCATTTACACCAAGGTTTTTTGCTTCTGTAGAGGCCTTTGCAAGCAGAGTGCCAATTGTTGCACTTGTTGGGTATGCAATGTTAACAGATAAATTGAAAGCGTTCTGATTTGCTCTGATAATATCAGAAAAGTATTGGTTTTCATCAATTTTAAGGAGTTCGGGCTCATAAATCATTTTTTCATCATAGGCTGCTCTTAGGTCCAACCCTATGATTATAGGATATATATCCAGCTTTAAGAGCATAGTTGCGAGTTTCGGTGGGACTGCCTCACCTGCTTTACAGACAACCTTTGTGTCCTTTATCGCAACTTTTCCGGCTTCAATTGAAGCGGGAATCCCTGCACTCTGGAGCTCACCCAATATAGGACCAGGCGGGAAACTGGTAGGCCCTTTCTGAACGATAATATCCACCGGAGCAATTGCGCCTCCTCTGATAGGTGATGGGGTCTTTGTCTGTTCGAGTACTTTTTGAAGCTTGAAAGGACTTTCGTTAGTAAACACCAGAGCAGTCTGTTTGTCAAGGTATTTATTCATCCCTGGAATGCTTCCCCCAAGTTGATTTAAAGCCCTCTCTGTGAGCGTATTCCTGGAGACCTTAACCACCGCAACGTCTTTAAGGTCCCGACGAATCTTCTGGATCTTGATCGCAAGAATTCCTTCGATTCCTACCATTCCAAAGACCTTATAAGAAAGTATGAGTTTCTTTATTTCTTCGATTTCATTTTTCTTCCAATTTGGGATATGTTCAGTGTGATGCTTTTCTTCCGCCATTTACATCACCTTCTCTGATTTACCCATGCTTGTCGTTACATAGACCGACCTGAGGTTGTGCTTCCCTTTCTCCAAAATACGTTCCAGCCTAGATACAACAGTCTCAATGTTCTCAGCAAGGTCTTCAGGATTCATAGCCCTCATTCCAACAGCCACATGAAAAGTAAGCTTGTCTTTTGACCTAAGCTTGACGGCATTCTTTTTGCTTTGAATCAGTTCACCTACATCCTTGTTAGGCAATAACGGAATAGGCATCTTCCCTCTGGGCCCGAAAACAATACCAAGATTCTTACCAATTGTCGGCATGAACTGAGTTTCTGCAATAAAAAGATCACAGTCATTTGCTAGAATCCGTGCTCTATTCTTGTCAGCTGCCAGTTCTTCGAGTTCGTCTTCAGAAATAACATACGCTACACCGGCGGCTTTTGCCTTCAAGCCCACGTCGCCTTTCGCAAAAACACCGATTTTCAGTTCCTTTCCGAGCCCATGTGGAAGGATTACTTCTTCATCGACCCTATTCTTCGGTTGGTTCATATCAAGATTTTTTAAGTTAATCGCCAGATCCACGCTTTCAGAGAAATTGCGTTTTGGAGATATCTCAAGTAATTTCTTGACAACTTCCAGTATAATATGTTCTGCCATCTTATTTCCTCCCTGTAGTGTTTGAACTCGTTGTTCAAGCTGAACTCGTTGTTCAAGCAGCCCTAGAGGCTTACTACAGTTGGTTTTAGGGCTTATAGAGAATCCGGATCTGTCACACTTGAAACATTAAACCGATAATCAATATTTATAATTTGTTTCAGTAGAACCGTATTCATATTTCTTGAGCTATTAGTGGTATTCGATTTAAAACTATTGGTACGTGACGAAACTACGGCTTAAATTTAAAATGGTTTTGAAGGCTTACCATTCCTCATCGACAAGTAAATCATCGAACTTGCCACTTTCGAGTTCCTTCTGTGAATCCTTGGCCTTGAACCCCTCTATAGTCACACCCATCGGGACACAGGTACCCATTACCTCTTTCATTGCTGATTTAAGATCATAAGAAAGCACATCTTCCTTTTTCATACGGGCGATTTTTACGACCTGCGGTATACTAAGGTTTCCAACAATTTCACTTCCCGCGTTCCCTGACCCTTTCTGAATTCCTAACTCTTTCATGATCAAGGATGCAGTAGGAGGTATACCTACCTCGATTTCGACATTTTTCTTATCATCAACAATTATTTTTATAGGAACCTGCATTCCATTATAGTCTCTAGTTTTTTCATTGATCTTTTCGACCACTGCTTTTATATTGACCCCGAGTGGACCAAGAGAAGGACCTAAAGGTGGTCCTGGATTCGCTTTTCCTCCCGGGACAAGTGCTTTAACAATACTTGCCATATGAGTTTCACCGATCTTAATAAATATAAAGTTTGAGCGTCTTTTTCAATCCATATCCCGAATTTAATGGAATCATAAATATCATATTTAACAAATGAGCTTCAGGCATTCATTTTCTTCATACAATTCATAGATATGCATCACGTTCTTTGACATTTGTTATTTTTTAGACTTATCCTACGCCATAAAAACCTTTTTTAGTAAAAAAAGCTGCATTAAAGAGCAAAATCCATCAAATTAGAGAATTACTGGTAATCCTATTTATTGATAAGCTGGAATTTTTCTTTTTAATTTTTCGTTCTGTTTCTACTAGATAACTAGCTCAATCAGTTTCTCTTTTGAGTACCCGGACAGTATCTCCACGGATGGTGATAGGGATCGGGACCACAGCATCGAACAGCTCTACAGTAATTTCCTCATGGCCTTCATCAACTCTTTTAACTCTAGCTTTCTCCCCCTTAAAAGGTCCTGAAGTAACCTCAATAATAGCCCCCTCCTTGATACCAGTTACGGCTGGTTTAGGCTTAAGGAAATGCTCAATTTCAGCAACTGTAGAACTTCCTTTCACAATAGCCCTCGCGTGGGGTATGGTTTGGATTGCTAATTCCACGATTCCAGATATGGGAGCCTCTACAAGCACATATCCTTTTAGCTCATCAGGAGCCAAAATTGCCCTTATATCCAGTTTTTCCTTCTTTGAAATTTTGGCGAGGGCCGTTGCCACTGATCTTTCCTGGTTTGCTGTGGTTTTGATTACAAATATCTGGGAATCTTCATTCATTAGGCCACCCACTTGGGTAACATTGTCAACAATACATAGATAATAAATCCTATTGCTCCCACAGCCAGAATACCAATACCTGCAACTTTGGCAATGGTCAAGAACTCTTCCCTGGACGGTTTTTTTGTAAGCTTCAGGACTCTAATGTGTGCCCGGATAATCTGACCAATACTTTCTGCAGTCTGACCAATACTTTCTGCAGTTATATTCCATTTAAACGGAGATTCTACCAATCAATTCACATCCAGGTATTTAGATTATTTGATCTCGAGTTTTTCGTTCATAGTTCATCTTATTATGCTTCATAACCCGTTTTTTACGCTCAAGATGTATTATTGTGTTATCTTTTAGGAAGTACAGCGGATTATATTATTGATTCCTATTATATGAAGATATCACTTATACGGATAAACATGAATCAGAAATTTAAATTTCGGATTATTTTTATTCACGATACTTTAAATCGTGTCAATATAAATTTCTCGTTTTCAATACCCAATTTTGTTGGCAACATAAAGCATTTGTCATAAAAATATTTTCAATCGGATATAGATTCATACCCCGTTCTCCTTAGACTTGTCATGATTTACTGAGTTTTGAATAGATTGCATTCAATTTATAGTGTAACTAATGACAACTTTTGGATATTAAAGAAAATATTAAAAAGTACTATACTTCCTTACTTAATAAAGGAAAACAGCATTTTTTTCCAATCGAATATTTTAATCCTATTTGTCTTTGGTTTAATCACTCTACAAAATCAATTCCATATCTAAATGTAATATTTTTGTCACTTCCATGACCATAAATCTGGGCAGATGTTACTCCTGTGACTACGATCATCGTACGCACAGTTTGTTCGAGATCAGGATCAATCTGGGCACCCCAGATTAGTCGAGCATTTTTATCTATCCGGCTGTAAACTTCCTGAATAACACTTTCAGCTTCCGAAATTGTCATGTCAGGTCCTCCGACAACGTTAACCAGCGCAGAGGTCGCACCTGAAATGTCTACATCAAGGAGCGGACTCCGCAGAGCTTTCTGTACGGACTCAACAGCTTTATTATCACCCTCTGCTTCTCCGAGACCGATCATTGCGACACCTCCATTTTGCATAACAGTTCTAATATCTGCGAAATCAAGGTTTACGAGCCCAGGTTTTGTTATCAATTCGGTTATGCCTTTTACAGCTCTCATAAGAACTTCATCTGAGACTTTGAAAGCAGCCTGAAGCGGAAGTCTTGGAACTACTTCAATTAACTTATCATTAGGAACCACTATAACCGTATCAGCAACATCTCTCAGGCGTTCCAAGCCAGCTTCTGCATTGGTTCTCCGAACATGACCTTCCACACTGAATGGGAGAGTTACTACTGCAATCGTAAGGGCTCCAGCATCCCTTGCGGCTTCAGCTACTACCGGTGCAGATCCAGTCCCGGTCCCCCCCCCAAGACCTGCAGTAATGAAAACCATATCAGCGCCGTCAAAAAGCTTATTAATTTCATCGATACTCTCTATTGCAGCGTCCTCTCCGATCTGAGGAAGGCTTCCGGCTCCAAGTCCACGGGTTTTCTTTCTCCCTATAAGAATTTTTTTCCCGGAACGTATATGAAGAAGATGCTGTGCATCAGTATTTATGGCGATGAGGTCTGCTCCCTGGATTCCTTCGCCCATCATACGCTGGATGCTGTTTGAGCCGCCTCCTCCACAACCTATCACTTTAATGGTTGTTTTAAGGCTTCTAAGAATATCTTCAAGTTCGGCATCCGTATCTAAGTCTGAATTAGAGTAATCTGAATCTAAGTACTCTCCCTGCCGTGCGCGACCGTCCAGGGCAGATCGAGCAAGAGCCTCTTCCACAATGGATTTCATGCTACTGTTTTCCTCCATTATAAGGGATAATATTAAACGAATAGTATTGGAAAGAACAACTTAATTCTAAGAATGAATATGTCTAGAGAATTAACGATAAGCCTCAGGAGAGTTTATATAAATCTCCACTTTTAACAAATTGCTTATATAGGCATTACAAACAACCAGTCAAAAAACGGGGTTTATCGAAATCTGCTCCGATTCTCACGAGTCATTTGTGCACAATTTCTGAGCATATGACAGCATATGACTAAAGTAATGAATTATATCGAAATTCTCTTCATTTTTATCCATCACATATACGGTTTCCAATTTTAATAGTTTTCCTTTGCCAGTTTTTAACTTCATAATATTTTGCTTAATCATTTATTAACGTTCCCTATTTATTATCTACTTGACATAAGATTTTTGCTCTTTACAATTTTTAGATCCGTTTTTTCTTTGTTCCCAATATCCTTTAGTTTTATCACTTAAAATTTTCATTTTTATATTCTTGTATTTCTGAAGCCGTTCCTGTATTTTTACTTTTCCTTTTTTTCAAAATTTATCCTATCTGCATTTTCCCGATCAACATTAAATTTTAATATTCACATTTCAATATTATTCATACCCCATTTTAATATCATTCGCATATATTTCCTGAATAATTATGTAAACAATTAAGCTTTCCCTCTGGATTCGCCCAAGATAATGCCTGTTGCAATTAGATGGGCAACTCTCAAAGGCTCAGGAATATTACCTCTTGTCGAAGAGAACCGAATTATCTTACCCACATTTTCCAAGCTTACGCCTATTTTTAGAATGTATATGGAAGATCTTCCTTTCTCAACAGCTATGCTATATATTTCCCCGGCTTTTTCCATTATTTTCCAGCGTTTTTCACCATCCTGGAAATATTTGAGGGCAGATTTGAGTTTCTCAAAATTAGGATATGAACGCATAAACACAATTAAAGGAATTCCGGTTTCTCTGTAAAGCTTCTCTGTATCAATAACATTAAAACCTGCATATGTGATCCCATCGAGCATAATCACTCTTATCTGACTATAATGTTTACTACTTAGTACCATCCTACATATTACTGCTGTAGCATCAAGTCCATCCTTGGTAATATACGAATGAAGGACTCCATCCATCCAGTCCCCCCCTCGATAAACAGCCCCAATCACCATCACTTTTTCATTTAGAAGAACAGAGTCATCTATACCCAAAATTCGAATCTCGCGTTTAATATGAAAATCTGAACTCACAAATGTTATTTACACACATATTGCAAAAATAGTTTGCCAATTTTTGAGGGAATTGTTGTTTTTGACGGATTATATCACATAAACCATAAAGTATATTGATGAACTCATAAATATCATCCTATGCTTATAAAATATATATAATTGATTCGTATAAATCAGAGATTTATCGAAATCCTCATAATTATTTATAGGGAAGATGATCCTTGAGAAGCCTCTGCGAATTGTTTTTGGATCACACAAACATAGTTTCAGGGAGATTTATAGTCGGCATCATCTTTTGCGTATCTACAGCTATTGATACCTTGCCTACTGCTTCAAGGAAATCTTCCATCTCAATAAGTTCCTTGTTTTTCCTGACTGCAAACATGCCTGCTTCAGTAGCAATTGCTTTGAGGTCTGCCCCACTTAACCCTTCGGTAATTTTTGCAATCTTCTTAAAATCAATATCTTCTGCAAGGGTCATCCTTTCGCAGTGAATCGTAAGAATCTTTCCTCTGGCTTCTACACCTGGCATCGGAACATGGACAATCCTATCAAAACGGCCTGGCCTTAGAATTGCAGGGTCAAGAACATCCGGGCGGTTTGTTGCTGCAATGATTCGGATATTTTTCCTTTTGTCAAAGCCATCCATCTCTGCAAGAAGCTGCATGAGTGTCCTCTGAACCTCACGGTCTGCACCCGTGGTTTCATTTAAACGCCTTGCTGCAATTGAGTCTAGCTCATCGATGAAGATAATACTTGGAGCTTTTTTACGAGCCATCTCGAAGATTTCCCTCACAAGTTTGGAACCATCTCCAATGTATTTCTGTACGAGTTCAGAGCCTACAACCCTGATAAAAGTTGCATTTGTCCTGTGAGCCACAGCTTTTGCAAGCAAAGTTTTGCCTGTCCCCGGAAGCCCATACAAAAGAACTCCCTTCGGAGGCTCGATCCCTATGCGAGCAAAACGTTCCGGTTCAATGAGAGGGAGTTCAACTGCTTCCTGAAGTTCCTGTATTTGTTCATCGAGACCTCCTATCTGTCCATAATCCACCTCTACACTTTCGAGGACTTCCATTGCAGCAACGAAAGGCTCTTCAACGGAAGGAATAACCTCGGCAATAGCAAGTGTATGCTGATTTAAAGCGACCTTTGCCCCTGGTAATAGTTTTTTCTCATCAATATATTGTGAGACATTAACCAAAAACTGAGGTCCATTGCTACTCCGTACGATTATCCTATCGTTCTTAATCACATCAATGACAGTACCGATAATAAGCGGAGAGGTCTTCATCCGATCGAGCTCAGATTGCAGCTTTCGTATTTCCCTCTCATATTTAATCTTTTGATTTTCCAAATAACGTTTTTCGGACTCGATCTGGCTACATTGCTCTTCCAGAAAACTGTTGCGGCTTTCAAGTTGCCTCACTCTATCCTGGACACTTTCAGCTACTTCCCCCCGCTCTCCAGGTACAATTCCATTATACTCAGATCCGGACTTAACAAGGTGACTGCGCATACTTTCATCCTTACTCTTGGTACTTTCAGTCATGGAGCTCCGAATATTATTTAAGTTCATACTGTATATAGCGTTTTCGAAGTGATCAAAATGCAGTGCGAAATATGCGGTGCAGAGATCCGCGAGAAGCCATTATGTATAACAATTGATAACAGCGAACTCCAAGTCTGCCAAAAATGTGCTCCATATGGTAAACCTATAGAGAAACGAACTCCAGTATCAAGAAAAGTCTCTCCGATAGCTCGTACAGTAACAAGGACTGACAGGAGCCAGAATAAGGACTTTTTTGACATTTTAAGAAATGAGCTCCTGGAGAACTATGTTCAGATCATCCGGGATTCCAGAGAAGCCAAAGGTTGGTCTCAGGAAGACCTGGCTGAAAATTTAAAGGAAAAAGCATCCCTGATCAAGAAGATAGAACGCGGTGAGATCATACCCGAAGATTCAGTTATAAAGAAGCTGGAACATGCTCTTAAAATTAAAATTACCGAACGTGTAGATTCAACCGGGCAAGAAATCTCACATACAAAGAAAGACACTACCCTGGGCGATATTGTAACAATAAAGCGGAAGTAAGTTTCAAGGAGAATCAATTATAACTGTAGTTCTTATTAGGCAGCCATACTTAATCTTTGGCTGGTTTTTTCTTCCGAGAGCAACCTAGGGTTAAATTTGAAGAGTTTTTTTATTTCAAATATTTATCAGCTTATGCTCTTTATCCCATTTAAACGCTAGTCATATCGATTAATTATTAATCAATTCTAAAAAACGAGTAAAAAACCTATCTTTAAAGAAAACGAGTTGGATTTTTATGCTAATTTTATTTCAGTAACATGCAGAAATAATCTGAAGTTCTTACTTTCAAACCGTTTCTTTTTATCCTTTAATGATTAAAAGTGCATCTCTTGATCATTAATTCTATAAAATGATTTCTTTGATTTTTTTCATATTTTTTCACATATTTCATACCTTTTAAACCTTAATTTCGATGTTATATATTTTTTCAGGGTTATCTTTATGTACGATCCAAAAAGGCTCTTCACCATATGTTTCCATCAACTTTATAGTTCTTTTGGGAATTGTTTTCGGGCCAAGTACTGCTCCTGGTCTATCAAGATCGTCAATATAATCTGTCTCCATCATAAACCGTGTTCCTTCTTCAAGTGCCTGTTCAATAGCTCCCTTAAAACAAATAACCCCTGGAAAAAGTCCCAATTCTTCACAAATACTTATCAGAGGAGGAGAATAATGTTTCACCACCCTATGCAATTTGATTCCTGCTCTTTTCGCCCTTTCAGTTATGTCCTGAAGTTCAGGTTTTCCTACAGTTTCTGTATGAAGCTGAACAGCACAGTCCTGTTCTTTTCCAAGCGAAAAAGCATACTCCATGATTTCATTTGAAGTTGCCCAAATTTCTGAAGTCACGGGATAATGGGGACGACCAGACTTGATCCCTACAGCAAGGCCTTTTTCCACATAATCTGAAGCAATTTCGAGTCCTTTCTTCATTATCTCCATGGCTTCTTGAAGTTCCATGTGCTCTATGAGCCTTGAAATTTCCGCGGGATGAACTCCAAGCACGGGAAAAGCTTCAACCCCAATCTTCTTGATCTTTGATCCAATTTCGATCGTTTCGTCAAAAACAGTAATGTAATCCTCGGGTTTTTTGATCGTTACCCCTAGTGACCAGCTGGGTTTAGCGACCAGAATTATATGAGTCCCACCAGAGTTCTGAAATTCTTTTATTGCTTCAAGACCCCTGGCTCTAGAATCTATATGCATATGATTATCAGTAACGGGAATCTTTGTGAGCATTTTACCCCTCAAAATTAACTGAAATTTTAGAACTTGAATACAATTTAGATTATTTTTATGAAAAATTTTGATTTTAATTATTTCAGGGCGAAAGATATTTATTTTATTTTTTTAGACATGTGTATGAGTATTCATAAATGGAGTTTTACTTATCATGGTTTACTTTTCAGTTTAATTATTATACCCAAAGCTTGAAATATAAAGCTTTACGTTGAGTAAGCGAGAAGATTCAATTATAGTTATCATGTTTTTTAATAAGCTATACCTCTTAGCTTTTCAGTCGCTACGTTCCTTTGAACCGAACATCAAAATCGGTGATAATATGACTAAAACAGCAGCAGTAATTAAAGGTGATGGTACAGGCCCTGAACTTGTAGATGCAATGCTTAAAGTTGCAGAAGCCACTGGCACAGATATTGAATTTGTTATTTGTGATGCAGGAGCTGAATGGTGGGAGAAAAACGGAGGAAATTCGCTGATTCCAAATGAGACCTGGGAGATCCTTGAAAGCTCCGATGTATGTTTTAAAGGCCCGACCACTACTCCTGGAGGGATTGGTTCCCCTAAAAGTGTTGCTGTGTCTATAAGGAGAAGATATGATCTCTATGCTAATGTAAGACCGATAAAGACTTTTCTCAACTCAAGTAAGCCTCTAGGAGATGTGGAAATGGTCTGTGTGCGCGAGGGCACAGAAGGGTTATACGTAGGAGAGGAAATCCAACTCACAGACGACGTCTCCATTGCAATCCGGAAGATAACACGCACAGCATCCAGAAAGATTGCTATATATGCATTCGAAGAAGCTAAGAGAAGAGGCTATGACACTGTTGTACCTATCCATAAAAGTAATATACTAAAGCAGACATGTGGCACTTTTTTGGAAGAGGTAGAAAAGGTCAAGCAGGCTTACCAGGGAATCGAAATATGGCCCTATCACATAGACAATATTGCTCAGCAACTTATCAAGAATCCACAAATCTTCAACAAAAAGATCCTATTATCTACAAATCTTTTCATGGACATTATCAGCGAGGAGTGCTCAGCCCTCGTAGGCAGTATTGGACTTATTTATTCTGCCAATATAGGAGACTCATTCGCAATGTTTGAACCGGCACACGGCTCAGCTCCGAAATATGCAGGCCAAGATAAAGTCAACCCTGTCGCAACTGTGCTTGCAGGAGCCTGGATGCTTGAGTATCTAGGTGAAAAAGAGAATTCAGAAGCTATATTCAAAGCTACGGAGCACATAATTTCAGAAGGCAAGTATATAACTTATGATATCGGAGGTAGCTCAAAACTCAGTAAAATGGCTGATGAAATTGCAAAATATACAGCAAAAATTCTCAAATAAAAAGAAGCTGAAGGAAGAAAGCAAGAGAAATATCTAAATTTTTAATTGTTCTCAGCCCTACCTTTATACATCTTTTTTTCATCACTTTTTCCTTCTTCAAACTCAGATATTTTTCCCTTATTTTTCAATATTCTTCTACTTTGATATGCGGAATTACAAATCGGCTGATATAGAAAGTACTTTTCGACGTATGCAAGGAGTTCTTCATCCGAAATACAGGAAACTCTCTCTTCTTTATCATAAAGTTTCTGGATTTCTTTCTGGATTTTCAAGAGCCTAGGATCATCTTTTTCAACGATAGCTTCAACGTCAAGAAGGTCATTTAAGGTCTCTTGAACCTTATAGCGAATTATTTCCAGACCGGAGGAATCTCCGATGAGTAGGAATCGCTTCCCCCCTACCAGCTCTGGAAGATATGGTTCATAGTTAAAGGGATTTTTGAGGACACCTGAGGCATGGATCCCAGACTCGTGGGCAAAAATGTTCTTCCCGACAACGGCCTTATTTCTCGGAACGCGCAGTCCAAGTTCTTTCTCCATGAATCTTGCAAAACGGGTGACTGGCTCAAGGTTGTATCGCTCAAAGCCTTCGACCCTATCTACCAGAAAAAGCAGAATTTTTTCCATTTCACTATTACCCGCACGTTCTCCTATCCCCAGAAAGGTTACACTTGTCCAGTTGGCCCCATGCCAGAAGCCTGCAATTGAGCTTGCTGACCCGAATCCATAATCATCGTGTATATGGGTTTCTATATTTCTAACCCCTATATCATTTTTGAGGTATTGAACTATTTTCGGGATTCCATAAGGTTCATCAATATTCATGAAGGGCATTCCATATCCGACAGTGTCGCATACTCTTATTATACACTCAGGGTCGATTTCCAGAATATTTTCAACCAGTGGGAATACAAAACCGTAATTATCTGCTCTTGTCATATCTTCTAGATGTGCCCGTGTGCGAAGGCCATGATCTACTGCGTACTGTAGGGCATCCAAATATTTCTCTTCGGCTTCTTTCCTACCTGAGAGCCTCATCTTAGAAAAAATATGTGTATCTGACACAGACATCAGAATTCCTGTTTCTTTAAGCCCATCGATCTCCAAAATTTTATTAATATCTTCCCTTGAAGCTCTAGCCCAACCAGTGATCTCTGGAGATTCGTAACCTATGTCGAACATGAGTTCCACAGCGTCTATGTCTCTTTGATTGAACACAAAAGCCTCGAGTTTTTCAATCCCGATCTCATGCAAATACTCATAGATTTGAAGCTTGTGTTCTCTGCTCAAGACTATCCCAGGCATCTGAGAACCATCACGGATAGTACTGTCACTTATGAATACTTCGTTTCCATAAGGCAGCTTTATTTTGGGCAGATCTTCATATGATTCGTAAATTTTCATCGCTTTTCCTCCTCTCGTTCAGGGGGCAGAGCCCTGCACAAATAAAAAAAATATTCAATGCAAGGGTTTTTCCTGCGAAAAAGATATTATTATGTATAAAGATCCGAAAATCAGTTTTATTTGACCTAGGAACTTCAGCTTCCTTTTTGAAATGCATTCTTTTTAGGGAAAACTTATTATTTATTCTCCATGATGGAGTCTTAGCTTATAGGTCGACATAAGTTATCACTATGCTGTTATGGTTAAAATCTCTTTCTTTCAAAATAATTATTCAGTTTATATTTACATTTTATCATCACATACCACGCTAGAAAATACTTCAATCTCCTGTCCCAAAAAATTCACTTTTAATTCAAGAAAGGTCGTCTATTTAAAGTCGATAAAGGACAAAAGGCGGGAGTTTTTATTGTGGAAGAGTTCTCCCTTTTCAGCAAGCGTATGAAAATTTTATTCTTATTTCATCCTTTAATACCTTTCTTACTGATAATAAGGTATATCTATAAAAAGTTATATTTATAACAGAATTGATCTGATGAATATAATATGATAACTAAATTTATGATTATCTTCTTGCATGTTTTAAAATCAGTATTATGAAGATTAGCTCCGTCTGAATTTTTAGAGGATATAATTAAAATTAGATGATATTTAAATTATATTAATTAGTAACATGATAGGACATATAGTGAGAATTACACTTCAATAACTTATAAAAATGGATTTATAGTCAAAGATATACATTTCTCTATTAAACTTGAATACAAATTTGAACCATGGAAAAACAGAAAAAATAAATAAAAAAATAGTTTCTTCACCTTATTTCATGGTTATAAAATTTTGAATTACTTACGGGAAAATAAGTATTTTAAAAACTACCATTTTTTAAAAAAGTGTGATTTATTTTACGAGTAATTTCATGCATTTGCTTCACTTTCATCCTGAGGTAGAACATGCCAAAAATAATAAGCGTTAGCGGTGGTCCGACAAAACCTGAAATCATCGCTTTATCACTTTACAAGCTGGGACTGCAGGACGGGGATAAATTTGCAGATGTCGGCTGTGGAACAGGATCAGTATCAATTGAAGCAGCTAGGATTACCCAACGTCTGACCATCTATGCAATAGAAGCCCGCAAAGAAGCACTCAGAGCCACCGAAATTAACTTCAAGAATTTCAACATCACGAATGCAAAGCTTTTATCCGGCGAAGCTTCAAAAATTCTTGGATCAAGAGATTTTGTTGATTCTATAGATTGTGCTTTTGTTGGCGGAACAAAAAATATTGTTACCGTTCTTACATTACTTGTTGAGAAAAAAGCACGAAGCATTGTGGTAAATGCAGTCCGTATCGAAACTGTTGTCAGAACAATTAATGCAATGAAAAATCTTGCGATTTTTGATGAAGTACTCCATATTTCGGTCTCCAGAAGTATACAGATTGCAGGGGAAACTATGTTTAAACCCGAAAACGCTGTATATATTGTTGTTGGAAAAACAAAAAATTACAAAATTGCTCACTGAACAGCATTCTGCAGATGTACACATAGGTAGGGTTTTTGTATCTATTTGTCAACTATCATTCATTGAAATTTTGATTAATTTTAAAGCTACAGGAATGTTAAGAAGATAAATGTCTTTCCGGTGTAAATTCCCCGAAAATTGGTTTCAATCGGAATTATGCTTTTGCACTTATTTTAATTAATCTTACGGAGTGATAACATGTTAATAGGAGTAGGACTTGGTCCAGGAGACCCTGAACTTCTGACCCTGAAAGCAGTAGATGTTTTAAAAAAAAGTGATAAGGTGTATGTGCCCGGTCAGCTGGCAAAAGATCTCGTAGTTCCTTATGCGGACGCTGAAATCCTTGAGTTCCCTATGATAAAAGACATTGAAACTCTTAATTCTCACTGGAAAGAAAATGCTGATAGAATAACAAGAGAAGCGCGAAAAGGAACTGTAGCTTTCGGTCTTATAGGTGACCCCAATTTCTTCTCGACATTTTCCCATCTAAAAAAAGTCATTCAAAAGCATTATTTGGATATAGAACTTTCAACAGTGCCTGGAATCAGTTCGATCACATCTTTTACTGCAAGGACTGACAGTACAATTGATAGATCTTTTGAAGTCAGTGACGGTTCTGAGATTATGTATAAGATTAACCTGAAAGCCACACAGCCAAAAAAGATAGTTGAAAATCTCGAAGCTGAAGGATATAAAGAGTTTATTTTTGCAGAAAGACTTTTTTCTGACAACGAAGTTATAATTCGCAGAAAGGAAGAGATCCCAGAAAAAGGGAATTATTTCAGTATCATCTATGGGAAAAAATGAAAAAAACCAAATTAGATTCTGCGAAATCGGGCCATAATTTTGAAATAAATACAGGAAAGAAAAGGAATGATAAGATGGAACGAAAAGTATATTTTATAGGGGCAGGTCCTGGGAACCCCAAACTAATTACCGTACTTGGACGTGAGATGCTAGAAAAAGCTGACCTCGTAATTTATGCAGGTTCTTTAGTAAATCCGGAGGTCTTAAATTACACAAAGGGAAAGACGGTAGATAGCTACGGTTTAACTCTTGAAGAAACCACTAAAATGATCGCAAATGCAGTAGATTCAGAAAAGTTTGTTGTTCGCCTCCACAGCGGAGACCCCTCTCTTTATGGAGCTATCATAGAGCAGATGGAAGAGCTCAAAAAGTACGATATTAAAGTGGAAAGAGTATCGGGTGTATCTTCTGTATTTGCAAGTGCAGTTGCTCTTGGTACCCAGCTTACCCTTAACGGTATATCTGATACTCTCATCATTACCCGTCCAGCAGGAAAAACCATGGAAAAAGACCTTATAACCGAACTTTCAGCTTACAACACAACAATGGCAATTTTCCTGGGCACTCAAAAAATAAGGGAAATTATGGAAAAAGTCCGATGCCCGAAAGATACACCTGCTGCATTAATTTTTCATGCATCTTGGGAAGACGAGAAAGTTATCACAGGGACAGTAGGGGACATCGCAGAAAAAGTGGAAGATGCAGGGATTATGCGATCAGCAATGATTATCATAGGTGGAGTTGTTAACCCCACAAACTACAGGAGGTCCCATCTATACGGAATGTCTCAGAAATAGTTGTAATTACTTTTGAGAGAAATCATGAAATCGCTACAAAATTAGCAGAACACTTGAAAGCTGACATACTTCTCCATGAAAAAGGAGTTTTCGAAATAGCTTTTAGAGATTACAAGGCAATAGTTGCCGTTTTTGCCACTGGTATTGTAGTAAGAAATATTGCTTCCCTTCTCAAAAATAAGTGGTTAGACCCTGCTGTGATTGTAGTGGATTCAAACCTGAACTTCGCAATTCCTCTTCTAGGCGGACATCACGGTGCTAATGAGATCGCTCGAAAGATTTCGGAACTCGGAGCAATTCCAGTGCTTACAACAGCTACTGAAGTTCACGGTAAACCCTCGGTAGAGGGCATTGCAGACGAACAAAACTGTGAAATTATCAATAAACAATCCACTATAGCTGTAAACTGTGCATTCCTTGACCAAGGAGTAGAAATTCTTGAGATTAAGGGACCCAGGATAATAATCGTGGACGATGACGTATCTGTGCTTGTAAGAAAACGGCAGAGCAAAACTTTATCAACTGACAGCAGCAGAGGCAATAGCTAATGAGCTATAGGGAATAGCTAATAATGATACAATCAACTTTACCTAATAATCATACAATTAACTTGTAGGTGAATTAATGAAAAATAAGTGTACAGGAGATACTGATGATTATTGGAATCGGGACTCGTAGAGGTATTACAAGAGAAGAAGTTGTCAAAGCCGTGAAACAAGCGCTTGATGAGTGTAACCTGAACCTTGAAGAAGTTACAGTTTTAGCTTCTGCGAAACTAAAGAAAAATGAACTGGGGCTGCTTGAAGCAGGAAAGATGCTTGGAATTCCGGTGGACTTTTTGCCGGATGAGATGCTAAACAGCTACAATCCCCCCTCATCATCCAAAGCATCACTTTTTGGATTAAAAGGAGTTGCAGAGCCTGCAGCTCTCGCCCTTTCAGAAGAAAAAAAATTGATTTATAGGAAAAAAGTATATGGCAGAGTCACGATCGCAATCGCAAAATAAGGCAGAAGGAGGAAAACTCTACATCGTAGGGATCGGGCCGGGATCTGTTGAACAGATAACGGTCAAAGCCCGAGATGCAATCATTAATGCCGATTATGTGATTGGAAACAGTACTTACTTGGACCAGATCGAGAGTCTTCTAGGGATTCAGGAAGTAATCCGCAGCCATATGGGCAAAGAGGTGGACAGAGCAAGAAAAGCTGTGGAACTTGCAAAAAGTTCAACAGTTGTCATTATCAGTGGCGGTGATACCAACATCTATGGTATGGCAGGTATCGTTCTTGAGGTTGCTGAGCATGAGAGTCTTGACGTTGTTATTGAAGTTCTTCCAGGGGTTACTGCAATTCTAGCTGGAGCAAGTATACTTGGAGCTCCTGTTGTAACGGATTTTGCAGTCATCAGCCTGAGTGATCTATTGACTCCCTGGGATGTAATAGAAAAGCGGCTTAACCTTGCTGCAGAGGCCGATTTTGTAATGGCACTCTACAATCCGAAGAGCCGTAAGAGACAATCTAATTTTTTGA
>OCZT010000878.1_pt1 | contig 30566 bp, 29 predicted proteins | sample 1539031 | NCBI WGS metagenome assembly OCZT01 (sample SAMEA3539308, study PRJEB22396) | soil metagenome | biome: tundra; feature: field; material: soil | place: USA | collected 2010-05 | depth 0.15 m | reverse complement strand
TGTATTCCTCGTACGACTGATAGACGATCGAGGCCGAGGAGAACCCAGACTGCGGTCGGGCCACGGCGTTGTCTCCGATGCTGATCGCCATAGGCAGGCGGAGGGCGAGGTCAGCCCGAATCAGCACTCCGTCGAGGTCGGCATAGACCAATTCCCCCGGCGCCGGTGCGGCGGTGGGCGTGTCGGAGGGCGACGGGATGGGCGTCGGCGAGTCTGACGGGGAGGGGAACGGGGAAGGGGAGTCTGAGGGCATGACGCTCGGCGTCGCGGTGGCCTCGGCGGTGCCGCCGGACCTGACCGCGATCAGCAGGCCCGCCGCCACGATTGCCACGACGGCGACCGCGCAGACCACGACCACCACGATCCTGTTCCCGGCAGTGGCGCGTGCGATCACTGGTCGGATACGTTCAAGCACTGGTTCAAGTCTCCTTGGTAAAAGCCGGCCCACAGGATAGCGGGGATCAGGCTTCCGGTTGCGCGCGCTGAGACCTGGCAATCGCGACCAGCACCGTCGTCATCCCGAGCACTCTCTGCTTGTCGATCCGGACATCGCATCCGGCCGGGAAGAGCGATCGCAGCGTGCCGGCGCGTAGTGGGTTGAGGGCTGCCTCGCTCGCCCAACGTCCATTGCCGGACCATCGCAGCAGTACGTGGCGAATCCGGCGAGGGAGTCAGTGCACGAAGGGAAGCAGCGTGTGAGGGTCAATTGGGAAGCCGCCGTTGGGCATCAGACGGTCTTGGCAGCTTCGGCTAGAACGTCTATCAGCGTTGTGCGGAGCGGGATCTCAGGTCGCCAGCCGGTGAGCTCCCTCAGCAGGCTGGCGTCGCCGCGGATTTCGACAGGATCGTCGTCGCGGACGAGGGATTGATCGACCTGGATCCGCGGCGTCAGGCCAACGATCTCACACAGCTGGTCGATGATGAATCGAACTGTAACTGCCTTCCCGGAGGCGACGTTGACAACGCGTGGTTGTGGGGCCGGGTCCTGCGCGGTTCGCTCGAGTAAGAGACGGTAGGCCCGCACGACGTCGCGGACGTCGGTCAGGTCGCGCCGGACATCCACGTTTCCGGCCGGAATGTAGTTCCTCTCGCCTCTCTGCATGGCGATCACGCGCCTTGCCATGGCCGGGACGACGAATACAGGACGCTGGCCCGGCCCGACGTGATTGAATGACCGGGTCACCACAACCGGGAACCCGTGTCGTACGGCGGCTTCGATCGCGCTCGCCTCCTGGGCGATCTTGGACATTCCGTAAGCGTGCGCTGGGGCTATCGGTGCGTTCTCGTTAAGCGGCAGGTCTGCGGCCTTCGGTTGGCCGTAGACGTCGGACGAGCCGGTCACGAGCACGGCAGGCTTGATACCCACCAACCGGAGCGCTTCAAAAAGGGCGACGGTCCCTCCGACGTTAACCCGGAACGCCTCGGCCGGGTCGCTCTTCGCATCTGGCGCAAACGCCATACCCGCGAGATGGACAACCGCGTCTGGCGGGCCCCCAGTCTGGCTCAGCCATCGCGCCAGGCCGTCACGGTCGGCGATGTCGAGTTCTTGTGGGCCTGGAGCCGAGACCACGGTGTGGCCGCCCCTGGCCAGCTCAGACAGCAGCCAGCCACCGACAAATCCGATCGCGCCTGTGATAAAGACGCGCATCGCGACTCCCTAGGCCCCCATGCTAGCCAGACGATCGCGTGGGATTCGCACGGGTTGGTTGCTGAGTCGCTCAAGGTCGGAATCGACCATCATGCAGATGAGCTCTTCGAAGTTGACCGTCGGCTGCCATCCAAGCTCCTGGCGGGCTTTGGTTGGATCGCCCAAGAGATGATCTACCTCCGCCGGACGAAGGAGGTGCTCGTCCAGGACTACGTACTTCTCGTAGTCCAACCCCACCCGTTCGAATGCGATTCGGCATACGTCTCGCACGGAATGGTCGATGCCAGTCGCGATCACGTAGTCGCATGCGACCGGCTGCTGCAGCATTGCCCACATCGCCCGCACGTAGTCTCCTGCGAATCCCCAATCCCGGCGCGAGTCCAGGTTTCCCATTCGAAGCTCTTTCGACATTCCGAGCGAAATCCTGGCCACGCCGTCCGATACCTTGCGTGTCACGAACTCAAGGCCGCGGCGCGGAGACTCGTGGTTGAAGAGGATCCCGGACACCGCGAAGATGCCAAAGCTCTCCCGGTAGTTGACCGTCAGGAAATGGCCGTAAGCCTTGGCGACACCGTATGGGCTCCGGGGGTGGAAGGGCGTCAGCTCGTTTTGCGGAATCTCGCGGACCTTGCCGAACATCTCGCTCGACGATGCCTGATAGAACTTGATCGAAAGGTCGACCTGCCGGACGGCCTCGAGCATCCGGGTCACGCCAAGACCGGTGAACTCGCCGGTGAGCACGGGCTGATTCCAGGAGGTGGGCACGAAGCTCATCGCGGCGAGGTTGTAGACCTCTGTCGGCCGGGCGGCCTGTATCGCTGCCACCAGTGAGGCTTGGTCGAGGACGTCGCCCTGCAGGAGTTCGATTCGGTCGCCGAGGTGCTCGATGCGCTGCATCGAGTCGGTGCTGGATCGTCGTGTCATGCCGACGACGCGATACCCCTTTTCCAGCAGGAACTCGGCGAGATAGGAGCCATCCTGGCCGGTTATGCCCGTGATGAGAGCGGTCTGACTCATTCACGGAAGTATACGTAGTGCGGGGCCGGCAGGGCGGCGCCCAATGTCTTATCCCCACGGTTGCCATGGGTCGCAGGTATGATGCGGACGTGACGGAGGATGCGCATCTGAGGGTGGTCGTTGATACAGCCCTGCTGCGACGTCCCCACACAGGCACCGCGCGCTGGGTGAACGGGCTCCTGGACGCCCTAGGTTAAATCCCGACCGTAGACCTCGAGAAGGCCGCGGGCCCTCGTCGCATCGGCAATGGCGTGCTCTTCCGGCCGATCAACGTGACGTTGCAGCTGTTGTGGTACGGCTTCGGCATCCGGCGCCTGGCCGATAGGCGGGGGGCGGATGCCCTCTTGATGCCAGCCAACCATGCGGCCAACCGCGGCCGGATCCCCCAGCTCTTGCCATGATGGACGCAACTTTTTGACCGCACCGGGTACCTACGGGGCGCTATACACCCGCTACGCGGCGTGGGTCTTCAGGCAAAGCGCCCACAGGGCGGACCGCCTGATTACCATCACAGAATTCAGCCGCTCCGAGATCAGTCGTCATCTAGATGTGGACGGGGCGCATATCTGTCGTGTACCCCGGTCTCAATCCGCCTCGACCGGTGACCACTCCGCCGCCGCTCGATGGACCATACGCACTGTACGTAGGCGTCACCGAGCCCAGCAAGAACCTCGCCCTGCTGCTCGATGCCTGGGCCGAAACGAGCCCGGCCGGGCTCTCGTTGGTGCTTGTCGGCCAGCCCGGTCATTACCACGCCACACTCCAGGCGAGGGCGGCCGGCCTCGGAGGGAGAGTCATCGTTCGCGGTCGCGTAGACCAGGATGAGCTGGAGGCTTGGTATCGAGGCGCCTCCGTTTTCATGTTCCCTTCACGCACTGAGGGCTTCGGTTTTCCTCCTCTCGAGGCGATGCAGCGGTCCGTGCCGGTCATCTCGTCGAATTGCGGCTCTCTACCTGAAGTCCTTGGTGACGCCGCTCTTTACCACGGCCCTGACGATGCTACGGCCGTGCGCGAGTTGGTGGAACGGCTAATGAAGAACGCCGAGCTTCGTCAACACCAGATCGACCTCGGTCTGGCGCGGGCGGCACGATACCGATGGGACGTCGCGGCAGAACAGACGGCACAGCTGATTGCCTCCATGACTCATGGCTCCGGCCGCTAGCGCGACAGACAATGCCCGCGCGAGCGTCACAGCCGGCCTTGGTCCAGGAGGGCCTTCCCTTTACGCGTCCAACTTCGTGCCCTGGCCATCTTGATGGCCAGACAATGTCACGAGATTGCGCAAAGCCCCGCCTGAGGTATTGCTCGCCGCGAGCGCGGACCCAGCACCAATGATGATCCAGCTGATCGCATAGGGCAGGGCATTCGTTGCCTGATAGGCGGCCAGCATACAGACGATTGCGGCGATGAAAGCCGCGGCGGCACCGACGCCTGCGGAGTCTCGCTGGGCGGCAAATCGGCGCCCAGCGATCCAGAGGGAGGCAAGCAGGAGTGCGAACGCGATCCCAAGCGCTGTCGCACCAACGACCCCCGACTCGAAGAGAGCTGCGACTGCCAGCGCAGCGATGTAGTCGGGTCCCGACCCGTTATAGCGGGTGGGATTCTTCTGGCCAAACGCCACTGCCCCAAACCCAATGACCGGGCTTCCTGGCATCTCACCAAAAGCGACATCGATTCGCTCCAGCCGATACCCTATGGTGTCTGTGGGTGGTCCAAAAGTCGGCAGCTGGGCCGGCGTACCCCCCGGCGTACCCCCCGGCGTACCCCCCGGCGTACCCCCCGGCGTACCAGTTCCGCCGGGTGTTGGCGACCCTACGGCCACGGGCGGCACGTAGTGGCGTTGAACAACATTCGGGAGCAGGACAAGAGCCGCACCGCCTCCGACTAGGAGAAGCGCGGCCGAAAACGCTGCAGGTCGCAGAAGATCGCGCGGGCGCCCCTCCAGAATAACGCGCGCTCCCGCATACGCAAAAGCGCCGAGTGCGAGTCCGATATACGCCGCGCGAGTAATCCCCAGCGGGAAGCCAATCAGAATGGCGGCGAGCATCAACATGCCAGCCACAGCCCTTCTGCCCCGCGCTGCCTCCAGCGCGAAGAACGTGCAGATGGCCAGAAAACTAGCGTACAGGTTGGCCTCCCAGGCCACACCAAACACCCGTGGAACCGCGTAGAACTGATCTTGGATCCCGAAGCTAGAGACCGGTCCTGCTACCAGGAACGCGACTCCAGCCAGGATGCCGATGGCGCCCATTACGAATCCACCAAACGCCAACGGCTCCATCGCGTCTTTAGGCCTGGGCTGGATAAGGACGAACGCTTCGATGCCGGCGAGCATCGACATAGCCAGCCAGCCGACCATGTGGAGACTCTGCGAGCGATCGGGTGCGACGAAAGTCGACGAGATAGCAAGCACTCCGAGGTAGATCGCAAAGGCCAGGCACATAGCAACAGTGGGACGAGGCAGACCGCGCAGGCTCTTGAAACGTCCTCCAGCCAGAAGGACGACCGCCACTACCAACACGGCCGGCATCTCGGGCCTCATGGTGCCAAGCGGCGTCTGGACCGTATCTCTTGAGAACGAGGCAGCCAGGAAGAGCACCCCCAAACAGAGGCGCGGGTATCGCAGGGCCGTAACGCCGGCGAGAAGGGCCGCCCCCGCGGCCATCACGATGATCGTGGCGCTGTCGAACATGGCCTAGATCGTAGCAGTTGCGGGATGGCTCGGTGACACCCGCGGCCACTGCGTGTTCTCACCAGGCAACCTCGCGCATAATCCGTGGCTTAGGTCAAGATAGTGGTTGGGCGCCGGGTCCCTGCCTGCTGGGTGGACTCCTCAGGGTGACGGGATGGCAGCGCAGAACTCGAGTGACCTCAGTCCGAGAGAGCTCGGTACTGGACTATCGAACAACGTGCACTGATCGGTGAGTCGAAATCCAAGACTGCTCGCGCCCGCGGCGGCGGCGTCGCGGTCGTAGGAATAGAAGAGCATCCCGACCGACCTGCCGCGCAGGACTTCCTTCGCAACAACGCGATCGGCGTCGTTGAAGGGCATTCCGAGCCAGGCTTGACTGGAAGAGCCCGGCGCGTTGCGGGTCACGGCCCGCATGTAGCCGAGTGGCGGTGACGCAATCACGACCGCGTCGTAGCGAGTCAAGGGTTCGATTGTCTCTGTTGGAACAATGGGTGCCCACCCCATCGGCCGTCGCCCGAAGTCCACCGGCTTCGTGGTCCCTGCGAGGACTGCAGCCAGCAGGATCAGCATCAGTAATGAGGCTCTGCTCGTGGGCAGCCGCGGCAGCGCCATCCAGCACCCGATCGCAATCAGTGGGACCGCCAGCACTTCAAGGAGCACCGCATAGCGCTGGACGCCAAACACCAGCGCCCACGTCGCGTAAGAGATGCACCAGAACGCGATCAGTGCCAGCCCGGGCAGGCGAGTGCCCAATCTGAGTCCTGCACTGGTGCGAAAGGCCCGGACTGCAGCGACAACGAGCCCGAAGCCGATGGCGAGCATTGCCAGAGCCCACCGCATGTCCTTGAACTGGAGCTCGGATGTGACCGCCGTTCCCGATGCCTGACGGATTGGGAGGCTGACCAGATCCAGGAGCGAAGCCACCGGGAACCTGGCGTCGTGGAAGTCAATTGCCGGATAGCGCGGCGCTTGGAAGATGGCATTGAAGAGCGGGAAGACCGGGCTGCCCGCCTGGTCTTGGAGCACGAACGCCCAGGGTGCGTAAAGGAGGACGGAGGCGCCGGGAGCAACAAAGATGAATATCCATGCGCTCCGTCGCTTTCCAGCAAGCATTAGGACGACGGCTATCGCCAGGAAACCGGGGGCCAGGTAGGCGACGGTGAACTTAAGGGCTACAGCGGCGCCCACGAGCACCCCCGCGAGGGCGGCGCGACGCTCGGCCCGGGGGGCTTGTCCGGCCAGCACGGATAGAAGCAGATAGAGCGCCCAGGCGACCAGAACCGCCGGCGGGATGTCGCCCATCGTGCTGCCGAGCTCGGTGATCGTCATGGCGCCGGAGACTCCGATGAGTCCCACCGCCAGGGCTTTCGACCGGGAGAGTCCCGACACCGCGGTTTGGAGAATGAGCCCAAGCGGGACGAAGATCGAGACCTGAACGGCGACGAGGACGGCGGTAGCAAGCGGTGCGGGGACGCCCGAAATGAGCGGCCACTGCAGGAGGTCCTGGTACGGGGTGAGATAGGTCTGGATCGAAGCGGGGTGGAAGTCCGAGAACCAGGTCCCGGATAGCAACGAGGCGGGTACGTATGCGTGGTAGTTGAGGAGATCCCAGTTAGCGTCCTGGCTGAGGAAGTTCAGCCGCGAAATCCAAAGCAGCAGAATCACGCCGACCGCGAAAAGAACCGCAGCGATCGGATCGATCCGGCGCCTCTGGATCTTCGTATGCGGGAGATCGCCTGACTGGAGTGTCACTGGAGTCGACGTGCCAACTCGTCGCGCTCGTACGCCATTCGCTCCAGGTGCACGACCGAGTCGAGGATCAAGCCGATGCCGAAGGCCATCAGCGCGATGATCTCGAGCCCCGTCGCCAGGACGGCAAGTGGCAGGTGGTAGATGTACCGGTAGTTGAGCCAGTCTGAGATCACAGGCACCGCCGCGACCAGGCCGGCGAGACCCAACGTCACAGCCACAGCCCCGAAGAAGAGCAGCGGCCGGTAATACCGGATCAGGTGGATGACAGTCGACAGGACGTGGCGGCCGTCCTCGAACGTCCGCAGCTTGGAGACACTGCCGGCCGGCCGACCGCGGTAGTCGATCGGCACCTCAACGAGCCGGAAGCGCTTGTCGAGGGCATGCAGCGTCATGTCGGTCTCGATCTCGAACCCGTATACAAGCAACGGGTACCCGGCAACGAAGGAGCCGCTCACGGCTCGATATCCGCTCATGATGTCGCCGAGATGTGCCCCGAAGAGTCTGTTCACAATCGACAAGATCAGGCGATTCCCGAAGCCGTGGAAGCGCCGTTTGTTCTCTGCTGCGTATCGACCGCCGGCAAGCCGATTGCCGACCACCATGTCGGCTTCGTCGTTGACGATGGGGCGAACGAGTTCGAGCGCGCGGTCGCCGGGATACGTCATATCCGCGTCCGCGAGGACATAGATGTCGGCGACAACGCTTCGGAAGGCCCGCCGGACTGCGTAGCCCTTGCCTTGCCTCGGCTCAGCCAGGAGCAGGCCTCTGTCCCCGATCGCCGCGAACACGTCCAGGGTCCGACTGCGCGTGTTGTCCGTCGAGTTGTTGTCCACAACGACGATCGATGCGTCAGGGAGTGCCTCGTGAAACTCCATGACTGTCGCAGCGATCGTCAGCTCTTCGTTGAAAGCGGGAAGCACGACCGCCACGGAGACATCACGCCCGTCGATGCGGGCGCTCGATGCCCTGATCGGCCGGGTGAATGGCGAACCCTTCCTCGCGTCCGACGAGATACTCACTCTCCTCCGTCCACCTTCACGAAGCCCCCCGTGCCCTCAGTGCCGTCCACGGCGCCCTCTTTCACGGCAACAACCAGTTGATTCATCCCCAACTCGAAGGACCGGTATGCGATCGCGTTCTCGGCGAAGCCGGCGCGAACCAGCAGAGTGCGCAGTTGCGGCTCCGTATAGTAGTGCTTGTGGTCACGTATCTCGGCGGCATCGATGACATGGAGGCGGAACGCGAGCAGCTCGAGGAGCCTCTTCGACCGCGTTGAGGGTGTGGTGATGATCGCTACTCCTCCGGAGCGAAGGATGCGGTGCATCTCGGACAGATGAACGTCTGGCCGGTCGAGATGCTCAAGGACTGCCAGCGACGTCGTCGCATCAACTGACGAGTCCCGGATCGGCAATCGCTCGGAGAGGTCGGCTTCGATCAGAGCTATTCCAGCCTCCGGCCGAGATGCGTCTAGCGACACATCGACGACGATCCCGGCCCCGATCCGGCCAGTTCGTCGCGCAGCGCGGAGGAACCGAGCGTCGTAGCCGGACCCAAGGTCGGCGACAAGGGGGGCAGGGACGGGCAGACTCGAGAGAACCTCCTGGGCTCGGAACTTGAAGATCAAGTCGTCGAGCCAAGACGTGGCGCCTCGCCGGAATGACCGATCGCGCACGCTACCCCCAGCCCTCGAAACGACACGAGACTTCCCACAGAAAGTTCTCTGGCCCGTAGGTCGCATCTGGAGGCAGTTTCATGTAGTCGCTGGCGGTAGGACCGCAGTCGAGGCAGGGCGATCCGGTCGGTATTGAGGACACAATAGTCGTCGGAGCGGGAGCTCCGGCCGCCATCCGGTGAGCTTGGTCAGAAGCGTGGCGTCGCCACAAATCTCCATAGGATCGTCGGCGCGGACCAGTGATCCGTCCACCTCGATGCGAGGTGGCACGCCCGCCAGCTCGCACAGCTGATCGATGATCGACCGAATGCTGATGGCCTCCCCGGAGGCAACGTTCACCACTTGCGATGCCGGCGCGGAGCCTTCCGCGGTCACCTCCAGCAGGAGTCGGTAGGCACGAACCACCCTGGCCGGTTATGCCGGTGATGAGTGCGGTCTGAGCCATGGCCTAGTATATAGGCGCCATAGGGGCCGGAGGGGCGGCCATTGGGCGTCCGGACAGTCCTAAGGTAAAGGAGAGCGGACTAGGTGAAGGTGGTCGTCGATACAGCCTTATTGCGGCGTCCCCACGCAGGCACGGCCCGCTGGGTGAATGGCCTCCTGGACGCTCTCGACCAGATCCCGACGATCGAACTCGAGAGAGCTTATGGACCTCGTCGCATCGGCAACGGCGTGCTGTTCAGGCCGATCAACGTGACGCTGCAGCAATGCTGGTATGGCTTCGGCATCCGGCGCCTCGCCGCGAATCTGGGCGCAGACGCGCTGTTGATGCCGGCCGGCCACGCGGCCAAGCGCGGCGGGATCCCGCAGTTGGTAGCCATCCTCGATGTCAACTTCCTGACCGCACCGGGGACCTACGGGCCCGCGTTCACCCGCTACACGACGTGGGCCCTGAAACGAAGTGCCCACGCCGCAGATCGTCTCATCACCATATCGGCCTTCAGTCGCGCCGAGATAAGCCGTCATCTCAACGTCGACCCAGAGCGCATCTCCGTGGTCTACCCCGGCCTCAACCCGCCTCCAGGGGCGACCTCTGCCAGCCCGCTAGATGAACCCTATGCTCTCTACGTGGGCGCGACCGAGCCGAGCAAGAATCTCGGTCTACTGCTCGATGCGTGGTCTGACGCGAGTCCTGCCGGGCTGCCGCTCGTGGTAGTCGGCCAGCCCGGTCAGTACCACGCGACGCTTCAGAAGCGTGCTGCTGGCATGGGCGGGCGGGTAATGGTTCGCGGACGCGTCGACCAGGACGAATTGGAGGCCTGGTATCGGGGCGCCTCCGTGTTCATGTTCCCGTCACGCACTGAGGGCTTCGGCTTTCCGCCCCTCGAGTCGATGCAGCGGTCCGTGCCGGTCATCTCGTCGAATTGTGGGTCGCTTCCGGAAGTCTTGGGTGACGCCGCTCTGTACCATGACCCCGACGATGCCCCGGCCGTACGGGAGCTTGTCGGGCGGCTCATGAGCGATGCCGAGTTACGTCATCGCCAGATCGATCTCGGTCTAGCGCAGGCTGCCCGATATCGATGGGACACGACGGCAGAACAAGTAGCGCAGCTGCTGGCGTCCGTGGCTAGGGGAGCGGGGAACAGTGAGCCGGGCTGAAACCGTTGCGGAAAGGGAGAGGCGATGAGAACGACCATGGTGGGCCGAGTGTCGATCCGCAGGAAGCTGGTATCCGCGTGGGACATCTTCCAAGCTCACCGACGAGGCGACTTCTCGAACGCTGAGGGGGATATCGCCTTCTGCCAACAGCTCGTCGACGCCCTGAAGCTATACACGGGCCGCGAAATCACGGGCGCACGGGTGCTCGATCTGGGCTGTGGGCAGACGGCTGCACACTCCCTGATCCTTGCCTCGCGTGGCGCGGACGCGACCGGCATCGACATCGAAGTACCCACGCTGACCATGGGCCCGCGAACCTTCGTCAGGGTCGCCCGCCGCAACGGTCTGGAGCGTGCGCTCAAATCGCTGGCGCGCCATGTGCTCTTCGACAGAGGCTTCTTTCGTGACCTGGCCGCCGCTACTGGGCGGCCGGTGCGAGCGAAAGACATCGATCTGCGCGTGATGGACGCCAAGCACATGGGCTTCCCGGACTCCACGTTCGATCTGATTTTCTCGCAAAACGTGTTCGAACATATCGACGACGTCCCTGCCGTGGTCGCCGAGATCAACCGGGTGCTGAAGCCCAGCGGCATCGCTATCGTTACGCCGCACCTCTTCGCCAGCCTGTCGGGTGGCCACAACCTTGCGTGGCACTATCCGCTGAAGAAAGGCGCGGAAAAGGTGCCCCCGTGGGACCACCTGCGCGACTGCCGGTTCCCGGCGAATGCCTACCTCAACGGACTCAAACTCCAGGACTACCGGGTGGCGTTCGCAGCGATGGACGTGGAGCGCGAGGAGTTCGGCACTGAGGGAGGCGAACGCTATCTGACTCCCGAGATCGAGCAGGAGCTCGCCGCCAAGGGCTACTCCCGGGAGGATCTGTTGACCTACAACGTGACGTTCTACGCACGGAAGCGCACATTCGCCTGAGTGTCGCCGGTTAGTCCCCGCTGAATGGTGAGGCTTTCGAGTTCTGACTCACCACGAGCGCGGACGCCGCTCCGATGATGATCCAGTTGAGCGCAAACTGGTAAGCGCTCGTCGCCTGATATGCGACCAGCATGCAGGCAATCGCAGCGATGAAAGCTGCTGCCGCGCCGGAGCCTCGCGTGTCGTTCTGCGCGGCGAATCGCCGGGCCGCGATCAATAGAGACAACAGCAAGAACAGGAATCCGAGGCCAAGCGCAGTCGCCCCCACGATGCCCGATTCGTACACGACTGCGACGACCATGACCGCGATGTAATCGGGGCCCGGCCCGTTGTAGCGGCCTGGATGTCGTTGGCCAAACGACGTGGCGCCGAACCCAATAAGCGGGCTTTGCCGGAATTCGCCTACAGCGATATTCACACGCTCCATGCGATACCCGAGTGTGTCGGAGTCTCCTACCACCAGTACCAGCTTGGGAACCGGTGTTACGGACGGTCCGGGGCTGGCGGACGGTCCGGGGCTGGCGGACGGTCCAGTAGGCACTACGGCAATAGGCGGGCCCGGGGCGGGGCGTTCAAGCAGGTTCGGCAGCATGACCACGGAGGCCGCGATGCCGACCGCGACTAGGCCCGTGGAAAGCAAAACATGTCGCAGCAGCTCACGCGGCCGCCTTTCAATGACGAGGCGCACAAGGGCGTATGCGCCGGCACCGGCGAGGAGCCCCAGATATGCCCGGCGGGTGATTCCCAATGGGAACCCAATCAAGACGGCGCCAAGCATGACCACGCCGGCCACAGCCCGCGGGCCCCGGGCCGCCTCCAGTGCAAAGAATGCGCAAATCGCCAGGAAGCTCGAATAGAGGTTGGCCTCCCAGGCTGCCGCGAACACCCTGGGAACAGCTGCGTTCCAGTCCTGGATCCCGGGAGTCACGTCCGGGCCCGCGGCCAGGAAGACCCCCGCGCGCACGATGCCGAGAGCGCCCATGGCGGCCCCCCGAAGGCCAGTGGTTGTATCGCACCCAAGGGCCGTGGCCGAACCAGGACGAATGCCACGACACCGCTCAGCATCGAGAGGGCAAGCCAGGCAACCCAGTGGAGACTCTGCGAGCGGCCGGGTGCCACGAACGCCGACGAAATGGCGAGCACCACAGGTATGTGCCGAAGGCGAGACACATCGCCTGGGTGGTCCGAGGTAGATGGCGGAGGCTCCCGAAACGCCCCCCTGCCAGCAGGACGGCTGCGACTACCACGACGGCGGGCTTCTCTGGTCGCATCGTGCCCAGCGGCGTTTCGAGCGTCTCCCTGGACATCGCGGCCACGAGGAAAAGTATCCCGAAACACACACGTGGGTAACGGAGCGCTGTAGCGCCCGCGGCCAGGGCAGCCAAAGCCGCCAGGGCGATGATTACGGAGTTGCCGAGTATCGTGCCGATCGTAGCATCTGGATAGCCCCCGCGATGATCAGCCGAGGCTGGCGAGTACCCTCCTGGCATGATCGAGCCAGGCCTCACGAGCCCATATGGTAGGCGCCTCGACTTGCGCCCGCAGGCACCGTTCGACAGCCTCTCGAAGTTGATCCCCGGTGTAGTCGACGCTCACTACCACGTCACCCGGGCGCGCTTGTAGCGCGAGATCTCCGACATCGGTAAGCACGACGGGCTTGCCCATCGAGTGGGCTCGGGCGATCACGGCGGAGGAGTAGCCGGAATCGTAAAGGGCCAGAAGGACATCGGACACGGAGTAGGCTGCCCGCTCCTCCAATTCGGACATACGCCGATCTACTCGCACGATCTGGAGCGCACTCCCCTCCGAGATCCGGAGGGCAGCCTCAGAGTCCCAATCCCCTTGCTTCGTGCCCGCGACCAGGAGCGTGCGGACGGGCGATCCAGCGGCCTCGAGTGCCTCTCGGGCGCGTTGGATCCCCTTGCCAGGTTTGAGGTTTCCGATGATCGCGGCCGTGGGCTGGGCGATGTCCGGAAGCCCCAACACCCGACGGGCGCGGTCATGGTCCAGCGGCTGTGTCGCTCGGTAGTCGCCGAACGCCGCCACGATTACCTTGTCGTCAGGCGCGCCCTCGGCAACGATATCGGTTCGGGCCTTCGGGCCGTGGACCACGATGAGGTCGAAGAGACCCAGGCATCGCTGGTACGCGGAGCCCCGCTGGCTGTCCAGGACCGGCCGGGGATCGTGGGCGACCAGGACGAGCCGACACCCAAGCCGTCGGAAGACCCAGAGAGCCCACAGATCCGCAACGGGTCGGTGTAGAAAGTGCAACACGACAATGTCGGCGCGCGAAGCCGGCCGAAGACAGCCCAAATAGCCTCCGAGGTATCCCAGCGCGCGGAGGGCTCGTGGCCGCGTTCGGTCAAGGGCAAGGCGAAAAAAGCGGCTGACGTGGACCTCCCCCCGAAATCCATAGGAGGCGTCGTACGAACTCGTGACTACCTCGAGGTTGGCGCCTGCCTGCTCGTAGGCCGCGACGAGAGCTTCGTTGTAGTGGCCCATCCCGCCAACAACCCCGGCCGGCTCGACGTAGAGAATCCGCGCATGGACTCCGCGTGTCATTGGGGCTTTGCTCGGAGTGCGGTCCCATACATGACCTCTGCGTCACTCGGGCCGTGGTGCTCGACTATCGCGCGCGCCACATCGGGTCGGCTGCCTGCTCCCTCGCAGGTCATGTGGTCGTACTTCGAGCCGCCATAGGCGTTGATCGGATTGGGGCGCTCGAACTCCGCTCTCGCCCGACGGAAGTGACCCGCACGAACGAAAGCCGGATAGACTGCTCTGCCCAGCAATCCGCCACAGCCCGCCATGGGAACTTGCATCAGATCCCGGTTCCTCCTCGTTCGGCGCTTTACGAGGCAGAGAAATACCTCCTCGCGCCTGTCTGTGACGTGCTCCCAAGAATTGTGCTCCCGCACGCGCTCGACTGCCTGCCGCGGAGTTCTGCCGCCAGCTCCTCGCTCCGATGGAGTATCCGAAGGGCGGCGACCAGGACCGTCGTGGCCCCTCGCGACGACGCGTGGCCCGAGGTCTTCGCAGAACGTCTCGAAGCCGCTGTACTTCGCCGGGATGCCCCTCGTCCCCAGAAGAGCGATGCGCATCGGCTGAGTCTACCGCCCTTGACCGCCAGACGGCGCGGTCTCCATGCCGGCGAAGATTCAGCCCCACTGCCAACAGTGACCCGCTCTTACGAAGGAGCGCGTCACGTCCCCGCGGGGACCGGACGAGCCCGACGCGGTGCCGAGGGCGAGGAGTAGAGTACGTGCGTCGACTCTTACTGCGCCAGGTGTGGACAGGGGTCCCGAAGAAGGGATCGGTGCGCTGGTCGTGACGCAGCCAGGAAACGCCGATGCGCTCGGCCGGTAAGTGACGCTGCGCCTCCCGCTGCTAGATGAGGGTTGTTCCATGGTGACGGTGGCAGGGCCAGGGTATTCCATCGAACAGGGCCGCTCTGAGGGTGGCCCGAAGCGCCCGGGTGGATCTGCATTGACCAGTCGGCCGAGCTTGAGCGCGGGTATGACAGGTATTTCGTCACGGATCCCGACCTGGTTGCTCGTCGCGGTGCCGACGGCCGTCGCTGCGCTCGTGAACTTTCTGTGGATCGGCCGGCGGAGCCTCTGGATGGACGAAGGGTTCACCGCCCAGATGGTCACCGGCTCTTGGACTGAGTTTTGGAGACAGATCTTCACGTTCGGCGACGGCAACATGGTGGGCTACTACCTGCTGTTGCGGCTTTGGCCCTTCCACGAGGACGAAGCCGGTCTCCGATCTCTGTCGGCGGTGTGCATGGTGGCGTCGGTGCCATTGGTCTTCTGGATCGGCCGACAGTTGGGCGGCCGCGCTGCCGGTTGGTGGGCGGCGTCATTTTTCGCCCTCTGGCTGACCATCGTTTTGTACGGCCAGGAGGCCCGCTCCTACGGCCTATTGGTCCTGATCACGCTGGCTGCGATCGCCGTGCTTCTGAGGGCGACGCGCGCGGCCGAACCACGTTGGTGGATCGCTTATGGACTTCTGCTGGGCCTCGGAATGTACGTCCAGATGTTCGCGGCGCTAATGGTGCTGCCGCACATCGTGTGGATTGCGCTGCGCCGCCCGCCGAAGCGACGCGTGGCGCTTGCTGCTGGCTTGGCGGCGCTCGTGGCCGCTCCCATGCTGGTGTATATCGCCCACTACGGCAACAATGGCATCGCCTGGATCTCACGGCCCACACTCGGGTCGCTGTGGAGTGATGTGCTCGTGCCGTTGTCGGGGTACAGCTATTACGTCCTGGTGGCGCTCGTCCTGGCAGTGGCAGGGCTTGGAGCCGTCGTCGTCCTCCGTCAACGTGCCGAGCTGCCGACGTTCGTCCTGCTGGTGACGTGGGCCTTCGCGCCGCTGCTCGTCGTTCTGGGCTATTCGCTTCTGGTTCATCCGGTGCTGGTTGTGCGCTACATGATTGAGATCGTGCCCGCTTGGGCACTGCTGCTCGGCGTTGCCGTCGCGAAAATCCCCGCCCGGGTCGCGTCCGTAGTTGCCGGCGTTGTGGTGCTGGCAATTTGCGCCCGATCGATGCAGCGGTACTACTCAGGGGGGGAGTTTCTGAAGGCAGAGATCCGAGAGGCGGCTGCGCTCGTCGCATCACAAACCCGTCCAGGTGACGCCGTAGTCGAGCTGAGCGGCCTGCAGCCCGCGCTCGACTACTACTGGCGCAACGTCCAAAGGCCAACAGCAGGCACAGGCGGCTGTCGTCTATGGGTCGTCGCCTCGGATGATCCGACGCCTCCCGAGAGCGCTGCGGCCTGGCACCTGGTGTGGCGACAGAATCTCTACCAGGTCGCCGTGGCGCTGTATGCGCCCGTCTCGGAGAACGCGACCGGACTCGACGGGGCGCAGTGCCCGGCCAAGTAACCCTGTCCCGGGGCACGGCCAAGGGCCGGTCGAATGACCATTGTCCTCTGTGGTCAATTATCGCGGCCTTGCGGACACGCGCCGATGCGTCGCGATAGCTCCAGAAGGAACTCCGCGAGGTAGGAGCCGTCCTGGCCGGTGATGCCGGTGATGAGGGCTGTCTTGGTCATGCTCGGGAGTACAGAGATTCTGCGCGCTTGCCCGTCGTCGGCGTGACAGGCGGGGTTGCCCCGTCAGAGCTCCGTCAGCCAGCTCTCGTAAGCGTCGGAGATGGCGTCCCAGCTGTACAGCCTCCGTGCCCGGTCATGGGCTTGCCGCCGCAGGTCATCGGCCAGGGCTTTGTCATCGAGGACCGTCTGGAGCTTGGCCGCGAGCTCGGTGGGCCCGTGGTAGTAAAGGCCTGCATCGCCAAGCGTCTCGCGATGCTCCGGTACATCGTTCGCCAGGATGACGTTGCCGAAGCCCATTGCCTCGACTAGGGCCGGGTGAGTTCCACCGACCTCCGTCGCCTGCACGTACGCGGTCGCGTGCGATCGCAAAACTTGATAGCCGGTCCCGTAGACGGCGCCCAGGAACAGAACCCTCTTGTCGTGGGTGGCGTGCAACGAGGCGATGTACTCCGAGGCATACGGAGCATCCCCGACCACGGCCAGCGGCAGCTCGGTCTTGACCGATGAGTAGGCCTTGATCACGACGTGAGCGTTGTTCTCGGGCTCGAGACGGCTGACATAGAGCACGTAGCGACCCGCTTCGAGTCCAAGGCGTGCCAACGTGCCATCGTCGGCGACTGGCTCCAGTTCGGTCCCGTACGGGAAGTACGTCGTGTCGCGTCCGTAGGCCGTCTTGTAGTACTGCTGGATCACCAGCGCGTCCGTGACGACATGGACAGGCAGTCTGGCGGCGGTCCAGGCGCACAATCGGTAGTAGGACTGGCCGATCCGGCTCCACTTCTTGCGCTTCCATTCCAGGCCGTCGACGTTCAACACGACCCGCCGACCAAATAGCCGGAGCAGCATCACGGCCGGCACGTTCGCCGAGTTGCAGACGTAGACGACGTCGTACCGCTTCCTCAAGACGTGGAAAGCAGCAAGGAGGGTGTTCGACACCGTTTCGAAGTACTTGGCCTTCGGCGCGGGGAGCCGGACGATCCGCATTCCAAGGTAGGATCGCGTACCGGGAGGGATGAACTGGTTGCGGCCATAGATCGTGACTTCGTGGCCGCGCTGCACAAGACGCTTGCCGAGTTGCTCCGCAAACGTCTCGAAGCCGCCGTAGTTCGCCGGGATCCCTCTTGTCCCGAGTAGAGCGATGCGCATCGGCTGAGTCTATCGCCCTTGGACGCTCAATACTGCGGGCACCGTGCAGGCGGTGATCCGTCGCGCCCGGCCGGCTAGGCGAACACGCGCTCGTATGCGGACCACAGAGAGGCGGCCGCCGCCTGCGTTGAGAACCGCTTCGCCATCGCCCGTTGCACCGAGTCAGGCACGGAAGCTGGCGCCGCCATGGCCGCCGCAATCGCTCCGGCGTCGGAGAGCACCAGGATGGCGGCCGATCCGACCGTTTCGCGAGCCGCGGCGGTATCGACCGCAATGACCGGCACGCCTCGAAGCACGGCCTCGACGCCCGGCAGTCCGAAGCCTTCGATCCGTGACGTGGACACGAGGGCGGTCGCTGTGGCAAAGGCAGCGTCAAGCTCCACATCTGAGACCCGACCCTCGAAGCTCACGCTGTCTGCCACGCCCAGGCTTTCGGTCTGCAGCCTCAGGATTGCCTGCTGCTCGGGCGCTGAAGGTCCGATGAACCTCAGCTTGCCGGCGGCGTGGACCCGGCGGAACTCGGCCAGCGCAGCGATTGCCAGTTCGGGCTGCTTGTGGCTATCGAGCGCGCCGACGTATAGGAACGTGGGCTCGGCGGCCGGAGACCGGCCGGCTGTCCGAGGTATTCGGACGACTGGATAGACGATCGAAATGCGCCTTGCCGGAATGCCGAGCCGCTCCGTCAGATCGTCGGCTGTCGTTTGCGATATCGCGACTATCTCATCGGCCCGCCGGAGCTGATCGAGATAGAGGCGATAGGCATGTCGATGGTAGGGTCGCCACGAGCTCAGCATTTCCGGTTCGTGCAGGGGAATCAGATCGTAGGCTGTTGCGACTTGTCTGATCGCGCGCAAGCGCGTAGGACGTTGCGGATCAGTCGCGTGGAATACATCTGCCGAGACACGGCGTGCGGCTCGGCCGACTGCGGACGAGCCCAGAAGCCATCCCAGGTCGGTGGGCCGAATGCTGAGGGTGCGGGAGTAGACCGTTCGACCCTCGAAGCCCTCCGGCGCAGCCCCTGAGAGAGCCAGCGCCCAGACCACCTGTTGACGCTCTGCCGGCCAATCGCCGATGGCCTCTACGAGCCCTCGAACGTAGCTCCCGATTCCGCGCGCGCCATGACCGCCTGCTATGGGTCCGGTGTCGAGAAGCAGACGCTGGGACATTGTGACCCCCCTTGCGTGAGCGAGGCGCGGTTGGATTCGGGCGACCTGCCGGGTTGCTAGCCTATCTACATTCTGCGAGCGCGGGGCGCCTCCGCGTTGGTCTCCCAACTCGCTCCAGCTGGCAACGCACGAACGCCCTCGTCTGTATCATTTGCCGCATGGACGCTCGGACGGTTGTAGGTAGCGTTGCCCGACGATTGCCCCGTGGCCGGAGCCGCGCCGCGATATGGCTTCATCGGCATCCCGGCGAAGGCTCGATTGAGTTTGTCGATACCACCGGACACTGTCGCACAGCAGACCTGCGCGACACGATGGAATGCCAATGGTTTGCGGGAGTCAGCCTCGGTATTCCACGCGATGTCCTGGGGAGAGTCGGCCCAGGGGATTGGGCAATCGATGTTGGCGCGAACATAGGCATTGTCACCGGTCAGCTCGCAGCGCGGGTGGGTGATGAAGGACACGTATGGGCTATCGAGCCTGTGCCTCGGAATTATGAGTGTCTCAGGGACGTCCGACAACGCAACAGTCTGAACATGATCACCACTTTCGACGTGGCAGCTGGTGCTGAGGATGGGACGGTTACCCTCCGTCTGCCTCCGCCCGGTGGCAGCGCCTGGGCGTCTGTCACGGCCTCATGGATAAACGCGGACAGTATTGCGGTCCCAGTTCGGTCTTTAGACAGCCTCGTTGCCGAATACGGGAGCCAGGGCAGACTCGTCCTGATAAAGATCGACGTCGAGGGGTACGAATCGCAAGTGCTAAGAGGGGCCACCGAGACTCTGGCGCGTTTCCGACCCCTGCTGCAGGTCGAGTTCAATGACCAGATCCTGCTAGATGCGGGTTCTTCCAGCGTGGACCTGCTTGGTGAGTTTCAGAATGCCGGCTATCGGGCCGTGGACAGAGACGGCTGCACGCCGGAACGACTCCACATGCGGGTCGTCGACCTTCTGTTGGAGCCGGTGAATGCCCGCGCTGGCACCTGAGGGGGACGTAGGCTCCAGTGCATCCGGCGAAGCCTTGCCACCTGCCTCTGTCAGCTGAGCACGGAGAGGATGGACGAGACGGGCAGGCAGCGGGCCCCGCAGACCCTGCAAGAAAGCCGCCGAGCCGGGGTCAACGACCCGCCATTGGTCGTGTCCGTCGTAGTCAATTACCGCGGCTTGGCGGAGACGCGAGCCTGCGTCGAGTCTCTTCTGGCCGTGGATTACCCTGTCCACTTAATCGTGGTAGTGGAGAACGGGTCGGGCGAGATAGAGGCCAATTCCCTCGCCGCCGCGATGCCCCCACAGGTCCATGTGCTCAGATCGGACAGGAACCTGGGATACGGCGGCGGGGCCAATGTCGGGTTGCGCTGGGCCCTGCAAGCTGGCGCCGAGTACGCCTGGGTATTGAACAACGACACCACGGTCGATGCACGGTCCGTCCCCGAGCTGGTTCGCGCGATGGAGTCAGATCCTTCGTGCGGAGCGGCCAGCCCCCAGATCCAGGCCCCGATCGGACCTGAGTCGCCGCGTGGCGTCTGGTACGCGGGTGGGGTCGCCGACCTGCGCCGAGTCACGACGAGCCACACGCTGGACCTCCTCGAGACTGGAGCCCTGCTCGTGCCGGTCGGGTTCGTGTCCGGCTGCGCTATGTTCTTGCGAACTTGCGCCCTGACCGACGCAGGGATGTTTTGGGAGCGGCTATTCCTCTACTGGGAGGACGTGGAGCTGTCGTTTCGCCTTCGAGCTGCCGGGTGGCAACTCTCGGTCGCGCCCGCGGCTCGGATATGGCATGCCGTGCACGGCAGCGTTGGATCGTCTGTTGCCAACTACTACTACTACCGCAACGCGATCCTCGTCGCTCAGCGCCAACTGGGTCCGCGCGGGGGCGCCGAGGCGTTTCTTTCGCTGTGGTCGCGAGCGGGGCGGCGGTGGCTGGCCTGTCTCATCAAGGGCCGCCGGCCCTGGCCTACGGCCGAGACCCGCGGGCTTCTGGCCGGAGCCATTGCTGTCTTCCGCGGAGAAGCCCGTCAGGGCGATTCCACCGAATCGTCGCGGTAGGCGGCGAGCCAGCGCTCGGCCTCCTCCCTGTAGGCTGCCTCTACCGCGGCGCGAGGGCCATTCCGGCGAAGCTCGTCCATCTTGGCCACGGTCACCAGACGGTACATGGCCATGAGGGCCGACAGATAGAAGCCACGCCAGCCGTCGCGGTATCCCCCGAGGCGCAGGTATCGGCCCAAGAACTCGCGGCCGGCCCGTCGCAAGGCGCGCGCGGGGTTGCCGCGCTCCCCACGGGCCACAGCGCTCTCAGCCTCCACACTTGTATAGCGGTTGAGCTTCTCCACGAATTGCGTGATGTCGAGGTAGTTGAAGTGAATGATCGCGGTCTCTTCGGATGCCGGCAGTTGGAGCACGCGATTCCCGGGCACCACCTGAATGCCGCCGTGGATTTCAGCGCTGACGTCCAGGGCGCCTCGCCGGAAAAACCTGACGTGCGCATCCTGCGCAGGGCCCCATCCCGTATGGTCCAGGACGCCGCCGAGCAGATAGTTGCGCCACGGGATGCTGACCGCGTCCGCCTCGCCGGAGACAGCGATGGCCAACAGTCGGCGGCTAAGAGGCTCCGGAACAAGCTCATCCGCGTCGATCAACAGGATCCACTCACCTACTGCCTGCTCCAGGGCGAACGCCCTGGATGGTTCGGGGTACCCGAACCGGTCATGCAGGAGTACGCGAGCCCCAAATCGCGTGGCGATATCGCGCGTCGCATCCTCGCTGTGGCCATCGACCACCACGATCTCATCGACCCAATCCTTGACTGATCGTAGGGCAAAGGGGAGGTTGCGCTCCTCGTTGAGAGTATTGATCACTGCCGAGATCCGAGTTCCCATCACCCACTCAATCCATGGCCGGGGAACTCCGTCCGTATCCCCGATGGGCAGACAGTGGACCGCAACCACCTGCGTAGACGAGAGCACGAGTGCATCAATGCGAGCTTCGGCTCCATCTAGCGGACAACGATACTGCTCTTCGTATACGCTCGTCCGACATCACCGTTGCCTAGGCCTGCGGCAGCATCAATCGGGACTACCGTCCGTGATCTCAGAAAAGCGGTCCGCGACCTTCACGCGTCCTCGCTCCCAGCCGGTCGGCGTCTCGGCGGCGCGTCGATCACTGCGTCGGCACCAGCCGTTCGATCGACCCAGATTTGAGAGCCACGTTCATGATGGGTCGGGTATCCATGTATTCTGGGCATTGCCATTCCGCCGGTGCCCGAGCGTGAGGAGAGTGTGACGAGCAACCAACGGGCCGGGCATTGCGGGCGCCTCCCGTCCCTTGCCGAAAGCCAACCGTGAGGATCGGCATCGTTGGTTGCGGCCTGATCGGTGCGCGCCGAGCGAAGGTGGCTCTCGACTCGGGGGACGAGGTCGTCGTTGTTGCCGATATCGCCTCGGATCGCGCTGCGGCCGTCGCGGCGGCCACGCACGCCGCGTGGACCGCGTCCTGGAACGAGGTCGTCTCGAGGGATGACCTGGACGTCGTGGTCGTGTCCACCTCCAATGATCAGCTTGCGCAGGCCTCAATCGCGGCACTGCAGTCGGGCAAGCATGTCCTGTGCGAGAAGCCGCTGGGCCGCAACGCGTCAGAAGCCGCGGCGATCGTCGCGGCGGCTGGATCAGCCGGGAAGCTGCTGAAAGTCGGATTCAACCACCGCCACCACCCGGGCATTGCCGCGGCACGCCGGCATGTCGACGAAGGGGCAATCGGCAACGTTTTTGCGATCCGCGCGCTCTACGGACACGGCGGGCGAGCAGGGTACGAGCGCGAGTGGCGAGCCGACCCGGCTCGATCTGGAGGCGGAGAGCTTCTGGATCAGGGCGTCCACATCGTCGATCTGGCGCGCTGGTTCATAGGCGAGATAGCCCAGGCACACGGCTTTATCGGAACCTATCACTGGCCAATCCAACCCGTCGAAGACAACGCGTTCGCGCTGCTCCGCTCGAGCGGCGGCGGCATTGTCTCGTTCCATACGAGTTGGACCCAGTGGAAGAACACGTTCCGTTTCGAGGTCCTGGGAACGGACGGCTACGTTCGAATCGATGGCCTCGGCGGCTCCTACGGAACCGAGCGACTGACCATAGCCAGGCGGAATGAGGATTCCTCGCCCCCGGTCGAGGAGACTACTGCGTTTGACGGCCCAGATCTGTCCTGGCATAGCGAGTGGCGCGAATTCTCGGCGGCCATCGCTGAGAACCGGCAACCGCTGGGCAACGGCATAGATGGCCTGGCCGCCGCCCGCATCCTGGATGCTATCTACGCCTCTGCCGCATCAGGGACGGTCGTCGAGGTGCCTCGCGCGTGAGGGCGATGCTGCTTGCGGCGGGCCTCGGGACTCGCCTCTATCCGCTCACTGCGGATCGGCCCAAATGCATGGTCTCTGTGGCCGGCCGCGAAGTGCTCGTCCGGAACATCGAATGGCTGCGCTCAAATGGGATCCGTGACCTGGTTATCAACCTCCACTACCACGCGGAGGCGGTTGTCGACTCCATCGGCGATGGATCGCGTTTGGGCGTGACGGTGGCATACTCTCGCGAGCCTGAGCTGCTGGGCACTGCCGGGGGTGTCCTGGCTGCTCGATCCATAATTGGCAACGACACGTTCATCGTCGTCTATGCCGACAACTTGTTCGACTTGCAGCTGGGTGCTGTCGTTGACAGGCATCGGCAAAGCGGCGCGACGTCGAGCATGCTCCTGCTCGAGCGTGCGGACGTCAGCAGCAGCGGCGTCGCGGTGATGAATGAAGCCGGGTGGATCACGGAGTTCCAGGAGAAGCCCCGCCCGGGAACAGAGAGGAGCCACTGGGTGAACGCTGGCCTTCTGGTCTGCGAGCCGGAGGTATTCGAGGACATTCCCCAGACGGCGCCCAGCGATCTGAGCCGGGACGTCATGCCGACACTTGCACACCGGGAGCGGGGCCTTCGGGGCCACTGCCTGGGCTCGGGGGAGCGCGTGATGTGGATCGATACGATGGATGACCTGAGGCGGACCGAAGCCATGCTCGCGACCGCGAGTGGCAGGAGTAACGAATGATCCTGGTCCGGGCACCTCTTCGGATCGCGCTGGGGGGCGGAGGCACCGACCTTCCTTCTTACTACGAGCAGTACGGCGGCTTCATCGTCAGCGCCGCCATTGACAAGTACGTCTATGTCTATCTGAACAAGCCGGCGGCTGACGATCTCATCAGGGTCAAGTACACGCGATACGAGGAAGTCCACACGCCGTCGGAAGTCCAGCACGATCTGGTGCGGCCCGCTCTGCTCGAACTCGGGATATCGGGGAACATCGAGATCACGTCCATGGCGGACGTCCCGGCGGGAACCGGGCTGGGTTCTTCGGCCACGTACCTGGTAGCGCTGCTGACCGGCTTGCACGAGATGAAGCGCGAGCGCATTCCCACGCACGCTCTTGCCGAAGAGGCTTGCCATATTGAGATGAACCTGGCCGGCCACGCGGTCGGCAAGCACGATCACTACCTGGCGGCCTTCGGCGGGATCACCTGTCTCGAGATCGAGCGGGATGGACACGTCGCGGTATCCCCGCTGGATATCTCCCAAACGACGGCGGACGAGCTAAGGCACAACGTCCTGCTCTTCTTCACGGGCATCACCAGGAGCGCCAACACCATCCTGGCGGAACAGAAGCGAGATACGACGTCGGGCAGCGACGAAGTTCTCCAGAGCCTGCACCGGACCATGGAGCTGGGGCGACAGGTCAAGGCGGCCCTCGAGGCGGGTCGGGTCGACGAGTTCGGCCTGATCCTGCACGAGCATTGGGAAAACAAGAAGCGGAGATCGGCCCTCATCAGCAATCCCGACGTCGACCGCTGGTACTCGATTGCTCGCGAGGCGGGGGCGCTGGGCGGGAAGATCGTTGGAGCGGGAGGAGGAGGGTTCCTCCTGCTCTACTGCGCCGGTGCCGCAAAGGCCGCGGTGCGCGAGGCACTCGCCCGTGAAGGCTTGCGAGAGATGACCTATGCGTTCGACTACGACGGCGCCAAGGTGATGCTGAACATATGAAACGCGTACTCGTTACCGGCGGCGCCGGTTTCATCGGATCCCACACCGTCGATCTCTTGCTCGAGAACGGGTATGAGGTCCGCATCATCGACTCCCTTCAACCCCGGGTTCACCCGCGCGGCAAACCCTCTTACATACCCGATGACGTCGAGTTCATCAAGGGCGACGTAGCCAACCGCGCCGACATGGAACATGCCCTCGAGGGCATGGATTACGTGTTTCACATGGCCGCCTACCAGGATTACCTGCCCGATTTCAGCACCTTCATCCACACCAATACAGAGTCCACGGCGCTGATTTTCGAGCTGGCCGTTTCCGATCGGCAGCGCTTCCCACTCCGGAAGATAGTCGTGGCGTCCTCTCAGTCCGTCTCGGGCGAGGGCAAGTACAGCTGCGACGCCGAGGGCACGGTCCTCTACCCGGACCCGAGGGTGCCCGACCAGCTCCAGCGAGGCGAGTGGGAGATTGCCTGCCCGGCGTGCGGCTCTCCGACCACGCCGCTGCTTCTCGACGAGGCCACCTGTAGCCACCCGGGCACTACGTATGGCATCTCGAAATACGCCATCGAGCTGCTGGCGTTCAACCTGGGCCGACGCTACGGCATTGAGACCGCGGCGATGCGGTACACGTACGTCCAGGGGCCGCGCAACTCTTTCTTCAACGCCTACTCGGGGATTGCGCGGCGGTTCGCTCTGCGCATTCGGGCCGGCCTTCCCCCGGTCTGTTACGAGGACGGCCTCCAGCGACGCGACTACGTCAACGTACGGGATGTGGCACGGGCGAACCTCATCGCCCTGGAGAACCCACGATCAAATGGTCTGGCGCTCAACGTCGGTGGCGGCCGTGTCGTAACCGTCCTCGAGTTCGCCAGAATGATGCTGGACGCATCGGGCAGTACTCTTGACCCCAGTGTTCCCGGGGAGTATCGGCTTGGGGACACGCGACACACGGTGAGCGACCTGACTCGGATGCGATCGCTTGGTTGGGAACCTCAGGTGCCGGTCGAGGAGAACGTCCGACAATACCTCGATTGGTTGGACACGCAGGTGGGCACCAACGAGTACCTGCTTGAAGCCGAGCGAGTGATGAAAGAGATGGGGGTCGTGCGCCAGGCCGACCGCCACGAAACGACGAAGAGGACTCGATGACCTACACGGACGATTTCCTCTCCGACTCCAAGAAGATCATCGATCTTCTTGATCGTGAGGCCATCGAGCGCATCGCCACCGAGCTGGCGGCAGTCCGGTCCCGCGGCGGCCGACTCTTTATCGTCGGATCGGGTGGTGGCGCGGGCCACGCCTCTCATGCGGTCAACGACTTCCGGAAGATCGCCGGCATCGAAGCCTACGCGCCCACCGACAACGTGTCGGAGCTGACGGCGCGCATTAACGACGAGGGCTGGGATACCAGCTACTCCAACTGGCTGCGCGTGAGCCGAATCGACGCCTCTGACGCGATCTTGGTCTTCTCGGTTGGCGGCGGCGATGCCGTTCGCGGCATCAGCGTCAACCTGATCCGCTGCATCGAGCTTGCCCGGGAGGTCGGAGCGACCGTGCTGGGCATCGTTGGACGCGATGGCGGCTACACCGCGGCCGTCGGCGACGCCGTCGTCATCCCGCCCGTGAACAGCGACACGGTCACTCCCCAAACGGAGGGATTCCAGGCCGTGATCTGGCATCTGCTGGTCTCCCATCCCGCCGTTCGCCAGAAGCCTGGGAAATGGGAGTCGGCCGTTTGAGCGGGCGACCCGCGGTCTTTCTGGATCGGGACGGCGTGCTCAACGAGAGCTTCGTTGGCGCCGATGGCGTACCCCGGCCACCGGCTGGGCTGGCGGAATTTGCCCTCGTTGAGGGAGCCGTCGAGGCGTGTCGCCGTCTGGGTGCCCTCGGCTTCCTGAGGATCGTGGTCACCAACCAACCCGACGTCGCGCGAGGCACGCAGAGACGCGAGGTCGTGGAGGCGATCCATCAACGACTGCGAGAGGGCGTGCATGTTGACGACATCCGAGTCTGCTACCACGATGATGACGACCTCTGCGATTGTCGGAAGCCCAAGGCAGGTTTGCTGGTGTCGGCCGCGCAGGACTGGGGGATCGATATGACGGCCAGCTTCATGATCGGCGACCGCTGGCGGGACGTCGAAGCGGGCCAGCAGGCCGGCTGCGCGACGATCCTGATCGACACGCATGAGACCCGGGCGCTCACGATCGAGCCGACGGTGCGAGTCGAGTCGCTTCCGAGGGCGGTAGACTGGATCAGGGACCGCGTCAGCCGAGAAACGGAAGCCGTTCGATGAGGGTCTGCGTTTCAGGGCTCTGGCATCTCGGCACGGTCACGGCAGCGTGCCTGGCCGCCGCGGGTCACGACGTCGTCGGCCATGATCAGGACCCACAACGGGTTGAGCTCCTGGCGGGAGGACGGTCTCCGATCCAGGAGCCGGGGCTCGATGCGCTCCTGGCCGAGGGACTCGCCAGTGGTCGGTTGCATTTCTCCTCTGAACTGGCTGCCGCAGCTCGCGACTCGCAGGTCATTTGGATCAGCCATGACACGCCCGTTGACGATTCGGATCGCGCCGACCCGGATTCGGTGGTCAAAGCGGCGACTGCCTTCTTTCCCTACCTCGCGACTGGGTCGGTCGTGCTGATCTCGTCACAGCTGCCGGTCGGCAGCACACGGCAGATGATGAGATCGTTCGACCTGGTCAGAGCCGATCGTTCGGTGGCATTCGCCTATAGCCCGGAGAACCTCAGGCTCGGTACTGCCATCGACTCGTTCACCAAACCTGAGCGGATCGTCGTTGGCGTCGAGGATCCGAACGGTCGGGCAGTCATTGCGGCTCTCCTCAGCCCTCTTGGGGCGCCGATCGAATGGATGTCCATCGAGGCGGCCGAAATGACCAAACACGCCCTGAACGTGTTCCTGGCCACCTCAATTGTCTACGCGAATGAAATCGCCACCGTCTGTGAGTCGGTCGGCGCGGACGTTGCCGATGTCGTCCGCGCCTTGCGAGGCGACCCGCGCATCGGCCAGCGGTCGTATCTGGGCTTCGGCACGGGCTATGCGGGTGGGACTCTCGGGCGCGACGTGACTTACCTCGCCGACTTGATCGCCGCGCGTAGCATCGAGGCGCCTCTTCTGAATAGCATCGGCCCCAGCAACCGCAATCAGCAGCAATGGGTGCGGCGGATGCTGGTCTCCCAGTTGGGAGAGTTGCGCGGTCTGCGCATCGGGATCTGGGGTCTCACATACAAGCCGGGCACGGACACACTGCGTCGGTCTGCGTCTATCGAGCTATGTGAGTGGTTGGTCGAGCAGGGCGCAATACCAGCTGCGCACGATCCGGCCCTCCGCGCGCTGCCTTCGGACATCGCGGCTCGCATTGACCTCCAGCCCGATGCGCTCAGTGCGGTTCGAGGTGCAGATGCTCTGGTCGTCATGACACCCTGGCCAGAGTACCGGTTGGTCCCGCCCGCCTCAGTCATCGCTGAGCTGCGGCAGCCTGTTGTTCTTGATCCGGGTCGATTCCTGGCCTCTGTGTTCAGAAGCGATCCCGGGGTTCGGTATGTAGCCGTCGGGTTGGCGCACCTATGACTGAGGCGTTGCAGGGTCGATCCGCGCTGATCACCGGGGCCAGCATGGGCCTGGGTCTGGCCATCGCCCGAGCCTACGTCGTGGCCGGAGCGAACGTCCTCGTCTGCGCCCGGGACAGGGGCCCGCTCGACGACGCGCTGGCGGAACTGACCAGCCTGGCGACAACGGGCCAGGTCGTCGCGGCAGAAACCGCCGACGTATCGGACCCGATGGATACTACTCGACTCGTTGCGGCCAGCCTGGAGCGGCTCGGGCAGTTGCACGTGCTCGTGAACAATGCCGGCGTGTATGGCCCCAAGGGAACGATCGATGAGGTCGATTGGGGGCAATGGGCCGGGGCCATCCGAGTGAATCTGCTGGGCTCGGTGCTCATGGCTCGGGCCGTGCTTCCCCACTTCAAGGCCCAGCGATACGGCAAGATCGTCCAGCTGTCGGGCGGGGGCGCCACGGCCCCACTTCCCCGTATCAGCGCCTACGCAGCCTCAAAGGCGGGCGTCGTCCGCTTCGCCGAGACGCTGGCTGAAGAAGTTCGCGATTTCGGCATAGATGTGAACTCGATAGCGCCCGGCGCTCTCAACACACGCCTTCTTGACGAAGTCCTGGCGGCCGGGCCTGAGAAGGTCGGGCCTGAGTTCTACGAGCGCGCCGTTCGCCAGGCGGCTGAGGGCGGAACCTCGCTGGACCGAGGAGCAGCGCTGGCTGTGTTTCTGGGCTCGTCCCTCAGTGACGGGATCACGGGTAAACTGCTTAGCGCAGTCTGGGATCCGTGGGAGACCCTGGCTGCCCATGTTTCCGACCTACAATCCAGCGACGTATACACCCTGCGGCGCATCGTGCCCAAAGACCGTGGGTTAGTCTGGTAGTGGCAGCCACCACCACACAGGCCCGCTCAGGCGGTCCGACTAAAGCCCAACCATGCCGACTCGACGGGAGGCCTTTCGAGAGTTGACGACTTTGAGCGACCTACGGGTCAAGGTCTTCGCCGACGGCGCGGACTTCGAAGGCATGGTCGAGATGCGGGCCAACCCGCTGATCAAGGGATTCACGACAAATCCCACTCTGATGCACAAGTCCGGAGTCTCAGACTACCGAGCCTTTGCTCGGGCGGTGCTCGAGGCGATCCCGGATCACCCGATCAGCTTCGAAGTTCTGTCGGATGACTTTGAAATCATGCATCGGCAGGCAATCGAACTCGCAAGTTGGGCTCCCAACGTGTTCGTGAAGATACCCATCACGGATACTCACGGGCGTTCGAGCGCAGATCTTCTGCGTCGGCTGGCCTCCGAAGGCATTCAGGTCAACGTGACCGCGATCCTAACCCTCGAGCAGGTGGCAGTGGCCGCCGAGGCGGTGGCGGAGTCTCCCAGCGCGGTGATATCCGTTTTCGCTGGAAGGATCGCAGACACAGGTCGCGATCCCGTACCGCTCATGGCGAAGGCGGTCGAGATCCTAAAGCCGCATTCGAACATCGAACTGCTCTGGGCGAGCCCACGTGAGCTTCTGAACGTCTTCCAGGCAGACGAGATCGGGTGCCACATCATCACGGCCACGACCGACATCCTCAAGAAGCTGGATCTCGTCGGCAAGGACCTAGCCGCGTTCTCTCTCGAGACGGTCAAGATGTTCGTTCGCGACGCCCAGCTGGCGGGGCTCGAGCTCTAGGCCGGACTGCAGGTCGCCGAGCCGCTCGTACGAGGAGCTTCGATCTCCTAGCCGCCAGCTCTTGGCTCGGCGTGGGTAATGCGGCGGACGAGGGATCTGGCCCGGTGGGCCAGACCGCGCCGTTTCCAATCCACAAAGTGCCGGAAACGCAGTCCCCGCGTGAAGAGCGAAGGGTGGTTCTGGGCGAGTTCGCGGACTATTTCATTGTGACGTAGGGTAGCGGCGTCAGTTCTTGTGCCGGACCGGGCGCGATATAGGAAGAGCGGCTCTGAGACCCGCTGCGCCATGAGACCCCTTTCGATGCAAGCAAGCCAGAAGTCCCAATCCTCATAGTCGTGCTGCTTGGAGTTGTACCCGCCCGTGATCGCCCAAACTCCGCGGCGATACAGCGAGCAGTAGCCAACTTGATTGAAGTAGCACAGCAGATCCGCATCCCACGTTCCGGCATGCACGATGAGGTTGGACCTGCCAGTCTCTTGGAAGTCCGTGTAGGCGATCGAGACAGAGCGGTTGGCCTCGAGGAGCGCCACCGTCCGCTCGAGCATCAGCGGCTTGAGCATGTCGTCCGCGTCGAGCG
>OCZT010000877.1_pt1 | contig 30569 bp, 25 predicted proteins | sample 1539031 | NCBI WGS metagenome assembly OCZT01 (sample SAMEA3539308, study PRJEB22396) | soil metagenome | biome: tundra; feature: field; material: soil | place: USA | collected 2010-05 | depth 0.15 m | reverse complement strand
ATTTGCATACAGGTCTATTCTATACAATACTCTGATCAATCATGTTGATAAAATAGAAAACCCCGGATTTTTAGTTCCGGGGCTTAATAAAAAAGAAAGTCAATACTACTGGCAATTCAAATTTATGAAGTGCCGGGGTCAAAGTCAAATTTATTTCTTAGAGCATTTAACATTTTGCTTCTGAATACTGTTCCGGTTTGCCGCAATGCTGTTATGGGGAATGTATTTCCCCTGATGAGTATAAGCTGATGACAAAGTTCTCCGATGTTGTATTTTAATCATCGCATTGTTACAAGAGCATAACCAAGGAGTTATCAGGACAATGACAATAAAAATGATTATCAATAGCCTTGTGATAAGTACCAGAAATAATATCCTTATCCTGAGCAGTACAATAGTAAGTCTTTTAGAGTCCGTCATACATACAATCTTTATTCTCAATTTTAACGTGTGTTTGCACGATTGGATGCCTGAATTAATTGTCGGGACGGTACGTCCTGACTGGAATAAATTATTTCGCCACTTTCAGAAACTTCAATAAAAATACTGATTGTTTTCCCATGAGCCACTATCAGGTAGATTATTCCCGGTAAAATAGCCAGAAAAAATAAAAATACTGCTAAACACCCGTCTATTCCCTTCTCTTTTTGCAACTGGCACCTGTTTCTGTTTTGCTTGTTATTCGCCAGCCTTTTTTTAGTTGTTTTGTTACTTCATTTTCAAGTATGACTTTGCGCTCTTCAATTGTCTTCATAGTTTGATTTTTAATGTAAGTTATGAATTTCACAATAATCGGCACTATTAAAACGTGAAACCCCCGGCATTTCTATCGAGGGCCTCGCTGGGCAGGTTTCGTGCTTCTTACCCTAATCTGATAAAAGATTGACCAATTTAAACTAGCTCAGGGACAAAGTCATATTTATTTTCAACAGTAAGCCCCCGGAGCTGATCCCGAGGGTTGTGGCTATAAAAGAATCAGAAAGATATAAACTGGGAAAAAATCAGCTCTGCAGGAGGAGTCTGTTACTGAACACCGGAAAGTTCTTTCTTCTTTCTATAGTGACTTAGTATAAACAAAATACCCGCCAGAACAAAGGGAATAGCAAGTATAAGTGCATTCTTAAGACTATTCGCAACGGAAAAATGATTCCTTTTATAATTGAGAACAAAGACAAATATGCTTAATGCCAATCCGATAATGGTCAATATTATTCCGCCAGCTTTTTCCCATTTCCATGCAATGATAAGTGCAGCAAGCAGGACAAACGATGGGATAAGACTCATTAGTAAAGCAGTGGCATTTTGCCAGAAGGTGCGTTCGGAGGAAACAGAATCCAATGCAAATAAACTTATAAAAAGAATAGCTAAGATACATAGTATCCTTGCAGTCCAACAAAGTACCTTAGTGGATGTTTTCATATTGAACTGGATTAAATTTTACGCAAAGTTACACCCTGTCCATGCCAAAGTCAAATTTATTTTATTACTACCAATGGTATAAAAGCCGGGTTTCGTTTTAAAATGGATCTGAATATTAAGAAATTAGTAACTTTGATTAAATAAATGGGTATGATTAGTCTCTAAGAAAATATTCCTTAAAATAAACTAACATGAAAACTAAAAACAGAATTTGGTTTATTCTATTAATAGTAATGGGATTAGTATTGATTCTTTTCAACAGTTGTAAGAAAGATAATCCAATTCAACCTGATATTAAGCCCTCTACTGTAACTGATGGGGACGGGAATATTTATGGTACGGTAATTATAGGTACACAGGTATGGTTAACAGAAAATTTGAAGACAACAAAGTACCGTAATGGAGACCTGATAGGAACAACCACTCCTGCAGAACTTGATATTTATAATGAAGTCGCACCAAAATACCAGTGGGCATATGCTGGTAATGAAGATAATGTTGCTACTTATGGCAGATTATATACATGGTATGCAATAACTGACACCAGAAATGTTTGCCCGACAGGTTGGCATGTACCTTCAGATGCAGAGTGGTTAACTTTAGAAAACTATCTAGGAGGATACGCAATTGCAGGAGGTAAACTTAAAGAAATAGACACAACTCATTGGACAAAACCTAATTATATGGCAACCAATGAAACAGATTTTACAGCTCTTCCTAATGGCTGGCGTCATATCACTGAAACATTCGTCGACTTTGCCAAATTCGGTGGTTGGTGGAGTTCGACAGAGTACACAGCAACTGATGCCTTCTGTAATTATGTGAGCTACAGATCTAGCGTTGTTACTGAGGAAATCGACAATAAGAAGTCTGGTATCGCTGTTCGTTGTTTGAAGGATCAATAGACAATTGATCAAAATAACTTATTGCAAGCCCTCGGAATCAGCTCCGGGGGCTTTTATTTATTAACGGCTATATTTCAGGGTATTGTATAGAATAGAACTGTATGCAAATGAAGTGCAAATTGAGAAATAAAAAGGAGTTAAAATTTGATTAACTCCTTGATTATCAGCGAGCGGGAAAAGGGATTGTTGCATGTCCAATCTCTACAAAGGTCTGGACCAGACTGCTTTAATTCTTTTGCCATTTTTTTCAAAATCATCAAATTTGTCGGTCGACCATTCATATTTTAGTCCCTGGTAATCATAGAAGTCACATAAAATACAATTACTCAATGGATTTGAGATTAAATAGTAATAATAATTATCCCATTTATATAAATAGACAACTGTCCCTTCATAATAGGTAGCAGTATCCATCTGCGAAATCTTTTCAGTTAACCAATCCGGATTTGTTGGATATTTATCCGCATTTCCCTTCCTGCAGGAAAAGAACTCAATCGAAAAGAAAAGCATGAGAATAAAATAAAACATCAGTGTTATCTTCTTCATGAAATGCTTATTTAGAATGTTCTAAATTAATGATGTTTAAATTTTTCACCTTAAATGGTGGTATAGGCATGTCATCTGGGGAAGTCCTGGAACACAATGCAATATACACAATTTATTACATTATTATTCTTTTAACAAGGAGATCTTTTTTTGTTAACCGGGATTACATATTCCCGTACCAAACTCCCATTCTTTATAAAACTGCTTCAGAAAAACTTCCAAAAATTCATGACGTTCCGCAGCAAGTTTTTTTGCTGTTAAGGTATTCATACGATATTTAAGAAGGAGAAGCTTCTCATAAAAATGGCTGATTGTCGATGAAGTTCCTGTTTTATTAGTTCCATTTAAGGATTCATCAGGACTGATTATTTCAGGATTATATATTTTATTATTTCTGAAACCCCCGTAGTTAAATGCCCTTGCTACACCTATGGCTCCTATGGCATCCAGCCTGTCAGCATCTTGTATTACCCAGAGCAATGAATCATCCTTGTTGGCTGATTTACTTTTGTTGCTGAATGAGACATTCTTTATAACATTAAGAACCCGATCCCTGATTTCAGACATTTCGCACTTATCCATGAAATCACAGATCAATAAATAACCTTGTTCACTATTATCACCCGCAAATTTCGAATCTGCCGTATCATGAAGCAACGCAGTAACCTCCACAACGAAAGGATCTGCAAGTAGTTCCATTTCATTTATAAATAAGGCCAGTTTTCTGACTCTTTCAATGTGCCACCAATCATGGCCACTGTCATAAGCTTTCAGATTTTGCCTGACAAATTCTTCTGTCATTAATATTTGATCATTCCTGTTCATTTCTTCGATATAAATTGCCAGTTGAACTTACAAAAAAAAATTGTAACCTGAACCATAACCAATTTACCATCCTGAATCGCTTGAAAATCAATTTATTTACCCCATCTCCAGGGGGAGTAAATTGATTTTGACTTTGTCGAGCTCACCGTCTTTGGCGGCTCGGTTCTTCGCTTCCCTCTTCGCTTTTGCGTAGCTTCAGCGAAGCAAATTTGGGTCGGGGTGAACGAAGAAAATCATTAGATTTGTATTTACTTGCCAATTATTCTATTTTTTATTGACAAAATTCTTTATCCGGAAATATATGAAGGCAGCAATAATAACAATAGGAGATGAGCTACTTATAGGACAAACCATAGATACCAATTCAGCATGGATGGGTGCGGAACTGAGCAAATCAGGCTTTGATGTTTATCGCATAACATCTGTTCACGACAGGAGGGATGATATCATTTATGCATTAAGTGAAACGGCCGGCAAAACTGATGTTGTTTTAATTACCGGTGGTCTTGGTCCCACAAGTGATGACATAACAAAACAAACACTTTGTGAATTCTTTGATACTCATCTTATTATGAGTAATGAAGTACTTAGCATGATTGAAGATATGATGAGACTACGTAATTTCCCGATGAATGAAAAAAACCGACGGCAGGCTGAAGTTCCGGAATCATGCAGGGTTTTAAAAAACGCTGAAGGAACAGCTCCCGGAATGTGGTTTGAAAGGGATGGTACTATCTATATTTCAATGCCTGGTGTTCCGCATGAAATGAAGTATCTTATGACAGAACTTGTACTTCCTGAATTAAATAAACGCTTCACATCACAAATCATAATTCATAGAAATATAATGACTTATGGTACTTTCGAATCTAAACTAGCAGATATTCTTACTACTTTTGAATACGAACTTCCCACAAATATTAAGCTTGCTTATCTTCCTGCTTCAGGAGTAATAAAACTGAGACTGACGGGAACAGGAGCAGATTATAATGTATTATCTAATCTTATTAACGAGCAGGTCGGTAAGCTCTATGAGACTATTCCTGAGTTCATATATGGAGAAGATGAAGAGTCCCTGGAAATGGTTATAGGGAAATTATTAAGGTACAATAAAAAAACTGTTTCAACTGCAGAGAGTTGCACAGGTGGCGAGATTGCTCATTTGTTAACAAGTGTCGCCGGAAGCTCAGCATATTATAAAGGTTCTGTAATTGCCTATGCAAATTCAGTTAAGACACAATTACTTGGTGTACAGGAATATATAATTGAAAAACATGGAGCAGTCAGCCAGGAAACTGTTAAAGAAATGGCTATCGGAGCGAGAAAACTATTTAAAACAGATTATGCAGTTGCTACATCGGGTATTGCGGGACCGGATGGCGGAACAGAGACAAAACCTGTTGGAACTATTTGGATAGCAGTTGCTTCCGAAAAAGAGGTTATTTATGAAAAACGTGTTTTCGGAAATGACAGAATCACCAATATTAAAAGGTTTTCCCTGGCAGCACTGAACATTCTTAGAAAACAGATAATCAATTCTTAATCCGCATTTCTACCTGCTCTTTAAAAAAAGTAGATTAAATATTTGTTTAATAAGATAAAAATCACGTATTTTGCGCTTCGTTTAAAAAGGACAAACGTTAGTTAAGAAGTAAAACAAACATCAATGTCAAGAATTTGTCAGGTTACAGGGAAAAAGGCGATGGTCGGAAACAACGTTTCGCACTCTAAGAGAAGGACCAAGAGAAAATTCTATCCTAATCTTTTTATTAAAAAATATTACCTTCCCGAAGAAGAAAGGTGGATTTCACTTAAAATTTCAGCTTCGGGCATCCGTCTTATAAGTAAAAAGGGACTCACCTCCGTATTAAAAGAAGCTAAAGAAAAAGGTTACATTTTGAATTATTAAAAACAGGATAGAAAATGGCAAAGAAGGCTAAAGGTAACAGACAACAGGTAATTCTGGAATGTACCGAACATAAAGAGAGCGGACAACCCGGCACATCAAGATATATTACAACAAAAAACAGGAAGAACACTCCTGACCGTCTTGAAAGGAAGAAATACAATCCTATTCTTAAAAAACATACACTTCACAGAGAAATTAAGTAAATAAGTTAAACCATGGCAAAGAAAGTTGTTGCATCACTTAAGACAGGAGCAGGCAAGGCATTTACGAAATGCATCAAAATGACCAAATCAGATAAATCAGGTGCTTATCTGTTTAAAGAAGAGATCATTCATAATGATCACATTAAAGAGTTCTTTGCAAAGAAGTAACCGCAATTATTTTTCATAAGATATTCATGGCTTTCTTCTTAGCGGGAGAAAGCTTTTTTTATCATTACTATTCAAATTAATCATAATCTGATGGCTTTGCTGGGATTTCTTGGAAAGGATAAGAAGGAGAGCCTCAATAAGGGCCTCGAGAAAACAAAGGAGAGCGTTTTTCATAAGCTTTCCAGAGCTGTTGCAGGGAAATCAAAAGTTGATGAAGAAGTCCTTGATAACCTTGAAGAAGTTCTCGTCTCTTCTGATGTAGGTGTAGAAACAACTCTAAGGATTATAGAACGTATCGAAGCCAGAGTAGCCAGAGATAAATATCTAAATACCAGCGAACTGAATGCAATCCTGAAAGAAGAGATCGTAGCTCTGCTGGAAAAAAATCAGACCGGTTCAGATTCAGACTTTTCACAGGCATTAAAAAATGTTCCTTATGTTATTATGGTCGTCGGTGTGAATGGTGCAGGTAAAACAACAACTATTGCGAAGCTTGCTTATCAATTTAAATCAGCCGGTAATAAAGTCCTTATTGGTGCAGCTGATACTTTCAGGGCAGCAGCAATTGATCAACTACAGATCTGGGCCGACAGGGTAGGAGTTCCGCTTGTAAAGCAACAAATGGGATCAGACCCGGCATCAGTAGCATTTGATACACTCAGATCAGCAGTATCCACGGAAACAGATGTTGTTATAATTGATACTGCAGGACGACTTCATAATAAAATAAATCTTATGACAGAGTTGTCTAAGATAAAAAGGGTTATGGAGAAAGTCATCCCGGAGGCACCACATGAAGTTCTCCTGGTTCTGGATGGATCAACAGGCCAAAATGCATTTGAGCAGGCTAAACAGTTCACTGCAGCAACAAATGTAACAGCAATGGCAATTACAAAACTTGATGGCACGGCAAAAGGAGGAGTGGTAATCGGCATCTCTGACCAGTTCAAAATACCCGTTAAATATATAGGAATAGGTGAGAAACTTGAAGACCTCCTTTTATTTAACCGGATTGATTTTGTCGATTCGCTTTTCAGTGAGAAATAATTGTTGGTTATTTGACTTCTCTAATTTTTTAACCCCCTTCCCAACCTTCCCCCACGGGAGAAGGAGTTGAAAATATTCTTCGTCTACAAAACATTCCAGGGAAAAGGTGAGGAATTATCATTTCCCCCTTGGGGGAAACAGGAAAGGGGGTAAAAATTCAAAAATAGAATTGCTCACATGAATTCCAAGAAAATAAATATTGTCACACTCGGGTGCTCTAAAAACGTTGTAGATTCGGAAAAGCTTCTGAAACAGCTTAATGCCGGAGGCTTCGAAGTCTTTTACAATTCGGATGATTTCCGTGCAGGTACCGTTATTATTAATACATGTGGCTTTATTAATGACGCAAAGGAAGAGAGTGTGGATACTATTCTTCGGTTTGTTAAAGCTCAAAAGTCAGGTCAAATTGATAACTTATATGTAATGGGCTGCCTTTCTGAGCGATACGCCGATGCACTCAAACATGAAATACCTGAAGTAAGAAAGTATTTCGGGGTAAATAACATGAGTGATGTCTTAAATGAACTGGGATTAAATTTACGAGATGATCTTCTGAACGACAGAACACTTACCGGTCCCGGCCATTATGCATATCTCAAAATATCCGAAGGCTGTGATCGTACATGTGCTTTCTGTGTAATTCCGTTTATCCGTGGCAAATATATATCAAGACCAGTTGAGGAGCTTGTAAAAGAAGCATCGCAGTTGGCCTCAAATGGTGTCAAAGAATTAATTCTGATAGCACAGGATCTGAGTTATTATGGACTCGATCTTTATCGGAAACAAGCATTGGCTGAACTGGTCACTGAATTATTAAAAATCGAATCACTTGAATGGATCAGACTACATTATCTGTATCCTGCTAATTTTCCCCTGGAGCTGATTCCTTTAATCCTGGATAACTCCAGGATTTGCCGGTATATTGATATTCCGATTCAACACATAACTGATGATATGCTGAGTATAATGAAAAGATCTCATAACAGGAAAGAAACAATAGCAATACTAAATACACTTCGTAATGAGATCCCTGATGCAGTTATCAGAACAACTCTCATTGCCGGGCATCCCGGAGAATCTGAAAAGGATTTTCTTGAGTTGAAAAAATTTATTACTGACTTCAGATTTGACAGACTGGGTGTCTTTGCATATTCACATGAGGAGGATACCTACTCATATAAAGAGTATAAAGATGAAATTCCGGAAGATATTAAAGAATCAAGAGTTGCCGAACTGATGGAGATACAGCAGAATATTTCGGCAGAATTAAATGAGTCTTATGTTGGCAAGGTATTCAAAGTTATTATTGATAGAAAAGAAGGTGAGTATTTTGTTGGGAGAACTGAGTTCGATAGCCCGGAGGTTGATCAGGAGATACTCATTGCAGCTGAACATAATCTGAAACCAGGTAGTTTTTATAACATCCTTATGACAAAATCAACTGAATTTGATTTGTATGGGGAGCCTGTATAGCAGAACAATTTGGTTAAGTTAACTCTGTGGATGGGATTTAGATTGCCGCACCCTCCTTCGTCGGGCTCGCAATTACGAGGAGATAAGCAACGAAGCAATCTCAACGACCAAGTCTGATTACTGAAAATATACCCGCTTTAGAAGGTGACTGTGGGAAAAAAAGGCCATCAATTATTGACAGCCTTTCTTTTTTAAATTGGAGTATCCGATTTTTCCGGAAGCTCTATCTTTTTCTTTTGAATTTTAATCTTGATTTCTGATTTAGCGCTGTTAAATCCGACATTAATAGTATCACCTTCTTTAAGGTTTGCTTTAATAAGAACTTCAGCCATCGGGTCTTCAAGATATTTCTGAATTGCTCGTTTAAGCGGCCGTGCTCCAAAGTTCGCATCAAAACCTCTTTCGGCAATAAAATCCCGTGCACCAGTTGCTATTTTTAATTGATAACCAAGTGAATTGACCCTGTCATATAAACCTCTCAATTCAAGATCGATGATTTTATTGATCTGTTCTTTTCCTAATGAATTGAACATTATGACATCATCAATTCTGTTCAGAAATTCGGGTGCAAATGTTTTCTGAAGGGCTTTCTGCAGGATACTTTTAGTTTGCTCATCCCTTGATTCTTTTTTAGCTGTTGTGTCAAAACCCATCCCATGCCCGAATTCATTTATTTGCCGGGTCCCTATATTTGAAGTCAGAATAACTATTGTATTTCTGAAATCGACCCGCCTTCCAAGACTGTCGGTTAATTGTCCTTCGTCAAGCACCTGGAGCATTATATGGAATACATCCGGGTGAGCCTTTTCTATTTCATCCATGAGAACTACGGAATATGGTTTTCTCCTTACTTTCTCAGTAAGCTGGCCTCCTTCTTCATAACCTACATACCCGGGAGGGGCTCCCACAAGTCGTGAAACAGAGAATTTTTCCATATATTCACTCATATCGATCCTGACCAGATTATCTGTTGTATCGAAAAGAAACTTGGCAAGAACTTTTGCAAGTTGAGTTTTTCCGACTCCGGTAGGACCCAGGAAAATGAATGTTCCTATAGGTTTGTTTGGGTCTTTAAGACCCGCCCTGTTCCTCTGGATTGATTTCACAACTTTAAAGATAGCCTCATCCTGACCAATAATGCTTCCTCTCAGTTCGTCAGCCATATTAAGTAACCGCGTGCCTTCTGTCTGTGCAATCCTCTGGACAGGTACACCGGTCATCATTGCTACAACTTCGGCAACCTTTTCTGCATCCACTGTTTCGCGGTTCACTGCGAGTTCCTTTTCCCATTTCTTCTTCTCCTGATCAATCAGATCGAGCAGGTCCTTTTCGCGATCGCGGAAACTGGCAGCTTTTTCGAAGTTCTGATTCTTTACCGCCATCATTTTTTCCTTTTTCGTATCCTCAAGTTGTTTTTCAAGCGAAAGGATTTTTTCAGGAACAACTATATTTGAAATGTGAACTCTCGAACCTGATTCATCAAGAGCATCAATTGCCTTATCCGGAAGGTGCCGGTCTGAAATATAGCGGTTAGTGAGTTTCACACAGGCATCGATAGCATCATCAGTATAAATAACATTATGGTGCTCTTCATATCTCTCTTTGATATTATGGAGAATATGAATAGTCTCTTCAATTGAAGTAGGTTCAACAATCACTTTCTGGAACCTTCTTTCAAGGGCACCGTCTTTTTCAATATGCTGACGATATTCATCGAGTGTTGTTGCACCAATACACTGAATTTCACCACGAGCAAGAGCAGGTTTCAGCATATTCGCAGCATCGAGGGATCCTGTAGCTCCTCCTGCACCTACAATTGTGTGAATCTCATCAATGAAAAGAATAATATTGTCATTTTTTGAAAGCTCATTTAGAATTGCTTTCATCCTTTCCTCAAACTGTCCGCGATATTTTGTCCCGGCAACAATTGAAGCCAGATCAAGGGCAACCACTCTTTTATTAAATAGTACTCTTGATACATTCTTTTTAATAATCCTTAGAGCAAGACCTTCTGCAATGGCAGATTTTCCAACTCCAGGTTCGCCGATAAGGACAGGATTATTCTTTTTTCTTCTCGACAATATCTGAGCCAGTCGCTCGATCTCTCGCTCCCTGCCAACAACAGGGTCCAACCGGCCTTCTTCTGCTGCCTTTGTAAGGTCAATTCCGAAATTATCCAAAACGGGTGTATCGGAGGAAGATTTTGAGGAAGAAGGAGAAGAGGGCTGTCCTTTACCGGGACCAGTAAAACTCTGACCTTCATCATCTTCATCTCTGGGATAATCGGCTTTTGAAGTTGGCGATTCAGTCTCGACCATTTTTCGGACTGATTGATAATCAACATCCAATTCTGAAAGAAACCTTGTTACTAAAGCATTTTCATCCTTAAGTATAGCCAGAAGGAGATGTTCAGTATCAATAGTACTGCTTTTGAGAGCTTTTGCCTCAAGATAAACAAGTTTAAGTATTCTTTCTGTGCTCCTTAAAAGTGGAATAACCTCATGGTCTGCCACCGGTACAGGGCTTTCAACTTTTATACTTTTCTCAAGAGACCCTTTAAGAACCTGAAGGTCAATCCCCTGATTCATCAGGATTTCTATGGCCACGCTCTCTCCATCTCTGAGTATCCCAAGGAAAAGATGTTCGGGACTTATATGGCTGTTTCCCAGCCTTATAGCCTCTTCTTTGGAATAACCCAGAATATCTTTAACCCTTTGTGAAAATTGTGAATCCATATTTTATGATATCAAATTACAAATTTAATAAAACCAAAACGACATTTTGTCAGATTCTATTTGACAAAAGTACGCATAACTACTATTTCAAAGTTAAATTATGCATAATATATATATGACAATATTCGTGCCCATTTATTAACAATGAATGTTAAAAATTCACAGGATCAGAAGCTCGAAAGTAACCAAATTTTGATTACTTTCGTAAATCTAAACCCCGGCTTTGAGGTTTATTTGTAAATGCTTAATTAATAATCTGTTATGTCAGAGAGAGAGAGAATCATAAAGGTCAATATTGAGGAGGAGATGAAGTCTGCATATATCGACTATTCGATGTCGGTTATTGTATCGAGGGCATTACCTGATGTGAGAGATGGTCTCAAACCGGTCCATCGCAGGGTACTATTTGGAATGTCTGAACTGGGAGTCCTCTCTAATAAACCTTATAAGAAATCGGCAAGAATAGTGGGAGAGGTGCTGGGAAAATTTCATCCGCATGGTGATTCTTCAGTATACGAGGCCATGGTAAGAATGGCTCAGGAATGGTCACTAAGATATCCTTTGGTCGACGGACAGGGCAATTTTGGATCAGTTGATGGTGATAGTCCTGCTGCTATGCGATATACTGAAGCAAGGCTTAAGAAAATTGCGGAGGAAACTTTAGCTGATATTGACAAGGATACAGTCGATTTTCAGCCCAACTTCGATGATTCTTTAACTGAACCTTCTGTTCTTCCGACAAGAATACCCAATCTTCTCGTAAATGGCGCCTCGGGTATAGCGGTTGGAATGGCGACTAATATGCCGCCTCATAACCTTTCGGAAATTATTGATGCAACAATAGCCTACATTGATAATAATGATATTACCACCGAAGAAATTTTACACATTGTAAAGGGGCCCGATTTCCCGACCGGCGGAATAATTTATGGTGAACAGGGAATAAGAGATGCTCTAGAGACCGGCAGAGGAAGGATAGTTGTACGCGCAAAGACGGAAATCGAATTAACGCATTCCGGAAGGGAATGTATTATTGTTTCTGAAATTCCTTATATGGTCAATAAGGCCGAGATGATCCGCAAAATTGCTGATCTCATAAATGAGAAGAAACTGGACGGGATATCATATATAAATGATGAATCGGATCGCAACGGGATGAGAATTGTAATCATTCTCAAGAAAGATTCAAGTGCAAATGTGGTACTGAATAACCTCTATAAGTTTTCTTCACTTCAGACATCTTTTAGTGTTAATAATATAGCGCTTGTCAAGGGTCGTCCAAAAACACTAAATACTAAAGAATTAATACATTATTTCGTAAAACATCGTCATGAAGTAATCATCAGGAGAACAAAATTTGATCTTGATCAGGCTGAAAAACGGGCACATATCCTTGCTGGATTGATCATTGCAAGTGATCACATAGATGAAGTAATTGCAATAATCAGAGGATCCCAGACTCCGGATATGGCAAGAGAAAGGCTCATGGAACGATTCTCACTCTCAGAGATCCAGTCGAAGGCGATAGTAGAAATGCGCCTGCGACAACTTACCGGTCTGGAACAGGAGAAATTAAGAGCAGAATATAGCGAGATAATGGCATTAATTGAATACCTTAAAAGTGTTCTGGCAAATGTTGACCTTCAAATGAAAATTATTAAAGATGAACTTCTTGAAGTAAAAGAAAAATATGGCGATAAAAGACGTACTTTAATAATTCCCAATGCTGAAGAGTTTAATCCTGAAGATTTTTATGCCGATGAGGAGATGGTAATTACCATTTCTCATATGGGGTATATCAAGAGAACACCATTAACCGAGTTCAGAAGGCAAAACCGTGGTGGCACAGGCGCAAAAGGTGGTGCTACACGGGACGAGGATTTTATCGAACATCTGTATATTGCAACAATGCATAATACCATGCTTTTCTTCACAAGGAACGGAAAATGTTACTGGCTGAAGGTTTATGCTATTCCGGAAGGATCAAGAATCTCTAAGGGAAGAGCTATGCAGAATCTTATAAACATTGAACCGGATGATAATGTAAGAGCGTTCATTAATGTTAAAAATCTGAACGATGAAGAATATATTAATAATAATTTCATTGTTCTTTGTACAACTAAAGGAATCATAAAAAAGACTTCACTGGAAGCATATTCACGACCAAGGGTTAACGGAGTAAATGCTATTACCATAAGGGAAGGTGATGAACTTCTTGAAGCCAGAATGACAAACGGACAACATCATATTATGCTGGCTGTTAAATCAGGACGTGCTATTCGTTTTCCTGAAGCATCAGTGAGACCGATGGGCCGAACTGCATCCGGCGTCAGAGGTATTAAACTGGCAAGCGAAAAGAATGATTATGTAGTAGGCATGATAACAGTTGAAAACAAAGAGAAAGACATCCTGGTTGTTTCTGAGAAAGGATATGGAAAAAGATCCGATATAGATGGTTACAGAATCACAAACAGAGGTGGAAAAGGAGTAAAGACAATTAATGTAACTGAAAAGACGGGAACACTGATTGCATTGAAAGATGTGACTGATAATCATGATCTTATGATAATTACTCAATTTGGAAATATTCTCAGAAGTCCAGTATCGGCATTAAGAGTAATGGGAAGAGCTACACAGGGAGTAAGGTTGATCAACCTTAAGGAAAATGATATTATTGCATCAGTAGCCTGTGTACTTGTTAATGAGGAAGAAGAGGCCGAAGAGAAAGGTATTTCTGAAGAAAATAATATAATTGATGAGGAAAATGCTAAAGAATTTGATGTTTAATAAGTAATATTATAAATTTGAGGAAATTTTTACAGACAAATAAATTAAAATTATAAACATGAAAAAGTTTTTTTTGCTGATAGCAGCCGTTAGTATTTCATTTGGAGCTATGGCCCAGAAGGGCAAGGTTACCAGTGCACTCAGTTACATTGACCAGGGAATTCTTGATAAAGCAAAAGATGCCATTGATCAGGCTTTGGCAAATGAAGCCACAGCGACCTGGTTTAATACTTATTTTGCAAAAGGCAGACTCTGTCAGGCAACATTTGATTCTAAAGATCCTAAGATCAAAGCTTATTATGAAGACCCGCTTGCAGAAGCTTATGCTGCATACGAAAAAGCTATGGAACTGGATCCAAAAGGTACAATAAAAAAGAAAATTATTACAGGCTCCATCTTCAATAACCTTGCTATAAGTCTTTATAATCAGGGTAGTACAAAATTTGAAGCTAAAGATTATGCAGGAGCGCTTCAATCATTCCAAACACAGATTAAAATAACTGAAAGTGACATATACGTGGGAGCTGTTGATACAGGAATGTATTATAACGCTGGTCTTGCTGCTGTGAATTCAGCTAAATATGCCGATGCAATTAAATACTTCGAAAAATGTGCTGAAATGAAATACATGGGAATTACCCCATATTTTCAGATGTCAGAAGCATATCTTAGTGTAGGCGACACAGCTAAGGCTGAAACAGTTCTGACCGGATTAAGCAGCAAATTTCCAAATGACAAAAACGTCACATTGCAGCTAATCGATCTTTATATTAAGAGTGGTAAGAATGAAGAGGCTCAGAAATATATCAAAGTTGCCAAGGAAGCAGACCCGAATAATTCCAGTTTGTTCCTTGCATCAGGCATTATCTTCCTGAATCAAAATAAATATGATGAAGCAATACCTGAACTTACCAAATCAATTGAGCTCAAAGGAGACGTATATGATTCACAATACGGACTGGGTGCTGCGTACATTAACAAAGCTGCTGATATGTTTAAACAGGCCAACGAAATCATGGATGTAAAAAAATACAGTGAAGCAATTGATGTAGCAAACGCAGTGTATGCTAAAGCTCTTCCTTATATGGAAAAAGCCTATGAACTTAAACCCGATGATGTTTATACAATGAGAAGTCTGCAGGAATTATATTACAGACTTAAAATGACTGACAAGTATACCGTTATCAAAGCCAAACTTGATGCTATCGACAAAAAATAGGAAAAATCTTATATAATTATAGAAAAGGGATGTAAAAAATTACGTCCCTTTTTTATTTCCGCCTGATGAAGAAACTGCTTTTATATATCGGATAACAAAATGCATCAATAGACGCAGCAGTGGGTTAGAAGATTCAGGTTAAAGTGATTGTTGTTCTCTAAAAGTTAAATATTCTATTTTACATAATATTAATTATAGGCTTTTATGTGAAATCCACGTACAATCTATGAAATGCAGGTATAATAAGGTACTTTTTGTGAAAAACAGGTTTATATTGTTGGGGTTCAACTTTTGTCTGATTACTTTTTTCAATCGTCTTGTATCCAGAAATTCAATTCAGAGTACCTAAAATATCTTTCAGCAGCCCATCAGTATCCATTCCTCCCTTTGATAATGGTGAGTATCCAAGAATAACAACAACCAGTTGCTGGGTTGGCAGAATGTAAATATGTTGTCCATCGTGTCCGTCACATGCATACATATCTTCAGGTGCCGATGGCAAACTTTTACCTCTGTTAAGCCAGAAAAAAGATCCATATAGCCCATTACTTGCTGAAGCAACTGATGTACTGTATTTTACCCACCCTTCAGGTAGAATTCTTTCTCCATTGAATACTCCGTCATTCTCAAACAACAATCCAAATCTTGCGTAATCACGTGCTGTGGCATACAGATAAGAAGATCCAACCCTTGTGCCGGTTGGATCAACCTCAAAAACAGCATCAGGAGCACCAATCTTGTTAAAAAGCTGGTTGTTCGCAAAAACATAATATGAAGAGTCATTACTGAATTGCCTGCGAATCAGATAACTGACAATATTAGTTGCCCCCGAGGAATAATACCAGTGAGCGCCGACCGGGTATGCCGAAGGCCGATCCAATGCAAAATGAGCCATATCACTTTCACAATGAAGCATAAGGGTTACATCTGACCTGTTTCCATAATCCTCGTTCCATTTCAGTCCGCTTTGCATCTGCATAATGTTGTTCAGCGTTATTTTACTTCTTTCATCGTTTTTCCATTCATCGATGCCAACCGGCTTCATGATATCCAGTTTACCCTGTTTTACAAGAATCCCAACCATGGCATTTATGAAACTTTTTGCCATTGACCAGCTCAGAAATCTTGTTTTTTGATTGAATTGAGGTTTGTACGCTTCCGCAACCGGGATCCCTTTATGAATTACAATAAATGCAAATACATCTCCATTATAGGCATTGTCTGTTATTAATCTTTTTGCTATATCATTAAGTTTTAACGTGTCAATTCCGGTATTCTTCCCTGGCACAATATCACCAAGAGGCCATTTTAAAGTATCCTGGGAATATCCGGGATCAATACCTGAAGGATATCTTGTTTTACGAAGCTTCTCTTCCGGAATATCTCTTAACAGTGTTACTCCGAATCCTGCTCTGTAAATTGCTTTGGATTTGCCCCAGAGAAAATGACTGGTTACGCTCTTCTCATCATAATTTATACTGTTCTTTGTCAACTTTATAAACGAAAAATTAAGGTCTATGGCCTCGACATTTCCAGGATCCCTTAAGGATACAAATACATCAGAACAAAGGTTTTTTGCAGCATATCCTGTAATTATTGGCAGCAAACTATTTAAATAAACAGTTACTCCGATTATCGCAGCTCCCAGGATTATCAATACTCCGTAAACAACTCTTTTTCTTGTCATTATGTTTTGTTTTTACTGATTCCTATTCCAGAGGTCTCAGGAAGAGATATCTTTCCGTCCCTGATTAATATTCCTTTAAATACATCATTATCAATAAGAAGGTTCCCGTCCAGATCGGCCCAGTCAACCAAAGGTGAAAGCTGTGCTGCTGCCGTCACGGCACATGATGTTTCAGTCATACAACCGATCATCACTTTCATATCAAGCGCCCTGGCCATCTTTATCATTATGAAGGCAGTGCGCAGTCCGCCGCATTTCATCAGCTTGATATTTATTCCGCTATAGACTCCCTGTACCTTCTTAAAATCACTGATTGTCTGAAAAGCTTCATCAGCTATAATTGGTAACGGACTATTTTGTGTGAGCCATGCTGTATCGTCAGTTGAAGTTTTGGACATCGGTTGTTCAATGAAGACAGCGCCCTTCTCCTTCAGCCAGAACGACATATCAAGTGCCATTTTTCTGTCTGTCCAGCCCTGGTTAATATCAACACAAATAGGCTTATCTGTCTCGCTCCTGACCGCTTCGATCATTTCTTTATCATTTCCGTGCCCAAGTTTAACTTTAAGAATTCTGTAAGGAGCTGCTTCCCTGACTTTTGCTTTGACAACTTCCGGTTTATCTATACCAATTGTAAATGAAGTGTTCGGAGTTTTATCCGGATTGAGTCCCCATATTTTGTACCACGGCTGTTTCATAAGCTTTCCTACCAGATCATGCAAAGCGATGTCAACGGAGGCCTTTGCAGCATAGTTTCCCGGAACGAGCTGATCGACATATGCAAGTATGTCTTCCATCAGGAAAGGGCTTTCAAACTGAGTCAGATCAACCTTGTTAAGAAAGGAAGTGGCTGTTTCGTGACTTTCTCCGAGATAAGGTGGCATGGATGCCTCACCATAACCAATGATATTATCAAACTCAAGCTCAGTGAGCATTACAGGTGTTGTGCTCCTCGATCCTTCGGCTATGGTAAAAACATGTTTCAAATGCAATTCATAAGGCTTAAAACGTAAGGTCAGTCCTGAACTTTTTGCAGGTTTTTTAGTATATTCATTCCAATCATGCTTCCCGATTGTCATATATGAAAATCCGGCGCTTCCGGCAAGGACTCCGCAATCTGTCAGAAATTTTCTTCGTGAACTCATATATTTAATGTTTTTGTCATCAATACCATGGATGTTTAATAACAGGCACAATTCCCATATCATTCTCTACCCCAATAATTCGTTTAGCTGCCAGGAGTGAATTCATTCTATGGCTGCTATAATTGATTTGAGCCGGATCAAGACTATTTACCATTACTCTTCCTGATGAATTAATATACTCTTTGTTTCCCAGATAAATAGCAACATGAGTAACATGAGCGATTCCGTTTTCTTTTGAACCAAAAAAAAGGAGATCGCCTTTTCTTAAATGGCCATAACCATCGTCAATGTCAACTTTGTTACCATGCAGTGCCTGCAAAGATGCATCCCTTGCCAGGATCAGTCCGTTCATAAAATAGACTGACTGGACAAAACCACTGCAATCTACTGCTTTGGCTGAAGAACCTCCCCATAAATACGGCAATCCAAGGTATGTAATGGCAACTCCGCAAATGCTTTCTTCTGTGCAGGGAACTGTACTTTTCCAACGGTCAAAATCCAGAACTTTCTTCATCTCAACAAATCCTTTACGTCCATCCGGTAAAACAACAATGACATAATGGTTTAATTCTCCAATCTTTTCCATAATGCTCCCTCCTACCAAATCACCTACAATACCTGAATTATCCGAAGTCGAATCATACAACCAGCCTGTATTCTCCTGGTAAATAACCCTTGATGCCTTCTTCCATACTGCCATTTCCATCCTGCTCATAGCCTTTATACAGGATTCTTCTGTCCACGAGATATAATTGTCAGGAGTTTGGATAAGAACCCATGAGTTAATGTTTTTTAATATTAAAACCGGTGTACCAAGTCTTACCTGTGACACCAATTCCGATGCATGATCTGGTTCCTTTCTAAGGTTAATAACACTCAGGGTAACCAATCCCATATATTTTTTATTTCTTATTGTGTCAGGAAGAAATATAATACTGTCAATTAATGTTTTACTCTGATTATTTAAAGTTTTAATGATCTCGTTTTTTGCTGCCAGATTTGTGGTTTCACCGGTAAGAATTACTGCTCCATTTTCTCCGGACTTTAATTTAACATTACAAATCCCGACTCTGCGATCAGGGACCCATTTAGCAGCAATATGATCAATTTCTGTTTGTATTTTTTTTTCATTGGTGCCACGACAGCTGTATATAATAAAAATAATTCCGGTAATTAAACCAAAGCTTTTTAATAGCTTTATGTATTCTGACTTTTTCATTTAACGTAACTATTTGTATCCTAATGCTGCGTAGCCTACCCAGTGACAATTCGTCGCTATAGCTGTCCGTCCCATTCCTAAATCATCAACAGGTATATGTGCTGAGGTAATGCTTGTGGAATAACCAACTAAATCACCGGATAACTTATTGCCGTTATTAAGATAATATGAAGTATATAATGCGACTGGCACACTATACCTTCCGCACCAGGTCCATTTATATTCCCTGAAGTTATCAGGATTCAAAGTATAATTGCTGAATAACCTGATTTTTTCAGGTAACACTTCACCTCTAAGACAACTGTCAATTATCCCTGCTTCATGTTCCCGGGCTTTAATATTTCCCTGTTCATCGCAACCAAAATATGCCCTGTTGATCCCACCCCAATCCTCAGTACCGTAATGTACGGCATCTGTTGTAGAAACAATTGCAAAGTCAGTTCCCCACTCCCACTTATGGGTCTTTGCAACCGTCCGGATTGCATCAGCAAGCGCTTTTCCACATGCTTGCATCCTGTCAGGGCTCATGGCCGGCACCAGTATTGGTACAATTGTAATATTCCTGTTAAAATACTGCAGAAAAGGAATTAAAGCTTCCACCGAATGTTCAACTTTTTGCAGAGTATCATTTATGACTGCAAATTTTTTCACCAGTAACTTGTAAATTTCCTCTCGTACAGGAGAAACAGAAATATTTTTCCACGGTCCTTTCCAGGATGCATAACTGTCGAATACCAATGAATCTTCAATGCCAAGCTGTGCTGCTTTATGAGCTACACCAATAAGAATAAGATTTGGAGCCTTTACATTTTGAAGCAACTCAGGGTAAAGTGTTCCTACGTATGTATAATCATCATGAGGGCATATTACCATCTTCCATGGTAATCCGGAAGTTTTTTTCCATCCTTGCTGGTCCATCCTCTCCATCAGGCTGTCCATCTGCCAGGAATACTGAGCAAAACCGATTGTATCTTTAAGCGGCCTAATTTTCTGTGTTGTTTTTGACATTTCTTTGTTCTGACAGGATAATAAATTAATTAACAAGATAACAACAAATGCATAAACTATTGAATTATACTTCATATCTTCAAAGGTGTTTAATTAATTTCATGTTTCCGTTTTTTATTTTTACCCCCTTTCTTTTTCCCGCCAAGGGGGAAATGATTCACTTCTTCCCCCGTGAGGGAAGGTTGGGAAGGGGGTGCTTAATAATTTCAGAAGCAAATATTTTAATAAAATTAAAAGAATTTTCATTTCACACAATTTATGCAAATGAAATGACATGAAAAAATCATTTCACTGTTCATTAAATTGCTAATACTGATAGGTTTGTGAATTTAAAATTAATAAAAATATGAAAACCAAAAGCTCTATTTTCCTTTTTGCCAGTGTTATTTGTATGTTGATAGCGCTTGCCGGCTGTAATCAAAAGTCTGATAAATATACCCGTGGCGTTGGAATCTACCCTGGTAATCCGAAAGAGGATTTTTCACCTAACCTGCTGACTGATAATAAGAATTACCGTAACCTGGCCAGATTAAGACCTGCTTATCATTCATCTAGTTATGATTATAATCTTACAGCACAACTTGTTACCGATGGTATCATCATTCATGAAATGCCAGATTATATTTCCCTCTCAACTAATCAGGGTGAACTACCAAAAAATCAACGCGAATGGCTTCTCGACAATAATAGTGTTACAGAATTGAGCCTTCCCGGTAGTGATATTTGGATTCAGCTTGAAATTAACCCGGGAAATGTTGTTCCGAAAATTACAAAGATAAACCTCAGTGGCAGTCTTGAATATAGCGGTAAACCAACTGCCGGGTGGCAATTTACCTGTTCCGGCTCTGATGACGGGACTACATGGAATGAACTTGGAAAAGTCGCTGGAAATGGGTTACCTGGTGAGGAACGGCCAAATCCATTTGCAGCATTATTCTCAAAACCAGGTCCAAAGGGCAAAAGCCCTGCAAATCCATTTGCCTCCTTCTTTTCCGGCCCTTATGGTAACGATTCAACTGCTCCCAAACCATCTTTTACATTTAAATTCGGAATACCTAAAACACAAAGAGTTATAAATCAATCATTTGAGTTTAAGGAACCAGTTTCATACCATTTCTACAAAGTTAATATGTCAGCTAAATGTGCAGAAGACTGGAGATTTGGGAGTCTGGATTTTTATAATAATGAAACAAAGCTGAAAATGGCGCCATCAAACAGTTTCAAGAGTGCCTGGATGAGTGCCGGAACAGGTCAGGAATGGATATATGTCGACCTGGGAGTTTCAAGTACTTTCGATAGTATTAAATTGTATTGGATAAATAAAGCAATTAAAGGATCAATTCAGGTTTCTGATGATGCTAGAAAATGGATCGACCTTGCTTCACTTCCCGGAAATACAGATTTAGTTGACAACATTGCTCTTAAGAAGGGAGCCAATGGTAGATTTGTAAGGGTATTAATGACTGAAGCCGCTTCCGGAAATAAATATATTCTAAGTGAAATTGAAATACTGGGAAGAGGTGGAATAATGCCAAAATCAAAGGCCAATCCTGATATTTCAGATAACCGTATGAGTCTGTCAGGGGGAAACTGGAAAATTCAACGCGCGTCAGAGGTTACCGGAACGGGTGAAAACATCTCTAAACCAGGGTTCGAGAACAATGATTGGGTTGTAGCAACAGTACCAGGCACAGCTCTGGTGAGTTACTGGAATGCAGGCGCTTTGCCTGATCCGAATTATGCCGATAACCAGTTAATGATCTCTGAATCATTTTTTAACTCAGATTTCTGGTACCGTAATGAATTTGAGGTCCCGTCAACTTTTAAAGGTGAACGGATGTTCCTGAACTTCGACGGGATAAACTGGAAAGCCGAAATATTTGTGAACGGGAAACAAACCGGAAGAATTGACGGGGCATTCATCAGAGGGAAATTTGATGTTACTGATCTCATTAAGCCCGGTAAGACAAATTCAATAGCTGTTTTAATAAAGAAAAATGATAATATAGGAGTAATAAAAGAGGCAACACAGCTATACCATGATAAGAACGGCGGAATCCTCGGCGCCGACAACCCCACATATCACGCTTCTATCGGCTGGGACTGGATACCAACTATCAGGGGAAGGAATATCGGTATATGGAATGATGTTTTCTTAAATGTCACAGGAGCAGTAACTATTGAGGATCCTTTTGTAACGACAGATCTTTCCCTTCCTGATACAACTGCAGCTGATATCAGCATTGCTGTTACACTGCGCAACCACAAGTCGGAAAAGATCTCGGGGACCCTTACCGGAAAGTTCGGGGAAACATCTTTTGAACAGGAGGTTTCTCTTGAGCCATCATCTTCCAAAGTACTGAAGCTGAATCCATCAAACATTCCAGCTTTACATCTGACTAATCCAAAACTATGGTGGCCCAAAGGTTATGGCAATCCCTATCTGTATAATGTTGAGCTGGTTTTCAAAACAAACTCGGGCATTTCTGATAAAAAAGAGTTTAAATCGGGAGTACGCAAAATGGCTTTTGACGAAACTAACCAGATATTGAATATTTATATAAACGGCAGGCGCTTCATTGGCCGTGGCGGAAACTGGGGTTTTCCCGAATCAAATCTCGAATATCGGGAAAGAGAATATGATATCGCGGTAGCGTATCATGCCGACATGAATTTTACAATGATCAGAAACTGGGTCGGACAAACAGGTGATGATGAGTTCTTTGAAGCCTGCGACCGTTATGGAGTAATGATATGGCAGGATTTCTGGCTGGCAAACCCTGCAGATGGTCCCGATCCTGATAATCCACAAATGTTCATTGATAATGCCAGGGATGTGATCAAACGGATACGCAACCATCCGTCTATGGCAATTTATGTCGGAAGGAACGAAGGCAATCCACCGGCAGTACTGGACACTGCCTTGCGTGCAATGATTCATGAACTTCATCCCGATCTGCATTATATATCCAATTCTGCTTTTGGTGTTGTAAGTGGTGGCGGCCCATACAGAGCTCTACCTGTAAGAGATTATTTCCTGCTCTATGGCTATAATAAACTACATAGCGAGAGGGGAATGCCGAATGTTATGACTTATGAGAGCCTTAAACAAACTCTTCCCGAATCTGCTCTCTGGCCGCAAAACAGCCTTTGGGGAATACATGACTATTGTCTGGAGAGCGCTCAGGCTGCCGCTTCATTTAACCAGATGATTGAAACTGGTTTTGGTAAGTCTGACAATGCCAAAAAATTTACTGAACTGGCACAATGGGTAAACTACAACGGATACAGGGGAATGTTTGAAGGAAGAAGCCTTTACCGGCAGGGGTTGTTACTCTGGATGAGTCACCCGGCCTGGCCTTCAATGGTATGGCAGACATACGATTACTATCTTGAACCTGCTGCAGCATACTTTGCATGTAAAAAAGCCTCTGAACCAATTCATATTCAGTGGAATCCTGTTTTTGATAATATTGAAGTTGTAAACTATAATGCCAGGAACAGGGTCGGACTGACTGCAAAAGCCCAGATCATCAATATGGATGGATCAGTTCAGTGGGAAAAAGAGAGGGCACTTGATTGCAAAGAAGATTCTACAGCAATTTGTTTTAAGCTTGAATTCCCGAAAAGTTTGTCTTCAGTACATTTTGTCAAACTTTCATTAAAACAGGGAGATAAAACCATATCTGAGAATTTCTACTGGAGAGGGCTCATTGATGGTAATTATCAGGCACTAAGTGACTTACCTGTTGTTAAACTTCAGAATAATACAAAGACGGAAAAATCTGGGAATAACTGGATACTGACGACTACTTTGAATAACACGACCAAGACTCCTGCTTTAATGATCAGATTGAAGGTAGTTGGAAAAAATAAAGGCGAACGTATGCTGCCGGTGTTCTATAGTGATAACTATATATCACTTATGCCTGGAGATATAAAGGTCATAACAATGAAACTGAAAGATGAGGACACAGGCGGAGAAGAACCTTCTGTCGACATTTCCGGGTTTAATTTATAAGAAATCAGTTAATCAGCTTTTCCACCTTTCAAGTTGAGGAATATGGGATGTGAAGAACCATCTTTTAAGTGGTCTATATCCCATTTCCTTTAATTTGCCTCTGACAAGTTTCACCATTTCATCTGGTTTTGTGAAGTTGTCATTAAATACACTGAGTGCATAACAACGGCTTCAGAATTTAAGAGCTTTGGGACTATCAGCATTGGTACCCCCATGCTCATTATCTTTTTACTTTTTTTCTAACTTACGACAAATTAATTGATTGATGAAATTATCTTTATTGCTTAAATTCTGAATTAATCTATCAATAATGAAAAATATTTCAATACTTTTTGCACTAATACTACTCATGACATCATCTTCAGAAACAACAAGAACTTATGAATGGCGTGGATCTGACCGTGAGGGTATTTACCATGAATCAAACCTTCTTAAGACCTGGCCTGCAGACGGACCAAAAGAGCCTGTTCTGTGTAAACAGATCCAATGGCAAGATTGTCTGGTCAAAAGATCTCGTGGCTGACTTTGATGGCGTTTGATATTCACAAATAGTACTCTGAGGCCTTTAAGGGTTGTAAAAGAATACAACATCACAACATCACAACAATACTAGATTAAAACTAAATCTTTAAGAGTAGTTTTCGGTTATTGGACTTCAACCATAAAACTTTCTTTAGTATATTTGGTTATTAAAGATACAAACAACAAGATTACAGTTGTCGTTTATTATGAAAGGTATTATTCATTATACAATTAATTGTGGAACAATACTTTTCAAGATAATAATTAAAAAACCCGATCAAAATGGAATCAATTAAAAAATCAACTCTGGATTTCCTCACTGAATTAAAATGTAATAACAACCGTGACTGGTTCATCGCGAACCGGTCCAGGTATTTAGATGCAAAGGATAACTTTGAATCCTTTGTTCAGGAAATCATAAATAAAATAATTTTATTTGAACCGGTTATGAAAGGATTGGAAGCTAAAAGCTGCGTTTTCAGGATTAACCGTGATATTCGTTTTTCAAATGACAAATCGCTCTACAAATCTCATTTTGGTGCATTTATTGTCCGGGGCGGAAAAAAGAACGGAGATAAGTTTGCCGGTTATTACTTTCATATTGAGCCGGGCAAAAGCATCATGGCAGGCGGAGCATATACACCTCCAAGTCAATGGTTGTCTGCCATAAGGGAGAAGATAAGCGATACGGCGGATGAATTCATAAAAATTACTCATACTAAAGATTTCATTAAATATTTCGGAGCAATTGACGGAGAAAAGCTAAAGACAGCGCCAAAAGGGTATCCTGCAAACCATCCTTATATTGAGCTTCTCAAATTTAAAAGTTACCTTGTTGTAAATGAGGTACCTGATAAAATGGTAATAAGCAATGATTTTATTGATCATGTTGTGAATGTGTTTAAAGCCATGAAACCATTAAATGATTATCTGAATAATTAGAAGACAGGGCCCCCTGGAGGGCAAAAAAATAAGAAATACATTAATCATGACAGGTCTTGAAAGAACACTCTCATTTTTGAATGGAAATTCTGTTGACCATCCTCCATTTCACCCTATAATAATGCGATGGGCGGCTAAATATGCCGGAATTAAATACCGGGATTTCTGTCTCGATCCTTTTTCCAAATGTAAAGCAATGTTTCTCTGTGCAAGAGATTTTAATATTGATTGGGTTACAGTTATGTCAGATCCCTGGGCTGAAGCATCAGCCTTTGGAATTCAGGTCGAATATCCGGAAAACAGTCTTCCTGTTGATAAATGCGGCCATTTCCCGGATGCAAAATCGGCATCGCATTTAAAACATTATGATCCTTTGAAAAACAAACGGTGCAACAACAGGCTGATTGAGATAAAAGAATTCAGAAAACATCGTGAAGATGAACTATTTGTTGTCGGGTGGGTTGAGGGACCTGTAGCCGAGTATGTCGATCTTAGGGGAGCTACAGAAGCATCAATGGACTTATTTCTGGAACCGGAAGCAGTCGAAAAGTCAATGGACATAATTATTGAATCTGCCATGGATTTTATTTCTCTCCAGATAAAAGCCGGTGCTCACTGCATTGGCATTGGAGATGCATTCTGCTCACAAATCGGGCCTGATCTGTATAGTCAGTTTGCATATGCAAGGCAGAAAAAACTTGTTGAATATATTCATTCTGAAGGAGCCCTGGCTAAGCTTCATATCTGTGGGAATACGGAATCAATTCTGAAACAGATGATACAAACAGGAACCGATATTATTGATATAGATCATCTGGTACCTTCAATGGAAATTTTTGAACCATTAATAAATAAGCACCAGGTCTTTTCCGGTAAATCAGACCCTGTAACAATAATTCAGGATGGAACACCGGAGAAAATAAAACAATCAGTTTTTCAGGATTTTAAACAAGCCAGAGGTCGTTGTATTGTTTCGGCAGGCTGTGAAATTACTCCAGGGACCACCGATGAAAACATGAAGGCTTTCAGTATGGCAGCCAGTGAGTTATCAGAAAAGAAATGATCCTTATAATGCCAGTCCAAGGTTTTTTAACATCCACTTTACAGTGGCTCTGTTCTTGTAGTCAGGGTCAAACTGAACAGCTACAATAATTCCCTCCTTGTTTATAATATAAGTAGCAGGAACAGGCAACCGGGCAGAATCCCTGCCGTTATTTTTAGCGATATCAATTGAAAAGCTTGATTGGATCTTATCCTGATAGGCTTTTGTTACATTAAACATAAGGTCATAATCTTTCATTATTTTTTCCTGACAATCATAAATGACTGTAAAAGTTAAATTATGAAGTTTTACCGTGTTCTCTACATTTTCAATTGATTCAGGTGTAATAGCAACGACATTAAAACCCTGATCTGTCAGTACTTTAAGTGAATCCTGGTAATTCTTTAAATATCTGTTACATATAGGACACCAATTGCCCCTGTAAAAGAAAAGAATTATTGGTCCTTGTTCGAGTAGTTTTTTCAATTCAACCTGTCTTCCCATTTGGTCATACCCGGTAAAATCAGGTGCTTTGTCGCCTACCTTTAATCCCTTTGGAAGATGGCTCTCTTTTATCTCCATTCCAAATCCGGCATAATTAATATCTTGTCCGTAAGAGACTGATCTTATTGATAATACAATAACAATAAATAAGAAGTAAATTCTCTTTACTTTTATGATAAAATCATTTTTAATGTAAGACATATGTTAGGTTATTAAGCGAATTTATAACCGGGTATCTTTCTCATTCTCAGGCTTAGTGGCGTAACTTCAAGATATTCATCATCTTTTATCTGCTCCATTGCTTCCTCAAGTGAAAATTTTAGTTTTGGGGCTATCTTCAGGCTATCATCAGATCCTGAAGCTCTCATATTAGTAAGTTTTTTACCTTTAACTATATTGACTTCCAGATCGCCGATCCTGGTATGTTCGCCTATAACCTGGCCTCTGTAAACCTGTTCTCCGGGATCAATATAGAATCTACCCCTGTCCTGCAAACGATCAATCGCATGCCCGGTCGCCATTCCCATGTCGAGGGAAATCAATGATCCGTTCTGTTTCGGCATGAGCTCATCGCCTTTATATTTGTCATAAGCTCTGAATCGATGATGCATCACAGCTTCGCCTGAAGTTGCCGTAAGCATATTATTCCTAAGCCCGATAATACCTCTCGATGGAATATCAAATTCTATATGAGTAAGGTCCCCTTTTGGTTCAATGACTATCATTTCACCTTTTCGCTGTGTAACAAGCTCAATGGCTTTGCCTGAGTATTCAGGAGGAACATCAATAGTAAGTGTCTCATAAGGCTCTGACTTAACATCATTTATATCTTTCAGTATTACTTTTGGCTTTCCAACCTGGAATTCATAGCCTTCACGCCGCATTGTCTCTATCAGGATCGAAAGATGGAGTATCCCTCTGCCGAAAACATTGAAAGTATCTTCTGATTTTGTTTCTTCAACTTTCAGCGCAAGATTTTTCTCGGTCTCCCTTATCAGTCTTGTTCTTAGGTGTCGCGAAGTAACAAACTTGCCTTCTTTTCCATACATAGGGGAATTATTGATAGTAAAAACCATACTCATGGTAGGTTCATCAACTTCAATTCTCTGAAGGGCCTCAGGAGCAAGCAAATCGGCGAGTGTATCTCCAATTTCAAAATCCTCAAGTCCTATAACTGCACAAAGATCGCCACATCTTACACTATCAGTTTTTACTCTTCCCAAACCTTCGAAAACATATAATTCCTTTACTCTTACTTTCTTGACTTTACCGTCTTTCTTGCATAAGGTATAATCTAACCCGGCAGTAATATCTCCTCTGAAGATACGTCCAATTGCAATTCTGCCTACATAGCTGGAGAAATCAAGCGAAGCAATCTGCATCTGGGCTGTGCCTTCAACATAAGGAGGTTCCGGAATTTCCTTAAGGATTGTATCAAGAAGATATTTTATATCAGTTGTCGGTTTTTTCCAGTCACTGCTCATCCAACCATATTTAGATGAGCCAAAAACTGTTGCAAATTCAAGCTGGTCGTCGGTAGCGTCAAGATTAAACATGAGTTCATAAACATCCTGCTGAACTTCATCAGGCCGGCAATTTTCCTTATCAACCTTGTTAACAACCACAATTGGTTTAAGTCCAAGAGCTATTGCTTTTCCGAGTACAAATCTTGTCTGTGGCATTGGGCCCTCAAGAGCATCAACAAGTAACAATACACCGTCGGCCATCTTAAGTACCCTCTCAACTTCACCACCAAAATCAGCATGACCTGGTGTATCAATAATATTAATTTTAACCCCTTTATAATTAACTGAAACGTTTTTTGAGAGTATGGTAATCCCTCTTTCCCGCTCAAGATCGTTGCTATCAAGAATAAGATCGCCTGCTTCCTTCCTTTGGTCCAATACCTGGCATTCCTGTATAATCCGGTCAACCAGAGTAGTTTTACCATGGTCAACATGAGCAATGATCGCAATATTTCGTATTAATTGCATACAAATTAATTAGACCGCAAAAGTAATATTGTTGCCGGGATAAATGACAATAAGTTCGAAAATTAATTAATGATAAAAAATTCATATATTGGTAAATAAATTTTAAAAACCGACTTATGAAAAAAACGATCATTACCCTTGTTTTCAGTTTCTTTGCTCTGACAGGAATCTTCGGACAACAGAATGTCAAACTGGATGTAGGTATGAAAGCTCCTGACTGGATGTTTACTGATGCTGATAAAAAAGAATTTACAATGAATTCATGGCCAGGTAAAGTACTTCAGATAAATTATGTTGACCCTGATGAATCAGATCTTAATGATGCATTCAATGATGCTGTCAAAAAAGCGACTGATGTGGATAAGACACTTAACCAGGATCTTTTCAAGGGATTTGGTATTGTTGATTGTAAATCGACATGGAAACCTAATGGTCTTATAAGAATGATTGCCGGTAATAAGGCAAAAAAATACGATACCACTATTCTTTTTGATTATAAGGCTACCCTGCAGCAAGAATGGGGTTTGCCAAGGGATAATTACACTGTGGTAATTCTTGATAAAAACAGGGTATGCAGGTTTATTTATAAAGGACATATTCCTGAATCAGACAACCAGAAGATAGTTGATCAGATAATTGCTCTGACAAAAGAATAAGAAGTTCTCTCCATACAGATTTAACCACAAAGGCCGCGAAGCGGACAGGGGGCGTGCCTACTTTGAGCACTTTGTGGTTATTTCCTTTTAAAACAATACATATGATAATCCCAAACCTTCTTCTTATAGCAGGAACCGGAACCAAGTCAGGGAAAACGACAATTGCTTGCAGGATAATTCAACAGCTTAAGAATTTAAATATCACTGCGATCAAGATAAGCCCTCATTTTCATGAGACCACTCCAGGATTGAAAACTATCTTTGAAGAAACAGGATATGCGATATATGAAGAAACAAACAGGGATACAACAAAGGATACCTCGCGGATGCTTAATTCCGGGGCTTCAAAGGTTTACTTTGCCAAGGTATTTGATGACCGGCTGCTCTTTGTTTTTAACAAAATAAAGGATCTTATTCCGAAAGGTATTCCCATCATTTGTGAATCACCTGCCCTACGGAACTATATCGAACCCGGAGTATTTATAATCATGACTTCCAGTACAACAAATAAACAAAAGAATATAAATCACTTACGAGAGTTACCTCACGTAATGTTCAAGCTAGAAGAGCTGAACAGTATCAGTACATTTCCC
>OCZT010000876.1_pt1 | contig 30579 bp, 30 predicted proteins | sample 1539031 | NCBI WGS metagenome assembly OCZT01 (sample SAMEA3539308, study PRJEB22396) | soil metagenome | biome: tundra; feature: field; material: soil | place: USA | collected 2010-05 | depth 0.15 m | reverse complement strand
CAGCTCGCCGCCGGCCACGGCCGCCGCACTGCCGCCCGACGAGCCGCCGGGGACGCGCGTGAGATCCCAGGGATTGGCCGTCGGGCCGAACGCGGAGTTCTCCGTCGAGGAGCCCATGGCGAACTCGTCGCAGTTGAGCCGGCCCCAGACGACCGCACCCGCCCCCTGCAGTTTCGCGGTGACCGTGGCGTCGTAGGGCGAGACAAAGTTCGCGAGCATCTTGCTCGACGCCGTGAGCGGCTGACCCGCCGCGGCAATCACGTCCTTCAGGCCGACCGGAACGCCCTCGAGCGGTCCCCGCGCCTGCCCCTTCGCCCGGCGCGCGTCCGAATCCGCCGCCTGCGCGAGGGCACCGGCTTCATCGAATGAGTTAAAGGCCTTCACCCGGCCCTCGACCGCCTTCGTGCGCGCGAGCAGAGCCGTCGTCAGCTCCACCGCGGAAAGCTGCTTCGCTTCGAGCCGGGCTCCGAGTTCCGCGATGGATTGGAAAAACAGTTCCGCGGCCATGACGGGCTTACTCCACGACCTTGGGCACCACGATCATGTGGTCCCGCTGGGCCGGCGCATTTTTCAACGCGACTTCGACGGGCAGGCCGGACCGGGCGATGTCATCCGCCCAGACATTGACGACGGGGAAGGCGTGCGCCGTGGGCTCGATGCCCGTGACATCGACCTTGCCGAGCTGTGCGATGTGATGCAGCACGTCGCCCAGCTGCTGCGAAAATTGCGCCTTCTCCGCGGGCGTGAGCGCCAGACGGGCGAGCTTCGCCACGTGGTCGAGGTCGAGATCGGGCGCGGACGACATGACTATTTCCGGATCTGCCAGGGCGTGGTCTGGGCGATTTCGTCCTGAATCTTCAGGCCGACCGCGTTCACCTCGTCGTCCGTCAGCGTCCGCTCGACCGACCGGAACACCAGCGAGAACGCCAGGCTCTTCTTGCCCTCGGGCAGACCCGGGCCCTGGTAAACATCGAAAATCTCCACCCGCTCGAGGCCGAAGGCGTGGCCCGCCGCCGCCCGCGCGATCTTGGCCAGGGTCTTGCGCACATCCTCGGCCTGCACCGTGGCGTCCACGACCAGGGCAAAATCCCGGAGCGCCGCCGGCATGAGACTGAAGTCGGCATACCGCCGCCGGGAGGTTTCGCCGGTGAGTTTTTCCGGGAGAATCGCGAAGATGCCGGCGTGGATTTTTCCCTCGAGGCCAAACGATTTGACCATGGCGAGGTTCAGCAGGCCGAAACGCGCGGTCCAGCCCTGCGCCATTTCCCCGGCGGCGGCGGACTGGCCTTCCTGCCAGCCGTAGAAGGAACCGGTGACCGGCACGAGCGGCGCGCGCGCCAGATCGATGCCCGCGGCGGCGGCCAGCGCCGCGGCGTGCTTCTTCACGGCATAGAAATCCGCCGGTTCCCGCTTGAGCCACGTGCGCTCGCCCACCGGCTCGGCCATGACGAAGCCGGCCGCGGCGCACTCGAAATTCTGGCCGTTGCGCTCGATGAACACGCGTCCGGTCTCGCACAGCCGCGAGACGGCGACGCCGCGGGACTGGTTGAGTTTGAGCGACTCCAGCAGGCCCATGATAATGGTGGGCCGCAGGTGCGACTGGTCGTCCACGAAGGGATTGGCCAGGGCGAGCTCGACCGCGGCCGTTTGCGACACCCACGTGGCAATCTCCTTCGCCGAGCGCAGCGTGTAGTTCACGCACTCGTGAAAATCATGGCCGACCAGATAGTCCGTCACGCGGCGGTTGAAGCGCACGACGGGATCGTCGTCGCCGATGAGCCCGGGCGCGGTCACGACCGCGGCGGGAATTTTGTCCGTGCCGTGGAGGCGCAGGACTTCCTCGACGAGATCGATCGGGCGGTCGAGATCATCGCGCCAGCTTGGGATGGTGACCCACCAGGCCGTGCCGCGCGATTCCGTCGGCCCCTCCCGCGAAATGTTCAGCTCCAGCGCTTCCAGCGCGGCCCGCATCTCGGCCGCGGGAATCTCGAAGCCGAGCTTGTCACAGATGTAGGTGGGCGTGATGACAATCTCACGTTTCCACGGGATATCGCCCCCCACCTGGTAGGCGGGGCCGACCACCTGGCCGCCGGCCGTCTCGAGGATGAGGTCAACGGCTCGATAGGCCGCCTCCAGCGCCGAATGCGGGTCGACCCCGCGCTCGTAACGATAGGCTGAGTCCGACGTCAGCCCGAGGTGCCTTGAGGTCCAACGGATGGACTGGCGGCGGAAAATGGCGCACTCCAGCACCAGATCAGTGGTATCGTCGCCCACCCCGGAATTCTCCCCGCCCATGATGCCGGCGATCACCACCGGCTGCTTCGCATCGGCGATCACCAGCATGCGGCTGTTGAGCGTGCGTTCCTTGCCATCGAGCGTGACGAGTTTTTCGCCATCCGCGGCGCGGCGCACCACGATCTGGTGGCCGCCGAGCTTGCGCGCGTCGAAGGCATGCATCGGCTGGCCCGTCTCCAGCATCACATAGTTGCCCACGTCGACGACGTTGTTGATCGGCCGCAGGCCGACGGCGGCCAGGCGCTCCCGCAGCCACGCCGGGCTCGGGCCGATCTTGATGCCCTTGATGAGGTGCGCCGAATAGAGCGGACAATCGTCGGGGGAAAGGACCGAGACGCCCCGCAGCAGCTCGGGGTGCGGCGGACCCGCGATTTCCTCGCGGAATTTCTCCTGCGGATACATGAGCGGCAGCTTGAACCACGCGGCGAGCTCGCGCGCGATGCCGAGGTGCGACAGGCAGTCGGGGCGGTTGGGCGTGATCTCGAGGTCGAAGACCACGTCGCCCGCGGACAGCACCTCGTTGATCGGCGTGCCGAGCGCGGGCCGGCCGTCGAGAATGAGCAATCCGTCCGCGTCTTCCGCCACGCCGAGCTCCTTGGCGGAGCACATCATGCCGTCGGAGAGCTGGCCGCGAATCTTGGACTGTTTGATGACGAAATTGCCGGGCAGCACCGCGCCGGCCAGCGCCACGGGCACGCGGTCGCCCACCTTGTAGTTCTGAGCGCCGCACACGATGGTCTTCACGCCGCCCGCCGGCCCGAGGTCGACCGAGCAGACGGAGAGCTTGTCGGCGTTGGGGTGCTTGTCGCGCACGAGCACCTCGCCCACGACGACATGGCTGAGCGGCGGCGCGCCGGTGCGGGTGACTTGCTCGACCTCGAAGCCGAGCAGCGTGAGCGCACGGCTCAGCTCGTCGACGGAAGCGTCGACCGCGACGTAATCTTTGAGCCAGTTGAGTGAAATCTTCATCGGGAATGCCTCACGCAAACTGCTTCAGGAAGCGCAGATCGTTCTGGTAAAAATACCGGATGTCATCGATGCCGTAGAGGAGCATCGCGAGGCGCTCGAGGCCCATGCCGAAGGCGTAGCCGCTCCAGACGTCGGGATCGTAGCCGACGCCGGCGAACACCGTGGGATCCACCATGCCGCAGCCGCCGATCTCAATCCATTCCTTCTTCACCTTCGGCAGGTGCTGCGCGCTCAAATCCACCTCGAAGCTCGGCTCGGTGTAGCTGAAATAGTGCGGACGGAAACGCGTCTTCGTGTCCTGGCCAAGCAGCGAGCCGAAAATGTAGTCCAGCAGCGCCTTAAGGTCGCGGACGGTGACGTTCTTGTCGACGTAAAGGCACTCGAGCTGGTGGAAGTTCGCCGAGTGGGTGGCGTCGGTGGTATCGCGGCGATAGGTGCGGCCCGGGGCGACGATGCGGATGGGCGGCGGGCCCTTGAGCATCGTGCGAATCTGCACGGGGGAGGTGTGCGTGCGCAGGACGTACTTTTCCCCGGGTGTTTTCTTGGCGACGTTGCCGAAACGCACCGTCGGGGGAAAATAAAACGTGTCCTGGACATCGCGCGCCGGGTGATCCGCGGGGATATTGAGCGCCTCGAAGTTGTAATATTCCGTCTCCACCTCCGGGCCGTCGGCGACGGTAAAGCCGACCTTGCGCAGGATGCGGCACATCTCCTCGCGCACGAGCGTGAGCGGATGATAGGTGCCGGGGCCCGGGTCGGGCGACGGGAGCGTGGGATCAATCGCGGGGCCGAGCTGGGCCGACAGTTCGGCGGTCACGATCGCGCCCAGGGCGGCGTCGAGCAGCTCCTGCAGGCGGGTCTTGGTTTCGTTGATCAGCTTGCCCATCGCGGGCCGCTGCTCCTTGGGCACGGTCCCCATCTGCTTCATCAGCGCGGTGAGCTCACCGTTGGGGCCGACGAGGCGGGCCTTGGCGGCCTCGAACTCGGGACGCGTCTTCAGCGCGGCGAGCTCGGTCTGGGCCTTGGCGACAAGAGCGGTCAGGGTGGCTTGCATGGAGGATGGGTTGGGAATCTTTCTCCTAGTCTTTCTCTTTCCTCTTTCTCAAGGCGAGCCCGGAGGAAGAGAAAGAGAATGATAAAGAGGAACGAGACAATGCTGCATCCGTAAAACAAAGAGGACGGTGCCTCGGTCGAGGCCCGTCCTCCAGAAAGACAGGGAGGCGAGCCTGGCCCGGCTCGCGTTTATCAGAGCTTAGGCCGGCTTGGCGGCCTTGGTCTTCAACGCGCCCTGGGCTTGTTTGACCAGGGCATTAAAGGCCACCTCGTCGCGAATCGCGAGGTCGGAGAGAATCTTCCGGTCGAGGCCGATGTTGGCGGCCTTGAGGCCCTCCATGAAGCGGCTGTAGGAAATGCCGGCGGCGCGGCAGGCGGCGTTGAGGCGCACGATCCAGAGGCCGCGGCGGTCCGCCTTCTTCTTGCGGCGCGCGATGTAGGCGTACTGCCAGGCGTGCTGGACGGCTTCCTTCGCGTAGCGGAAGAGCTTGGATTTATTGCCGAAATAGCCCTTGGCGTATTTCAGCGTTTTCTTGTGTCGCTTGCGCGACGCAGCGGAGTTTGTTGCACGTGCCATGTTGGTGGATTTTTTGGATTGGGTTGATCGCCGGCGGGTCGGCGTGGAATTTCACCCGCCTGGCGAAGGGATGCGCTTCAGCCGGAGTCAGAGACCGAACGGCAGGCAGCGCAGGAGGGGCCTGGCATGGCCCTCGGCGACAAGCTTGTCGCGGGAGGCACGGCGCTTTTGCTTCGTGCTCTTCGCGGCCAGCAGGTGACGAAAACCAGGCGTGCGCCGGATGAGCTTGCCCTTGCCGGACAACTTGAAGCGCTTGGCGACGGACTTTTTGGTCTTTTGCATGGAAAGAGTGGTCGAAAACAGAGAAGCCGGCCCCTCCTGTAAAGGGTAAACTTAATAACCCGCAGCGGTATTCGTCCGGCGGGGGTCGGCATAGCCGGTCAGGGTACCGTCGGGATTGAGTTCCACCGCGTTAATTCCGCCAAAATGCCGGCCGCGTCCCGCCGGCTCGGACAGGTCGATTTTCCAGCCCAAGGCACGCAACGCCTCCGCTTGGGCGGCCGGAAACGACTGTTCCGCCTCGAAGGTCTCCACGTCACCCGGTTTCCACGGAATCTCAAAGTGGAAGCGGGTGTCCCCGATGGCCTCGCCCAGCCGGCGGTGGAGCACGAGGTGATCCAGCAAAAGCTGCAACATCGCCGTGGGAATGCGCGCCGCCCCGGGAACGCCGATGGCCAGGACGGGCTGGCCCCGGAGCAGCACCAGGGTCGGTGAAAGTGTGCTGCGCGGCCGCCGGCCGGCCGCGAGGTAGCCCGGATTTTTGGCATCCTTGAACTCGAAATTGCTCATCGAATTGTTGAGCACGACGCCGGTGCCAGGCGGCACCACGCCCGCGCCGAAGTGCACGCTCAGCGACTGGGTGGCGCAGACCACGTTGCCATGCAGATCCACGACGATGAAATGCGTGGTCGCGGCCATTTCGCTCTCCGCCCACGATTCGTCCAGCATCGCCGCCGCGGCGGGTTGCGCGTGGTCGGTGGCTGAAACCTTGCGACGGAGGGCCCGGATGGCCGCAGGAGACACCAGTCGCTCGAAACTCAGGCGCGACTCCGGCGTGTCGCCGATGACCCGGTAGGCCTCCGGCTCGACCAGACGCCAGACCCGGCCCAGCCGGTCGAGATTGGCCGCCGTGCGCAGGGGTCCGGTGCCGAACGACGCATCCTCAAGCACCTTCAGCGCCGGCAAGAACATGGCCGCGCCATTCGCGGGCGGCGGCGCGCTTTCCACGCGATAGTCCAGGAAATCGACGCTCACGGGCTCGGTCAGGCGCGCCGAGTAGTTGGCGAGATCGGCCAGCGTGATCGCTCCCCCACCCTTCGCCGCCGCCGCGGCAATCGCCTCCGCCACCGGACCTCGGTAAAAACCATCGCGGCCGTGTTGGGCGACCAACTCCAGCGTGTGGGCCAGGTCGGGATTCGGCAGCAACGAGCCGCTGGTCGGTAGTTCGCCGTCCAGCAGGTAAAGCCGGGCAATCTCCGCGTCGCCGCGATGGAGTTTCTTGCTCTGCTCCTCAAAGAGATCGCGCGATTTTGGTAACACGCGAAAGCCGGCCCGCGCCAGCGCGATGGCCGGTTGCACATCGTCTGCCCACGGGCGCATGCCCCATTTCTGATGGGCGGCCCACAGCCCGGCCGCCAATCCCGGCACGCACGCCGCGCCATAACCGTAGCTGCGATCCTCGGCGGGACGCTTCAGGTAGGCCGCCACATCGATCGAACCCGCCGCATCCATCGCGTCCACCACGTAGATGTTGCCGCTCGCTGCTTCATAATAGAGCAGCATCAACTTGCCGCCCAGCCCCGAGGCGTAGGGTTCGGCGACGCCGAGGGCGAGCGACGTGGCGATGGCGGCGTCGATGGCATTGCCACCGGTCTTGAGCACCGCCAGGCCCGCGTCCGTCGCCTGCGGATGCCCCGCCACCACCAAGCCGTGTTTCACAATCACTGGCGTCAGGTTGACGGGGACCGGCTGGGCGCCCGCCGCGACGGCGAACAGCAGCCCGACCAAGGTAGTAAAGAAACGAAGAGCGATCATGGAAACGAAGCGCGCCGCACCGCGACAACCCGATGGGGATGCCGACCCGGCGCAAGCGAACGGACAGAATCGGCGGAGAGACCCAAAACATGCCATCGAAAAATCTTCGCTACGTAACGACCGAAATCGCAGTTGACTTCACCTGTGGCTTCATGAGCTTTTCGACCTTCGGTTTCGGCTTCCTAGCTCAATGGTAGAGCAGTTGACTCTTAATCAATTGGTTCGGGGTTCGAGTCCCCGGGGAGCCACCACCGCTTGGTTTTTTCTCAGTCAATTTTCTGGCAAACGCGCGATTTTTTCGCGCCGGCGTAGCTCAATGGTAGAGCACCTGTTTTGTAAACAGGCGGTTGCGGGTTCGAATCCCATCGCCGGCTCCATTCTCGCTTTCGGCGGGCTCCCTTCCGCGCCGCGCCACAGTTTCCACTGCCCGATGGTGTAATGGTAGCACAAACGACTCTGACTCGTTTTGTCTAGGTTCGATCCCTAGTCGGGCAGCCATTTTTTCTCGCGGTGTTGCCGGCAAGAACTGACCGACAAAGAAAGTTGACAGCCAAGTTTCGATAACCCCTAGTTCGCTCTCTCCCTGATCTTTTATCTGAATTTTTTTCGCCTCGGCCACATGCTGAATACAACCGCCCCTCTTTCGGAAAACCCGGTCGCACGCGGCTATCACCCAGACAGTCTAGGTTCTGCTTCCCTCTGGCTTGGGTTCTGCTCATGCTGGCCAATGCCCTGAGCGGAATCTTCCCCGGGGCGCGCGCCCTTCCGACCCGCACCCCCGGATTTCCCCCCGCTTTTCCCCTCCTCAAACCACCTATTCAAGACCCCCCCGGCCTCAACCTGACTTTCTCCTATGATCACCCACAGCCTCACCCTCGCGTTCCTCCTCGTGAACCCAGACGGCAGCGACATGTCGCCGATGGATCTGTTCGCCGCCGGCCGACAAATCATGTGGCCCATCCTGCTGCTCTCCTTCGTCGCCATCACCGTGATCGTGGAGCGCCTGCTCTTCATTTTCCGGGAAAACGCCAGCCGCGAGCCCGAGGTCGTGCAAAAGATGCTCGAGTCCGTGGAGCACCGCGACATCGAGGGCGCCGTGGCGCTGGGCAAGAAGAGCAATGACTATCTCGCCCGCATCCTCGTCTACACCCTGACGAACAAGGAATTCTCCCTGTCGAACGCCTTCATCCGCGCCTCCTCCCAGGAGCTCGCGCGCTTTGGCCAGGGCATGGCGACCCTCGACACCTGCATCACCGCGGCGCCGCTGCTCGGCCTGCTGGGCACGGTGACCGGCATGATGCGCACCTTCGGCGCGCTCGGCGGCGGCGACATCGGCGCAGCGGCCAGCACCATCACGGGTGGCGTGGCCGAGGCCCTGATCGCCACGATGTGCGGTCTGTTCATCGCCGTCACCTGCCTCCTGCCCTACAATTATCTCAACGCCCGCGCCGAAGAGGCGAAGCACGAGATTGCCGACGCGTCCAACGCCCTCGAGCTGATCATCAAGAAGTCCGAGACGACCGTCCCCTTCGGCCGCTGATCCTTCCTAAGAAAAACGCGCCAGCGACGTTTTCCTTCTAGACCACTCCCATTATGGCAGGTTCATCCGGCGGCGGCAGCAGCGGCGGCAAGAAAAGGGCCCGCATCGAGATCATTCCCCTGATCGATGTGATCTTTTTCCTGCTGGCGACCTTCGTTTTGTTCACGCTTTCGCTGAACAAGTCCAACGGCCTGCCCGGGATCACGGTCCCGCTGTCCGAGACCGGCGTGTCGCGCGACCCGGCCGGCACCGCGACGATCAGCGTCACCCAGGAGGGCACCATCGCTTGGGACAAGGACCCTGTCTCGCTCGATGAATTTATCGCCCGTCTGAAGGTGTTTCACGTCCAGAACCCGGACGGGCGCTACCTCATCAACGGCGACGAGAACGCCTCCTTCAACTCCGTGTTTGCCTACGCGATTGACGAAATCCGCAAGTCCGGGGCGCAAAAGGTCTTCATTGAAACCCACGTCCGCCCGCCGGGTAAGTAGACCGTTCCTCCACCGCCTTCCTTCACTTTTTACCTCCGCTAATCTACCCTATCATGGCCGGTTCCAGTCCAAAAGTTGAAGAAGGCAAGAAGAAGGCGCGCATCGAGATCATCCCGCTGATCGACGTCATCTTCTTTCTGCTCGCGACCTTCGTGCTCTTCACGCTCTCGCTGAACAAGATCGCGTCCATCCCGGTGAATCTGCCGATCCCCACCACGAACACCGCGCCGCCCGATGACGACATGGTGACCCTGCAGATTTCCGACCAAGGCACCTGCTATTGGAATCGGGAGCTCATTCCCCTGAATGAAATCGCCCCGCGGCTCGAAAACTTGAAACGGCGGGTGGCCCAGCCCCGCGTGCTGCTGACCGGCGACGATCGCGCCAAGTTCGGACCCACCGTGCAGGCCCTCGACGAAGTCCGCAAGGCCGGCATCGAGCAGGTCTCGGTTGAAACCCGCACCCGCGCCACCGGGCGATAATCCCACCTGACCCACTCTCATGCGTCGTGACTTAATCATCGGTCTCATCGTCTCCCTCGCCATCCACGGTGGCGTGGCTTGGATCGGTCAGATCACCAGGCACGGCCCGCCCAAAGCCGTGGCCAAGAATGACGAGAAGGTCATCCAGATCGACATGCCGAAGATCGAGCCGGACGAGCCCGAGAAGGTCGAGACGGATGAGCCCGTGACCCCGCTCGATATCGCTCCGCCGATGCAGCAGGACGTGCCGCAGCTCGTGCAGGTGGATTCGTTCGTGCAGCCGATCCAGCCGCCGCCGCCCGAAGGCCTCAAGCCCATGACCGGCGCCATCGTGATCCCGCAGGGCAACCGCGGCCTCGGCAAGGGCATCGAGGTGTTTGACATCTCCAAGCTCGACCAGATCCCGGTCGCGAAATTCCAGGCCCTCCCGCAATATCCGTTTGAAATGCGCCGGGCCGGCGTCACCGGCGAGGTCGTGGTCGACTTCATCGTCACGTCGGACGGCGACGTGAGAAACGCCTATGCCGCGCGTTCCACGCAGCGGGAGTTTGAAGCCCCCGCCGTCGCCGCCGTCAGCAAATGGAAATTCCGCCCGGGCAAACGGGGCGGCCGCGCCGTCAACACCCACATGCAGGTGCCCGTCGAGTTCACCCTGACCGAAAATTAATCTCTCCGTGACCGACTCGCTCTCCCCTTCCCGTTTTCCCCTGCATCGCGCCGTCCTGGCTGGTTTGGCGTTTCTCTGCGCCGCCTGCGTCGGCCCGGTGCTGCGCGCCGCCGATGAGCACGCGCAACTTGATCCCGCCACGTCCGAGACGCTGTCGAAGGTCAAGGACATGACGGACACCAAAAATTGGGACGCGGCCATCGGCATGCTCCTCACCCTCCAGGCGAACGTCGGCCCCACCAGCTACGACTACGCGATCGTAACGGAGGTCATCGCGAAGCTCTACATGCAGAAGGGCGACTACACCAAGGCGCTCGCGACCATGGAGGCCACCGTGCGCCTGTCCGACTCCTACGACTACCTCGGAGCCAAGGAAACCGAGGAATTGGTCTATTACCTCGCCCTGATGTATAACCAGGAGGCGGCCAATTTGAAGTCGATCGCGATGCAGGGGCAGTATCTCAGCCGGTCGACCGACTACGCCCGGCGCTGGCTCGATCACAACGAGAAGGGCCCGCAGGATCCCCAGACGGTCGAAGTGCGGCTGTTCTACGTCAACGTCCTCTACAACCGGGCCGTGCTCAACCCCACCACGGTCGATCTTAAGATGATGAAGGAGTGCGAGTCCGCAATCCAGGAAGCGCTGCTCACCATCAACCACCCGCGGGAAACGTTTTATGTGCTGCTGCTCGCGGCCTACCAGCAGGAGGGCAACCTTGCCCGCGCGGCGGAAATCCTCGAGCTCCTCGTCAAGCAATACCCGACCAAGAAGGACTATTGGGCGCAGCTCGTCCCGATCTACCTCAATCTGGGTTTTGACAAGAACGAGGAGAAGGCCCGCGATTTCAACGTTCGCGCCATCGTGACCATGGAGCGGGCCCAGGCGCTCGGTTTCATGCGGACGCCGAAGGATAACTACACGCTGGTCGGCCTGTATTTTAACGTCGGCCAGTTTGGCAAGGCCACGGAACTCCTTTACACCGGCTTGAAGCGGGGGACCATCGAGTCCGAGCAGGCCAACTGGGAGCTCCTCGCCTACTCCTACCAGCAAGTCGACAAGCCTTTCCAGGCCATCGAGGTCCTGAAGGAGGCCGGCGCGCACTTCCCGAAGACCGGCCAGCTCGATTACCAGATCGCCCAGATCTACTACTCCTTGGACAAGCCGAAGGAAGCGTATGACAGCCTCGTGGCTTCCGTGGCCAAGGGCCACCTGGAGAAAGCCTACATAGTGTATAATTTCCTCGCCTATGTGTCCTATGAGTTGACCAAGTTTGACGAGGCCCTCGTCGCGGTGAACAAGGCCATCGCCTCACCCGGCTCCGAGCACGAAACCCAGCTTCCGCGGTTGAAACAAGCCATCCAAGACGCCCTTGTGGAGCGCGAACAGCTCAAGTCCGGCGCCCGAACCCAGTAACGCCTGCCGTCCCCTTTACCATCATGAAGAAGAATTACGCCTACTTCCTCGCTCCCCTTGTCGGACTGATCATTTTCGGTGCCGTCTACTGGAACTTCAGCAAGGGCTTCGCCGAGCGCGAGGCCCGGCGCGTGGCCGCGGAAAAGCAAAAGAAAGAGGACAAGCTCCGCGCCCAGGCCAAGGCCAATGAGCAGGCCATCCGGGAAGCGCTGGCCAGCCAGGAACGCCGCAAGGCCGAACGCCTCGCCAAGGAGGCCAAGGACAAGAAAGACCACGACGACCGCCAGGCCGCCGTCGAAGCGCGGGACAAGGCCAATCGCGATCAGGACAAGCTGGCCAAGCAAGTCACCCGCCTGGAGACGGAGATCCAGACCGAGAAGGACGGCATCGCCAAACTCGAGGCCGACAAGAAAAAACTCAATGACGAGCAGGTTTTCCTCCGCATCTATGTCAAGCAGGCCGAGGACAATGTTCGCAACCTGACGCAGGTCCTCGACAAGATTGCCGCGGCGGATGTCGCCCGGGCGGCGGCTGAAGCTGCTGCCGCTACCGCCGCCAAGAAGAATTCCTAACCCAGACCCCCACTATCCCCATGAAAAAATGGATGTATGTCATTTCCGTCGGCGGCATGCTGATTATCTTCCTGGCGTTCTACTTCTCGGAAACGAAGAAGCACGACGCCCGCGAACGTCAGCGCGCCGTCGAGATTGCGACCAAGAAGAAGGCCGAGGATGACCGCAAAGTCCAGATCGAGGCCGCCGCCCGCGCCGATGCCGAGAAACGCGCCGCCCTGCGCACCGCCGCCGAGGCCCAGAAAGAAGCCGACAAAGTCGCCATGTGGCAGGCCGAGGGCCAGAAGATCCAGGAGGCCACGGACAAGTACAATGCCGAGGCCGATGCCAGCGCCAAGAAGGCCGCCGCGCTGGAGCTCCAATTGAGCGCCCTGCGGACCGAAAAGGAAAAACTCAATCGTGAGACCTTCGACCTCGCGAAGCAGGTGGAGCGGGGCAAGGTCGACCGGCGCACCGCCGAGCTCGAGATCCAGCGGACCACCGAGATGATTGCCCGCCGCGCCGCGCAGAGCTCCCTCATCCGGCCATCGGCGGCCGTCACCCCGCCCTCGTCCTGATCCAGCCTTTCCGGCTGACTTTCACCCGGCCCGCGGTCGCCAGACCCGGGCCGTTTTTATTTGCGGCGATAATTTGTTTGCAGTGCCCGGGCGCACGGCCTTTTCTCCGCCTTCCTAACGGCGACTGGAAGCCGGGAAATGCAATCGGGGCGTAGCTTAGCCTGGTAGAGCGCTACGTTCGGGACGTAGAGGTCGCGAGTTCGAATCTCGCCGCCCCGACCATTTTCCTTCCGCGGCTGGTGGCGACACCAGACGCTTAATCCCGCCTAAATGCTACACGGCGCAGGGAATGCAAGGAATTCTTACTTAGCGATGCCTCACCGATGAACGACAGGCCGCGACGCATTACGACCGGATACGACCCCAGTTTGTGTGCGATCTGTGTGCAGCAACCTGCTTCCGCCTACCATTTGAGAACAGTCACGCCGGGCCAAGTTGGCTGTAGCGGCTCGTTAGCCTCTTTTTTCTGTGGGCACATGTTTTTTTAAGTAATCCAAGGGAGCTTTGCAGAACACTTCTAAATCTTCTGCTGGAAACTTGATGAGCGGTCCAACCTGACTTACATTCGTGATATCGGGCGGAATATACTGCGCACCAAAAAGCAGGCATTTATGCACCATCACGCTTGCCATCTCTTGGTCGAGCTGCAGTCCGAAAAACAACATCACAACGTATGTGCCGCCATCGACCTCAATTGAGGTATCGAACCTCACTTTCTTTGTCTTTCGATCCTCAAAATAGATTACCGCTTTGGTGTTTGGGAAAGCGTCCCCAAACTGGGTGATGCGCGGCTCACAAGTCACAAAAGCACGCATGATCTTCGCCATTTCTTCTTCGGTCGGAACTTTGCCCTCTGGATCTATTTTTTGAGGCGCCGTTATAATCCGCTGCGTGACTTGCTGCCCTGCGGCCACCGCGACGGCCGACAACCCGAGAAAAAGAAGCAGAATGGCGCGATGGAAGGTCATCTTCTTTAGCTAACCATATTTGTGCCGACAGCTGTCGATATTCAAGAGCGCACTTGTTGCACTACTACTAACCCCCGATCGCTTGCTCACCTTCGTGTTGTCCGAGCGTAAATGACGGCAGGCGCGCGACGGCCGCGACCACGGGTAATTGCGGAGCGTCCGTGTAGAGCTTCATCGTGAGGCTTAGGCAGCTATGCCGCATCGCTTCCATGACCTCACGCGGCTGCCCACCCGCAAGAGTAAGCTGAGTCCCAAATGTCATGCGTAGTGAGTGGAAATCCACACGCCTACCCTCTGAGTCGAGAAAGTCGATGCCCGCACGAACGAGGTCTTTTTTCATCGTCGGAACCTTCGGTATCTTGCCGCGGAACACCCACGCAAACGGCATCGCGTCAGACGGAATAAGTGACCGAACCACGTCCACCACTTCCGGCCTCAGTGGTTGTGTCGCCAGCTTCACATTTTTCGAGGCCACGGCGCGAACTCGAACTGATGGGCTCGGCCCGTCTAAGATGAAGTCGCAAACACGCAGCTTGTTCATCTCGTCCCGACGAATGCCGGTATACATCGCGAAAAGATATACCGGAGCTCGTTCAGGCGGGGCCGCAGCGAGCAGTCGTTGTGCTTCGCTCCCAGTCAGCCCCCGGCGGAATTGCTTCCCGCGACGCGTGTCCACCCGGCCCACAAATTCCAGCGGGTTGTCGCGAAGGATTTGCTGACCACGGAGCCACTCCATGAAGCACGAGGCGCTAGCGAGCGAGTCATTGAGCGTCTTTGGGCTCAGGCCAGAACACGCACGCCAGGCAGTAAAAGATTTCGGAGTGACGTCAGCCAGGGTGAGCCACTGGCACCCGATAAACAGCGTCTTAAGGCTGCCTCGGTATTTCGTGACGGTCCGCACCGCCCTCTCTCGTGCTTGCACGTCGTCGAGGAAAGACTCCAGAAGCTCCAGCAGAGGCCGTTTGCCAGCATCCCTGACGGTTTTGGGCGGCAAGAGGCCCCGGTGCTCCATTTCGCGCTCGTCGCGAATCTCCATCAGTTTTTGCTGAGCAAGCCGTTTGTCGGTCACAGAAAGGGCAATTGTGCTCACCTTGGTCTCCCAAGGCATACGCAGCCGCCCGAGCCAATACTGCCCAACGACGAGGGTTCCATTGACCCGCCGCCGTTGCTTGAAGACGGAGCAGATCATTTTTGGGGAGGTGAAGCGGCCTTCTGGGGTGGCTCCTTGGACTTCTGTTCAAAGGCGATCAGGTCGACCTCGGAAAACCTGAGCGCACTTCCAATTCGCATTGGTCTTGGGAAACGCTCTGTGGCGATTCCACGCTCGAGGGTGCGACGGCAAACGCGGTAGCGCGCAGCCACTTCTTTAAAGGTCAGGACGCGGTTGTCCTCCGGGCCGAAATTTCTGGATGCTGACATGGTAGGTTCATGATTAAGGGACAGTGCTCCGCAGCCTGTCGCAGGAGTGCGACAAACCGCCTTGAGCTCATTCCCGCCTACTCTCGTCCGGGGTGCATTATTTGAGAGTGAAGCCCGTGCCTCACAATTGGAGCTTTCACGCGCAGCACCGGACTTACGGCGCGTTACTAACTCCGTTATTTTTATTCTTTCGGCGAGCGTCTCGAAAAAAGCCTCCGGACGCCTAAAGTCAACGAGGTGCATAAGTTTCATGCGACTTGTTGCGACTCGATGCGACATACACCCAGCCCGAGGAGAGGTTTCACGACTCCGCCGAGATATTGCAGACCCTTATGGATTCTGACGGACTCCAACAGCACCTTGACGACAGTTCCCGGTTGGGCAGGCAACGTGACGGCATTGATGTCAGCACCAGCCGGCAGTCGCTCCGAAACTGTTTTTGTTGTCCCGCTGCAGTCGAGGACATGTTCCACGAATGCCCTTTCAATTTTCGTTTTGGTCGTCGGGTCTTTGAGCACTTTTTGAGTGACGGAGAGCCCGCGATATTCACCTATCATGAGGAATTCTCCGGCAAGCAAACTGGCCATGAACGCGTTGCTCTCGGTGGCCGAAACGTAGAGGTGATGAACTTCCTCCACCCCCGGAGGTTCGACCCTTCGAATCTCGTGGCGACTTGGTTCCTCGTTTCCCCAATGCCATACAACGGCGGTGTAAGGTTTCCCTTCCCATATTTTGGGGACGTAGATCGTTGTGCTTGAAGCCTCGACGCGATTGACCGGCACGCCTTGGAACCCGACGCAAGCCCAGCGGCGCTGCCCGGGGGGCAGGTTACTCCGGTTCTGCTTTGCCAAGTACTTTGCGACGTAGTGCGCTTTCTCAGCGGGAAGCCGCTTCACATTGATCCGTCCGAACCCATAGCGCTCCGCCGCCTGACGTACTTCGTTCACGTTCCACCGTTCGGGGGTGACGCAGTGGTAATGCCACCGCCCGTTTAGGCTGCCCGACTCGAGGACACGGACGCACTTCCGGCCCGTGTCCACGTGCCAGCGGACGAAGAGCCTCCAGCGACGCGCAGCCTCTTTTGGCGGTACATCGTCGGCGAAGGTATATGTCCACAAGTGACAGTGCTTCTCATCGCGGAACAGGTGCTGGATCGATAGCTGGCACGCAGCTTTGGTGAGGTTAGGCATGATGGCCTCCCTCGTCACGTTGTTCACCCTTATACAAGGTTAGGCGGCCGCGCCTGCGGCGCGTGCCGCCTAGCCCTGCAAAAGGGTGCAAGCGCCTGATTCTGTTGATTGGGGCACTGGGCCCGTTCTCTACACCAAGGTACGCGACTGAGCTTGTTCTCCCGGTCGCACCGCGACCGCTGATTCTGACGAGTGCCACGACCGGCGCTTCCGCGTCCGGTCTAACTGGGGGCGGATTCCACCCCCAGACCCCCTCGCGGAGGAATTTCTGTGTGCGTTCTGTGTGCATCTGACGTTTTCCTTTTCTTTACGAACTGGGTTGTCGCCAGTTGTAGAAGAAAAACGTCGAGTTCGAATCTCGCCGCCCCGACCATTTCAAGGACGCGACAGAAAGCGTCTGAGGCCGACTAATCACGGCTTAGGCATGGGTTGCGAGAATATCCTGTCCGTGCCGTTCGCGACACCCGCGACCCCAAACGACCCTTCGCGGGCAAAATTTGAGAGCACTCCTTGGACTAAGTCTAACGTTAGAGGTGAGCCACGGCGGCGGCTGGCACCAAAGGCTGCTCCGCAGCCGACGAGATAGCCGGTGCCGTTGGCTCTGATGGCGTTCGGCCGTTTCATCAGGCTTTTCTATCTTCCCAGAAATCAATGTACCGCCAAATTGCTATCCATCGGCCACTAGACTCTTCCTGAAAGATAAACTGGTCTGTTCCACGGGAAAACCGAAGCTCACCTTCCGCCATGTAAGTCATACTCCATTCGTAAACGCACGTTGCAACTCCTCGCCAAATATCAGCGCGGAAGTCACCCTCATTATACCCGGTCAATTTGGCGCCGCTTGAAAACTGGCGATAACTTTCTATCGCTGCTTCACGTCCCCGGCTTAGCTCTTTGAGATGCGGGCCCACTTGGATAATATCAGCAGAGAAACAGCCCTGCAGCTCGTTCCACCCGGCTGCACGCCATAATTTCGAGATTCGCTGTGCAGCACTGATAATAACCTCAGATGAAGTATTCATATCTTTGCCGAACTATGTTTATGCCGATAGCTCTCGGTGTATCAAAACCGGCAAGACTTTCAGCGTTTGACAGTTGCGATTTTCCAGGTTCGTAAAAACCGGGTGTGGCATAATTCTGAATATGCCGACTGGTGTATTGAGTTCAAGCCACATGGTCGAATCAGCTTGGTTGGCTGCACAGAATAACAAAGCCCGCTGCGCAGTTAAGTCTGTCCCGCCCTCGCTATGCCTCATCGCCGCCATGACTACGCGAGGCTCTGCTAACCAACCGCGATTGGTGCTAACGGCAAGCGCGGCGGATTTTTCTGAGTGTAGCCACGGTTTCGGCGGGGCTCTTCGCGTCGACCTGGATGACCATGCGGGCGCGCGGGGGCAGTTGCTTCGACCATTGCCAGGGCGGAATGCTGGCATCCCAAAAGCCGTGATGCTGGCCGGTCACGTCCGCGAACTCGCGGTAGGCCTCCTCGATCACCGCGGGCGGCTGGCATATATTCAGCATGCGCAGATTCCGGATGCGCTTGAAATTCTCCCACTGGTGCCGGGCGTTGGCACAGCAATGCATGCCCAGGCCGTCGTAGCGTTCCGACAGCGCCTGGAGTTCGGGCAGGAAGAACTCGCGAAACATCTCCGGACTCACCGCGCCGACTTCGTCCTCCGATAGCGTCAGCCCCTGCGGCATGTAGTAATACGGGAAGTGCGCGATAAACTCGCGGCCGTAGCGGCGAAACCACTCGTCCAGAAACGCGGTGAACAGCGTGTGCACGCGGGCGGCGAGGTGTTTCACGGCCTCCGGCGCGTCCAGCATCGCGCCATAGAGCCCCGTCTTGTCCCAGATCAGCGCCACGATATCCATCGGGCTCTGCGTATCCACGAGCCGCATCACCGCCGCCGGCCCGGCGCGGCGCCGGAGTTCGTCCGCGATCTCGAACAGCACGGCCAGCGGCGACGCACTCAGCTCGGGAACTTTGACCCGGTCCGCCTCGGCCGGCGTGGTGACAAACGGCAGCGCAAACGGCATGTTGTCCGCCGGTCGGTGCACCTTGCAGCCAATGGCCTCGGCAAAGATTTCCGTCCCGGTGAACGGGTCCAGGAACGGGATGAAATCATCGTCCACCGCGGCCGCGCGCCGGAGATCGCGTTGGTAGGCGGCCCACGCCCAGTCCAGGCGCGCCTTCTTTTCACTGGGATTCGGCCAGGGCCGCGGCGGCGTGTTTTCCTCGGGATACCCGACCAGGACCATGAAACGCGCGTCACGCTTGCCAGCGTAGAAATCGACCCAACGCTGCTTGCGGGTGGCAAGCACAGTCGCGAGATCCGGGGCGGTCGTCATGAAGCACCTCGCGCCCGGCAGATTTCGGCCGGCGCGAGGAATTGGAATATTGCCCACAGCTGCATGCGCGGAAGACCGGGCCGGGCGCCGCTTCAGACGACAAAGGGATTATAACGCAGCTCGTTCCCCGCGGTCGTCAACGGTCCGTGTCCCGGCGCAATCACGGTCTCCGGCGGCACCGCTTCCAGCACCCGCCGCAGGTGGGTCGCCAGCTGCCGGTGACAGAAATAGCCACCCCCGACTGATCCCGCGAAAACCAGATCACCCGAGATCAGGAGCTGTCCGCTCGAGGGGACCGACGGCCTGCTGACCAGATAGCAATTGTGGGCCGGGGCGTGGCCGGGCGTGCTGAACGCCTTGACCTCAAAGTGCCCAAAGCTCATCCGCTCGCCCTCCGCGATGCCCTGCCCGCACGGCGCCTTGGCCCCGGACGGACAAAACGCCCGCGTCAGCCCGAAACGCGCCACCACATCACACAAACCGCCGCTGTGCTCGGCTTCCACGTGAGTGACGAACACGGCGTCAACCTGCTGGATGGCGGCGGGCCACTCCGCGATCAGCGCGCCGATGCCCGGGCCGGTGTCGAACAGAATGCCGTGACTCGAGCCGCAATCCGCCACGAGGTAGGCGTTGGCGAACCCGATGCCATGCGCCATGCGCAGCGGATACACGCAAAACGGCAGCGCCACGTCCTCGGGTTGGGGATACTGGCCGCAACCGAGCGCGCACAACCCGATTTCATTGAGCCCCAGCGTGGCGGCCAGTCGCCGCAGTTCGGCCGATGACAGGTCCGAGCGGTAATCAATCGCGTCGAGGATCTTGGCCGGCGGCACGCCGGCGCGCGCCGCCAGCACGTCCTCCGTGAGGCCGGCATGGCGCATAGCTTTCTCGAGCACGTCGCCGAGTTCGTCTTCCAGGGGCACGCTTAAATTCGACACGGTGCCCGCAACCTAGGGGACGGCGGGGCGCGGTGCAAAATGTTTTTGTTTTTTAGCCGGCACCGCCCAGCGTCGGGGCATGGCCACTGACCAGTCTGAAATCCTCGGCATCTTCACGCGCACGCGAGCGCTGCTGGAGGGGCACTTCGTGCTCCGCTCGGGCCTGCACAGCGCCCATTACTTCCAATGCGCGCAGGTCTGCCAGCAGATGGACGCTGTCGAGCGCCTCGCCCAACTGCTCGTCGCCAAGGTCCAGGGCCACGTCTTCCAGACCGTGCTCGCGCCGGCCATGGGCGGGCTGGTGATCGGGCAGGAAGTCGCCCGGCAGGCCCGGGCCCGCTACATTTTCGCCGAGAAGGAAAACAACGTGCTCGTGCTGCGGCGCGGCTTCACGCTCGCGCCCGGGGAACCGGTGCTGGTCGTGGAGGACGTCGTGACGCGCGGCGGCCGCGTGCTGGAGTGTCTCGAGATCGTGCGCCAGGCCGGTGGCGTGCCGGCGGCGGTGGCGATGCTGGTCGACCGCAGCGCGGGCACCGCGCGCTTCGACGTGCCGGCGATCTCGCTGCTCGAGCTGAGCTTTCCGACCTATGCGCCCGAGGCGGTACCCGACTGGCTCGCGAAGATCCCGGTGCAAAAGCCGGGCAGCTGAGCCGGAATCATGCAGTTGAGGGTGGAACGGGTTGCCCTCAACACGTTGGTTTGGGCTGCGATGTCGGGCGGGGGCGGCGACCCCGCCCTCCAACCTCAAGCGCGTTGCGGGCAACGCGCTCCACCTCTCAGTCCCGCCTCAGTTCACGTCGATGCGGACCACCCGCAACGAGCCGTGATAGAAGACATACAGCATGTGCCGGCCCGGGGTGAGCGCCGCCTTGGCCGAGGCCAGGGTGGTCGCATCTTCCCGGTCGATTTGGACGATCAAGACGTCCGGAATGAGTTGCTCGCGATAAGGTGAATCATCGGCCACCGAGGTGATCATCAAGCCGTTGAAGCGCGCGGGAATGCCGTGGCGGCGATGGGCTTCCGGCGTCAGCGGGGTGACATTCACCCCCGCAATGAGCTCGTCGGGTCTTTCATCATTCTTGGCCAGCGAGGCTTCGATGCTGAGCGGTTTCCCGTCGCGGGAGATGCTCAGCTTGATCTTGGTGCCCGGCAGAGTCTCGGCGATGATGAGCCTGAGCTCCTCCCACGAGGTCACGGCCTGCGCATTGAAAGCGAGCACGACATCGCCCCGCTTGAGTCCCGCGTGGTCGGCGGGCGAATCCGGCGTCACGTCCGTGATCATCGCGCCGTGCGTGCCTTTGGGCAGCTTGAGCGTCTCGGCATCCTCACCCACGCCCTGCGCCGAGATCCCGAGGAAGCCGCGGGTGACCGTGCCGGTCTCGATGAGGCTTTGCATGACCATCGACGCCAAGTTGATCGGGACGGCGAAGCCGATGCCAATGCTGCCCTGCGTGGTCGAAATGATGGCGCTATTGATGCCCACCAGGCGGCCCTTGGCGTCCACCAGGGCGCCGCCGGAATTGCCCATGTTGATGGCGGCGTCGGTCTGGATGAAATTCTCATAACCGCCCTCGAGCAGGCCGAGTTGGCTGCGGCCCTTCGCCGAAACGATTCCCATCGTGGTGGTCTGGCCCACCCCCAGCGGATTGCCGACCGCGAACACGACGTCCCCGACCCGCAGCTTGTCGCTGTCGGCCAGGACCACCGTCGGCAGATGATCCGCCTCGATCTTGATGACGGCGACGTCGGTCTTGGGATCCGTGCCAATGACCTTGGCGATAAACTCGCGGTCATCCGGCAGGCCGACCTTCAACTCGTCGGCACCCTCGACGACGTGGTTGTTGGTGAGAATGTAGCCGTCGGGCGAAATGATGACCCCGGAGCCCAGGCCTTCCTCTTTCCGCTCCCGCTCCTGATCCGGCACATCCCCAAAAAGCTGCCGGACGAGCGGATTGACCGTCACCCGCTCGCGCACCGTCTTCTTCGAATATACGGAAACCACCGCCTTTTGGACGGGCTCAATCACGTCGGCATAGCTGACGACCATCGACGTCTTTCCGTCCCCCACGGGGCTCGTATCAATGCGCAGCGAGGGCTTCCTCGGCACCGCCGCTTCCTTGGCCATCAGACCGGTGCCAGCCAGCGGAAGAGCGGCAAGGAGCGCGAGCAGAGTCGAGAAAAGCTTGGATTTCATGGGGATGACGAATGACCCAACATTGGCAGGAAAAGTTCCCCCTCGCAACCACCGGGTCACCATATAGCCCGCCCCAGATCCATTCCGCCGCAAATGACGCCGCCGCGGCCCTTCGACCTCAAAAGCCCTTGATGCGAAACAGACTCGTCACGCTCTCGTTGCCGTTGATGCGCACGATCGCCTGGCCGAGCAGCTTGGCGATGCTAAGGACCGTGATCGGCAGCCCGTGAGTGTCGATCGGCGTGGAATTGGTGGTGATCAGCTCGTCGATGAGCCCCGATTTCAGGCGCTCCAGGGCGACATCGTTCAGGACGCAGTGGCTCACCGCCGCGGTGATGCGCGCCGCGCCGTGCTCCTTGAGAATCTTGGCGGCGGCCGTGAGCGTGCCCGCCGTCTCCGTGATGTCGTCCACCAGCAGCACATCGCAGCCGTCGACTTCACCGACCAGGTTCATGGCCTCGACGGTGGTGGCGCTCTTGCGCTTCTTGGCCACCAGCGCGAGCGCCGCACCCATCGTGTCCGCGTAGGCGGAGGCCATCTTCATGCCGCCGACGTCGGGCGAACACACGACCAGCGGACGGTCCCGCTTCTGCTTGCTCAGGTATTCGAAAAACACCGGCGAGGCGAAAAGGTGGTCCACGGGAATGTCGAAGAAGCCCTGAATCTGCTGGCTGTGCAGGTCCATGGTCAGGATGCGGGTCGCGCCCGCGGCCACGAGCAGATTGGCCACGAGCTTGGCGGTGATGGGCACGCGGGGCTGGTCCTTGCGGTCCTGCCGGGCGTAGCCGTAAAACGGCAGCACGGCGGTGATGCGCTGCGCCGAGGCGCGGCGGGCGGCATCGATCATGATGAGCAGCTCCATCAGGTGATGGTTCGTCGGCGGGCAGGTCGACTGGATGATGAACACATCATGCCCGCGGACATTCTCATTGATCTTCACGAAGGATTCGCCGTCGGGAAAGCTGGTCACGGTGGCCTCACCCAGCGGCATGCCGATGGAGGCGCACATTTCCTCCGCAAGTGGCCGGTTGGAGTTGCCGGAAAAGATTTTCAGCCGCGATTCGCTCATCCGCGCACGCTGAGGAGGAACCGCCCGAGGCGGAAGTCTTTTCTACCTCCCGGCCCGGATTTTCTCCAGTTCGTCGACCCGCTTGAAGAGGTCGGGCAGCCGGCGATGGAGCACTTCGAGGCGCTGCCCCAGCATGTAGGGCATGCTGGGTGAGCCATTCACATAAACTCCGGGTTCAACATTGGATGTCACCTTCGACTGTCCGCCCACCTTGGCTTTGCGACCGATGCTGATATGGCCGCCAATCCCCGCCTGCCCGCCCAGGACCGCATAATCACCGATGGTCGTGCTGCCGGAGATGCCCACCTGGCCGCAAAGGATGACATGCTTGCCGATGATGACGTTGTGCGCCACCTGCACGAGGTTGTCGATCTTGGTGCCCTCGCCCACCACGGTGCGGCTGAACCGCGCCCGGTCGAGGGTGCTGTTCGCCCCGATCTCCACATCGTCCTCAATCACGACGCAGCCCACCTGCGGGACTTTTTGGTGGCGATGGGCCACAAATTCATAGCCAAAGCCATCGGATCCGATGACCACGCCAGGCTGAAGGCGCACGCGGTGCTTGAGGATGCATTCCGCGGCGAGGATGACCCCGGGCATCAGCCAGCAATCGTCGCCGATGCTGGCGCCGCGGCCCACAAAGACCTGCGCTTGCAGATGCGAACGCTCCCCGACGACCGCACCGTCCTCGATGACGCAAAGCGGGCCGACCGTGGCGGAGGCCGCCACCTTCGCGCCCGTCGCGACCTGAGCCGACCGATGAATGCCCGGCGCCGGCTTGGGCCAGAGCATTTGCTCAATGCGGGCGCAAATGCGCGCCAGCGTCGCCGAGGGATTGTCGACCAGCAGGAAGAGCTGATTGGGCTGCGGCTGCCCATCGTAGTCCAACGGGAGCAGCACGGCCGAGGCGCGGGTGGCGGCGACTTCGCCCCGGTATTTGGGATTCCCCAGGAAGGTCAGCTCGCCGGGGCCGGCGGTGGCGAGGGCGCCGATGCCGCGCACCGTCTCGGTGGTCGCGCCGCGCGTCTGCTTGGGTTGCGCAATGGCCAGGAGATCCGCGGGGGAGAAGGAAACCTGCATGGGCCCAGCGTGGGAATTTTCCGCGGGTGGTGCAATGCCTCAAAACAAACCCCCGTTCCGGACCGGAACGGGGGTGAATTGAAACCGAAACTCTGCCGTGCGCTCAGGGCTTCTTGACGCCCGGCAGGGTGATCTTGGGCGAGTCGGAGCTCGTGTCCACGGGCGGGGTGGCAGCGGGCGCGGGCGCCGGCGCCGTCACGGCGGCGGGACGGTCCTTGTTGATCTCCTTGAGGACGTCGCTGGTGATGTCGTAGTCGGCATCGGAATAGACAATGTTCGAGACGCCGTTGAAGGTCGGGCCCGACTTATCGATCAGGAGCGTGGCCCCCTTGCGCTTGGCCACTTCGACCGCGATCTTGCTGATCTCCTCGATCATCAGATCGTGAAAGGTCTTCATCCGCTGCTGGAGCGAATTGCGGGTGTTCTGCTGGAAAGTCTGCACTTCCGTCTGTTTGCGGCGGATGTCATCGAGATACTTCTGGGCATCGACCTTGGCCTTTTCCTTGGCCTCGGGCGCGAGCACGGTGCTGTTGGCCTGTTCGGCGAGCTCCTTGTACTTCTCGACCAGCGCATTCCCTTCCTTGTTCAGGCGGTCGAGCTCTTCCTGGGCCTTGGCCTCATCGCCGCGCAGCTTGGCGCTTTGCTCCTCGGTCTTGTAATGGCTGTCGAAAAGCTTGGCCAGATCGACGATGAGGATTTTCGGTGCAGGCTGGGCCTGGGCGAACAGGGCCGCCGCGCCAAAGGCCGAGAGGGCAAATAATGTCTGGATGGTTTTTTTCATGGGTGGAATTGAGGGAGGGACGAAAGGTCAAGTAAGGAGGAATCAATAGCGCGTGCCAAAGGAAAAGTTAAACTGATTGCCTTTCTTGTTGAACTTGTCGGTCGTCAGGGGGATACCGAAGTCGAGGGCGAGGGGCGAACCGGCGACAAAGAGATGGATCCCCACGCCGAAATCGTCGTTGTAGTGGGCCGGGCTGAAATCGTAGGCCCCGACGTTCACAAAACCGGCATCATAGAAGACGGCGAAACGCACCGGGCTGACGATATCGACCTCATATTGCGCGCTGAAGAACCCGTAGGTCTTGCCGCCGATCGCAATGCCCGCCGCGTCACTGGTCCGCGGACTGACATCATGATACTCAAATCCGCGCAGGTCGGTCGGACCGCCCAGGTAGAATTTCGAGTAATAGGGCACGTCGATGCTCCTGCCGAAATTCTGGATCACGCCGCCGCGGACGAGTAGGCTGAGCACCTGGTTTTGGGTTTCGAACAGAGGATAGAACTGCGAACCCCGCACCTCAAAACGATAGTCGTCTTCCCCACCACCCAGAAACCCGCCCGCCACGGCGATACTGGCACTGACAAAATTTCCCTGAGTGGTGTTGATGATCTTGTCGCGCGTGTCGCGCTGAACGGCGAAAGTAACCTTGGAAACCCTGTTGTCACCCGCCAGCGACGAGATGGTCGAGTCGGCGCCCGCGACGATGTTATCGATGGTGATGATCTCGTAGGTGTAGGACAGGGTGCCCTCGACCAGTTCAAAGAGGCGTTTGCGCAGATACACGCTGGCCCCGGAGTCGATCTCGCGATAATATGCGCTGGCGATGTCCGAGCTCGTCCGGAAAATATTGAATCCCAGCGCCAGTTCCCGCTGGAACAGCCACGGCTCCTCAAAGGTGAGAATGGCCTCGTTGGAGCGCTGGCCGATCTGCAGGCGGAGGCGGAATTTTTGCCCGTCGCCCTGGAACAGGGAACGCCGGTTGAACAGGTCAAAGTTGGACTGCGTCATCTCCGCAAAAATGCTGGCGCGATCCAGCGAGCTGTAGCCCGCGCCAAAGGTCAGGTTGCCCGTGCGCCCCTCCTTGACGGCAATGCGCAGGTTGCGCCGGCCGGGGATGTTGGTTGCCTGGTCGGAGACGCTGACGTCGTCAAAGAAACGGGTGTTTTCGAGCCGCAGCCGGCTGATCTTCATGAACACCGTGTTGAAAACATCGCCCGGTCCCATGGTCAGCTCGCGCAGGATCACCGTGCTCTTGGTCTTGCTGTTGCCCTCGATGACAATGGATTCGACCGTGAACTTTTCGCTTTCGGTCACCTGGTAGACGAGATCGATGTTGCCGGTCGTGATGTTGGACTTGCGGGTCAGCTGGACCTGCGTGTCGAGATGGCCGTCGCGGCCATAGAACTCCTGCAGGCGATCGCGGTCCTTGTCGATTTTGGAGGGGCTGAAGACCGCGCCGCTCTTCTGTCGGAGGATGCGCTTCAGCAAAGCCTCCGTATGCAACTTGCTGCCGGTGACTGAGATATCACCCACCCGGTAACGCCGCCCTTCCACGATCGTGATAGTGATGATCAAACGGTTGCGCGACGGATAGTCGAAGGCGATCTTCTCCTGCGGAATCCCAACATCGAGGTAGCCCTGCTCCCGGTAAAAATCACGGAGTTTACCCAAGTCGTCGTCGAATGTGTCATCCTTGAACACGCCGGTGTCGGTCAGCCACGAAAACCAGTTCCATTTCCGCGTGTCCATTTCACTGATGAGTCGCTTGGACTTGATGTGGGTGTTGCCCTTGAACTGCACCAGTTTGATGTGGACTTTCGGGCCTTCCTTGATCTTGAAAATGACGGTGCCGAAACTCGTGGCCCGGTTGCGCTCGATCGAATAATTCACCGAAACCTGGTTGTAGCCGGATTTCTGGTAATATTGCCGGATCTTTTCGGCATCGTCCTTTACCTGGCGGTCATCGAGCGACGTGTTGGGCCGGGTCTTGACCTCTTTCTCAAGGCGCCGGGACTTGACCTGCTTGTTGCCCTCAAAACGAATGGCCAGCACCCGGAACTTGGAGGTGAGCTCCACGACGAGGTTGAGCGTGTTTGGGCCGACCGGTTCCTGCTTGATCTCGATCAGCTCAAAAAGACCGGTCCGATAGAGCGAACGGATGTCGCGGTCGATCATCGACGACTCGATTTCTCCCCCCTCGCGCACCTGCATGTTGGCGCGCACAACCTGTTCATTGACAATGGCTGTGCCGATAAATTTGACGGTGATCGTACCCACCCGGGTAGTCGGCGCCGGCGCCTGCGGGGCGGGGGCGGGGGCGTTTTCCTGAGCCAGGACCGGCATCGTGCCCGCGACAAGGAACATGCAAATGGCGAGGAGTGGGCCTGTGACCCGCCAACGCGGGTTACTGAGTAAAGTTTTCAAAGCGGGTAATGTCTCGAAGGAAAGTGAGTTTGAGTTCTCCTACCGGGCCGTTTCGTTGCTTAGCAACGATTAACTCAGCCGAGTCGGAGGCAACTTGGAATTTTTCGTCGGCATCTTTGGGGCGGGCTAGCATAAGCACAACATCGGCATCTTGTTCGATCGATCCTGATTCGCGCAAGTCGGCAAGCCGCGGGGCGCGGTTTTCCTTTTCGGACGAACGGTTAAGTTGGCTTAATACAAGCACCGGCAGGTTGAGTTCCTTCGCAAGTGCTTTTAATCCGCGCGAAGCCTCGGCCACCTGCTGTTCCCGCGGCACCCGGGGGTCCGTCGGGCTGAGCAACTGGAGGTAGTCGATGATGATGAAGCCCAGCTTGTGCCGGGCATGCACCCGGCGCGCCTTGGCTCGCAGCTCCATGATCGAAAGGTGGCTCGAATCGTCGATGAACAGGGGCGATTTGGAGAATTCGTCGGCCGCCTTGATCAGCTCGGCCTGTTCATTGCCGTTTTTCGACAGCAGACCCTCGCGCAATAGCTTCATGTTGATCCGGGCCCGGGAGCAGAGCATGCGCAACGCCAGCTGGGCCGCGCTCATCTCCAGCGAGAAAATCAGCGTGGCGACCCCCTCCCCTCTCCGCGGCATCGCGGCGGTTTCCGCGATGTTGAGCGCCAGCGAGGTCTTGCCCATCGAGGGCCGGGCCGCGAGGACGATCATCTCCGCGCGCTGGAAGCCCCACGTCAGCGTGTCGAGATCCTTGAAGCCGGAGGCCACGCCCGTGAGCTCGCCCTTCTTCATCATCATCTTGTTGATGACGTTCACCGCCTCGTGCGTGGGCTCCTTCATCGGCTTCGCCGCATCCGAGACGCGGTCCTGCGTCACGCGAAAGATGTCCTGCTCCACCTTGTCGATGAATTCCTCCAGCCCGCCCTGGTAGCTGTAACAATTTTCCACCGCGCCGGTCGCGACCTTGATCAGCTCGCGCAACAGGTAGAGCTCGCGGACCTTGTCGATGAAGTACTGCGCCTGCGCCGTCGTCGGGATGCGGCCGCTGATCTGCGTCAGGTAGGCGAACCCGCCGATGCTTTCCAGCTGGCGCGAGGTCTTCAGCTCCTCCGCCAGGACCGCGATGTCCACCGGCGGATTCTTTTGGTAAAGCTCGCAGAGCTTTTCGAAGATGAGCCGGTTGGCGGGCGAATAAAAGGCCGCGCTCGGCAGCTTGGCCTCCAGGCAGCGGGCGATCGAATCAGAGCCGTCGAGCAGGCAGCAGGACAGCAGGTATTCCTCGGCCTCAATGCTGTGGGGCGGCATGCGACCCACCAGCGCCGGGGCATCGGGGCGGCGGGGAGCGAGAGCGTTGTCTTCAGCCATGACGGGCAGGCGAGTCAGGGGCCGGGGCGGCAGGGCGGCAACAATGGGTTTTCAACAAGATGTTCGCAAAAGCACAAAGGCCGCGTCACGCGGACGCGGCCTTCGGCAAAAGGAGCTGGGTTACTTTTTCTCCTCGACGGACGGCACGATCGGGTTTTCCGAAACAACGTCGAAGTTCAGCTCGACGGTGATGTCGGGATGCAGTTTCACGTTCACGGTGTGCTTGCCGAGCGTCTTGACCGGCGTGTGCAGGTGGATGCGGCGTTTTTCGATCGTAATGCCCGCGGCGGTGAGCTGGTCGTAAATGTCGGTCGCGGTAACGGCGCCGAACATCTTGCCGCCCTCGCCGGTCTTCACGGCGAATGCGAGCGCGGTCTTTTCGAGCTTGGAGGCGAGCGCCTGCGCCCCGGTGAGTTCCTGGGCTTCGCGCAGGCCGCGACGCTTCTTGAGCGCCTCGACCTGCTTGCGGTTGGAGCTGGTGAGCGGCACCGCGATGCCGCGGGGCAGGAGGTAATTTCGCGCGTAACCGGCGCGGACTTTGACTTGGTCGCCTTCGCCGCCGAGACCGTCGACGGGTTTGATGAGGAGGATTTCGCTGTTGGCCATGGGACTGGGTGGTTAAAAATTAAACGGAGGGGGTGTGGCAAAGGGCCGCTTCAAAACGGCACGTCTTCGTCGAGATTTTCTGTCGCCGGGGGCTTGGCCCCGGGGCTGCGCGGCGGAGGCGCGTGACGCTCCGGCGTCGTCTGGTCGATGCCGTCGGCAGGCGCAGCGGCCGCGCCGCCACCGCCACCCGCGCCGCCGCGGGTGGAGAGAAATTGTACGTTGTCGAGGACGACCTTGATCTTGCTGCGCTTCTGGCCGCTCGTCTTGTCTTCCCACTGGTCCAGCTTTAGCCGGCCCTCGACCATCGCGAGGCTGCCCTTGGTGAGGTATTTGGAGACGAGTTCGCCCTGCTTGCCCCAGGCCTCGATGTCCACGAACGTCGTCTCATCGCGCGTGGCGCCGGACTCGTCCTTGAACTGGCGGTTGACCGCGATGCCAAACTGGCAGATGGCCGTGCCCTTCGGCGTGACCCGCAGTTCGGGGTCGCGCGTGAGGTTGCCGATGAGGAAGACTTTGTTGAGGTAGGCCATGGGAGGGGGCGCGACCGTCGGAGCCGTCAGACGCTCGTGACGAACGTGCGGTAAACGCTGTTGTTGAGGCGGAGGCGCTCCTTGAGCTGGCTGGGGCCCTCGCTCGGGGCGGAGAAGTTCATGTGCACGTAGGTGGCGCCGGTAAACTTCTTGTCGGTCACGCGCACGAAGTCCTTCTTGCCGATGTTTTCCACGGCGGTGACTTCGCCCTGCACGGCAGCGATGTCCTTTTTGACGCCCTCGATGATTTGCTCGATGGAGTCTTCCTTGCCGCGATTATCGAGGATGAAGGTCGCGCGGTAGTTGCGTTTGGTCGGGTTCATTTTGGATCTCTGCGATTGAGCTGGTTCATGGCGGCTTCGGTGCCGCGGGAGAGCAGCAGGTCGAGGCCTGAAAGGTAATGTGGGAGGTGGTGAGTGGCTAAAATCTGTTGGTCGGGCGAAAATTTTCCGAGGACGAAATCCTTGAGGTCCATCTGCGGCGGCTCTTTGGGGCCGATGCCGAGGCGATAGCGGACGAAACCATCACCGAGGTGCTCGAGCAGGCTGGCGACGCCATTGTGTCCGCCGGCGCTGCCGGTGACGGAAACCTTGACGAGGCCAAGGTCGATCGTGAGATCGTCGTAGATCGCAATGACCGAGGCGGCCGGCACCTTGTAAAACCGTGCCAGCGCCGCGATGGCGCGTCCGCTGTCGTTCATGAACGTCAGCGGCTTGGCAAAATAACAGGTGCGGCCCGGGGCGGCATCCCAGCGGGCGACTTCCGCCTCAAACTGCGGCGACGCTTTCCACGTCAGGCCGAGTTTCCTGGCAAAAGCGTCGACGACGACCCAGCCCAGGTTGTGGCGGGTTTTTTCGTAATCGCGGCCCGGATTGCCGAGCCCGGCAACGAGGGTGATGGACATGACTCAAAGAACAACCATCGCTGCCCGCCGCGGTGAAGCAGCGGACAGGACGGGGAAATTTAGATCGGAAGAGCACACGTCTGAACTCCAGTCACGCCAATATCTCG
>OCZT010000875.1_pt1 | contig 30584 bp, 40 predicted proteins | sample 1539031 | NCBI WGS metagenome assembly OCZT01 (sample SAMEA3539308, study PRJEB22396) | soil metagenome | biome: tundra; feature: field; material: soil | place: USA | collected 2010-05 | depth 0.15 m | reverse complement strand
ATCACCTGCGGAAATGACATTTCCAAGAGAAGAATATCCGGACACTGACGTTCCAGAACCATTAACATACCCAGTTTGCAAATTAACGTCATTTACTGTAAAATTAATTGGGTATATAGCTACCAAATCTGCACCCAATTGAGGAATTGTCTCAGTCCAACCGGAAGAATAAAATGCAGGAGAGTCCGTATATGTTAAAGGTGCCCAATCCGCACTAAGCGGAGTAGCACTGGTATTTGGATGCAAAACATTTAGAAACGAATTATTGTGTTTTAGTCCGTTTTTTACACGCACTACGATTTTCCATTCCAAAATCTCATCTGGATTTATTGATAAAACAGTAGGATCGAACACTTGAATCCCAGTTCCATTTGTGTATGAACAATATCCTGGTTTTACATTACAAAAATAAGTAGCGCCAGAAGATCCGTATTTGTCAATTGTAGAAGGTGCAATTACGGTCCAACCTTCTGCACCAACTCCGGTTCCGTAACTATTGAGAAATACCGCCCTAGGATTTTGTAATCCAGGAGAAAGAGTCCAATAATTTGCAGCACCAGCAGTAGGAATTGGTCCCGTAATCCACGCAGGTTCTGATTGAGGAACTTGAGAACCAACGCTAAAACTACCAGTAGGAAGCGTCGTTCCCATGTCTTCGGCAGATAAATATCCAAAACCTCCAGTATATATATTTGAAGTTATAATATGAGCACCGCTTACAGGGACATCCCACAGGGTCGCCTGAAATACGGAAAGTGGACCGATAGGAATACCGATTGCCCAGTAACTATGCTCTATTAAATTGTCTATACATTTATCAATATTGTAAGCGTTTTCTATCGGTCTATCGTGTTCTCTTGTAAACACATAACCGTCATAGAATAAATAACCTTGTCCATAATATGAAGATAAATCAACAAAGATATTTCCATTAGCAGGATTAATTTTAGAAAGAGAAGTAACGTCATATTCCGTATTTCCAGTAGAATCTACTTTAGTCCAGTAAACCGTTCCTGAATAATATGCTGGATTTGGCATAACTGCGCCATGACTTATTGCAGCTGTTTTACTAAGAGTTCCAGAAGAAACAAGTGCTGTAACTCCAGATAAATCAATATCGGAAATAAGGAAACTTCCGGAATCCATTCTGCACTTATTGAAACGAGCATACGAATGAACGTAGGGAACGTAACCAAGAATTTCTGTAGAACCTACCGGAGAACCATGATAAATATCGGAAGCATATGGAGTTGCGTCCAGACAAAGGAATGAATAAGTTCCTAAATCCATACGATCACCTGGATAAAGACCATCTTCCGGATCTCCACGATGTTCGTTAGAACCTGGATTATCCAGAATATTACTTTGCATTCCAGTAACTACATTGCCACCTGTCCAACAAGTATAATCTCCGGAATATGTTTTTAACTCTAATTCACCAACTTCAAAATAACATTTAAGTACATTTCCAGATACTTGATAAGAATGAATGACTCCGCCTGGTTTGTAATCAAATGCATCGCCAGAATAAGAATGATGAAAAGAAGGAATCTTCCATTCTACTCCACTATTATTTCTAACTATACAAGAAGAATATCTATCTTCAAATAATCTGGCAGAACCAGTAGCGGTAATATCTAGTAACTCTGAACGCACTTGACGTTTTCTTACTCGTTGAACTCCATTTTCACACAGTCCATATGGATTCCTATTTGTTGGATCGTTTTCTGCCCAACCGAGTCTACGTGTTCCTATAAAATTACTGAACGCAGTATTATCATTGACTGGAATAGTTTGATAGTCATATCCAGATCCACCGTCAGGACTTCTTTTTATTGAATATCCAGACGAAGCAGCTACGACTCCTACATTATCATTTGGCATTCCTGCGCCTGCTCTAGATAAAGTTTTCCAATCAGAAAAGAAAGTTTTTCTTCCAGAGTCCCATCCCGTATATGAATAAGCTATTGTGGTAAACGGATAAGCATAAGAAACCGTTGTATCTTCTTCATCTACTGCAATAAATGGATTGTGTAAATAAACTCCGAGATACCTAAGAATTCCATTCCATTCACAATCCCTTGTCCACCACTCTATTAAAGTGGGAGAAATAGAATCTACTTCTTGTCTAGCAGCTCTTGCAAGATAAAGTTTGTTAACGTAATCGGAAGAAACTTCTATTTGATGTTGAGGAATGTAAAATTGGCATAATTTGTTTTTGCAAATATAATTTGAACCAAGATTGCCATAAGCTACAAGTTCTGATTCAGAAAGATAATCTGCTTTTTCACAGTAAGTACAAGCAGTAGCGTCTCCACTTCCAGAGACTGCAATCGCTCTTGTAATAGGCAAAGAAGAATCTTTTACTGTGCGAATATATGAGAGATTTGACGGCATACAATAATGACACATATCCGGAAATCCAGATCCGTCAAATTGGTATAATCTATGAGAAACATAATAAAATGGTAATTGGTCGTGAATAACTCTGAAATTGTTTGAATTTGGAGGAAGGTCTACATTACATACAAATTGAACGGTGCCAGCACCCGTATGAATTACATCAATGAGTTCTCCCTCTACCTGTATTCCAGACGCATTTAACGCCTTAAAACGCATTCCAGGCACCACAGAAGCACAGTAAGGAGTCCCAGAATAAACAGAACCACTAGAAGGGACTAAAAAAACATATCCTCTTGGATCATTTCCGGCATAACCAGAAATAAATCCAGAAAGGAATCCGTATCCAGAAGTATATTGAATTCCAGATACCGTTAGAACCACTGGTCCATAACCAGAACCGTATCCAGAAAAGTATTTGCTTATTGATTCTACATATCCAGAACCATTCCCTATAAATTGTCCAAATGAAGATATTCCAGAACCGCTTGAATTAAACCAACCAGAATTAGTAACATTACCAGAAATCCAACCAGAACCACCAATACTACCAGAAATATAACCAGATATAGGATAATTACCCCACACATAACCAAATCCGGAAACAGAATAATTGCCTATATATGTAGAATAAACAGCGTTAAAAGCATTTGCATAACCAGTCGAACTACCTGAATAATCTAAAAATTCACTCGTTGCCCATGCTTTTGTATAAAGATAGTCGTTTTCTTCCGTTCCATTAGTAATTCCTCCGAAAGTATGATTAGAAAGGATACTATTTACTCTTTTCCATTTTTTACTTATCTGGTACATTTTATGGCAAAGATCATTATGTCCAGAAACACCTTTCCAAGGAAAATCTTGATTACCATTTAGATCTACATACTGAACTGCCTCAATTTGCTGAACACGTCTTGAATCGGCGGTGTCATAGATCTTTACGATATTTTGCCCAATGTCAGCGGTTCTGTTCCCGTCATAAATGTCAGGTGAAGGAGTTGCTGAAGAGATTGCTGTTAGATCGGTTATAAATCTCATGTTAATCCTAATTTTTTAAGTCTGAAATATTCTTTTAGACCGTCAGACACTTTTTTCTTTTGTTCTTCGGTTCTTACTTTTCCTCTGTTTCCCTTGCCTCACTGATTACCTTTAAGACTCTCAGAAGTTTTTCTTTTATGCTCTTCTGTTTTAGGTATTCCCGTCATATGATTATCTCTTTTTTTACCCCTAAGCGGTGCTATTCTTTTTTCAATAGTTTCTGCGCTCTGTTTTTTACCGATCTGAGCACGACTCATGTTTTCTAAAATCTCTTCGGAAAGATGTCCGGTTTTACCCTTATTCCAAGGAATTCTTTCTTTTTTACTACCACACCAACCGCTTCCGCCACCACGCCAATTTGTTAAATTATGACCAATTTTTTTATAGAATTGTATATAAAAATCTTCTCTTTTGTCTATATATTTGATGTCGTCAAATATAACTTTTTCTATTATTTTAATCATCACATTATTTTTATTATCTATTATAGTTCTTCCAATATACCTAATATCATCTGTTTTTGAACTGTCGTAAAGTGCGTAAATATAACCCTTCATATCTGTTCTCCTTAGGTTGATTTTGTACCCTAAGTTATAATACGATAAATTTACTACGAACCTGCTACAAAAAACCAATTTCCAGCAATAACAATAGGGGTATTTGCTGTAGTTGAAGAGCTTCCACCAAAAACAAGAATCTTCCCATCGTCCTGAATAACATACTGAACCGAATCATTTGGTTTTACTGTACCATTTCTAAGCATAGCATTGACGTAAGTTGCCCCAGTAGAAATATCTTTTATAGTAACCCACATATCCGGACCAAATTGACTACATCCGATTACCATAGCTGCTCTTGGAGTAGAGGCGTGCTGGTTATTAGTCTTCTTTTGTTGCTCAAGAAGATTATTAGTATTTTGAATATTTTGATTTACTCTTGCTATACTTGGATTAGGCATTTTTAGTCCCTCAACCTATTTATTAAAGTAAGCGTTGTAGAAGATACGCTATAGTCATGTTCTACTTGACCTACAATTAAATGGTCTTCCATTCTATCATTTGGAGAAATTCCACATCCTGTGTAATAAACTAAATCGAAGCAAGGAAGAGTACAATTTCCCTGAATTGCAGGAATTGAACGATTAAGTAATTTTTCTTCTGCATATTGATATAAAGAGTTTGGTGCCAAAGAATCTACCACAATTCCACTCTTAAATAAAATAGAATTATCTGTATTTACGCAAGATTCATTTGGCAATGGATCTCTTCTCATAGCATTTACAACATTATCGTTTTTTACATATGTGTTATTATATATTTCATAATAAAAATCACATTTTTCTACTATATTTCTTTTTAATTTTTGATTTGTATTTGCCTCAACATACATCATTGATTGAACTATTGATTTATATGCGCCAACAAAAGCAGCTCCTTCGTAAGGAACTTCGTCAAATTCACGAATATCGAAAATTCTAAATTGAGTTTGATCGTAAACTTTACTTAAATCAGGAGTATATTCTAGAACTGTCTTCCCCGAATAGGTTCCGGAATTGCAACCGCTGTAATTACCAATAGAGAAGTTAAAAGTCTCGTCGTAAAGACGATCTACACCACTAAGACTCATTCCAGACGTGCCAGAGGCACCAGAAACGCCTCCAGAAGTCCAAGGAACGTGAACTATACCACTTGCATGCCTACCCCAAAAATGCATTCCGGTAAGAACCTGGTTTGAATGATAATCGTCGTCTAAAGTGATTTTTGTTCCAGATACATTAAGAATATTCCAAGCACCAGAAGTCATTGGAGAAGGACAAGGTATTTCTGCATAGCAAGACCACTGATTCCCCTTATCTTTTCCCCAAAGTCCACCCCAATTTAACATAGGAGTATGAGATTCTAAAACTAAACACGGGAAAGTTCCAGAAATCTTTTCGTCTGTACTATACACGAATGACGGAGCAACTCCAACGACATTAAACATCGTTCCTGTTGTAGATTCGTACATATAACAATTATTTCCTGAAGCGAATTGGTCGTATACTTTACCAGAAAGATTTGTTCCACTTATTTTCGGATCGAAATAATACGTATAATAACTTCCAGCACCAGAAATAACTTCTGCTCCGCTTGTATTAAATACAGTTCTTCCACGATCTCCAGTATCTAGCATTCTTTGTTTTTTATAACAGAAAGGAGAATCGAAAACTAAATAATTCTGCCCGCCATAATATTTGAAATTAAAACCATTATTCTTTGTGGTCCAAATATAACCATCTCTTGAACCAGAGTTTGCAGAATCTGTTTTATATAGAACAAATGGTTTTTGCTTTTGAGTTGCTTGTAGAATTTCGTCGTAATAAGTTTGAATTAACTCCGATTCCCAATTCACAGATCTCTGCCATTGTCCGTAAGTAGGAATTGTAAACGTTCCAGAACCGTAATAAGCACCCGATTCTCCATCGTAACCAGAGAAATCTCCAGAACCGCCAGAATAAACTCCAGAAAACGACATTGCGGGTATAATTTTATAACCAGAAAGAATTACTCCAGAACCCGAACCGTATCCAACTCCGGAAAATGACTGAAGTATTTGATCGTCTACTTTTCCAATTGCGTAACGCCTTCCAACATATTCATATTCTTTACGATAAGTAGGATTTTTGTATACCATTTTATTTAATTCAAATTCCGTATCTGTGGTCTCGTAGAATTTGAATCTTAAATCGTCAGAAAGTTGTGGATTTGTATATTTCTCTCCCCAACGAAGAACTTGTTTTTCTATTGTCTCAAGAGTACCACTCATCGTTCCTGAACGATCCCAAGCGGGAGTAATGGGAACCGCAGTCTCTACTATAATTTGATTTCCAAGTGCAGTTAAAGAAGTCGCCGAGTCGGTATAATCGAAATCAAGGGAAAGGTCTCCAACATTTATTTGTCTTACATTTTCCGCAAATTGTATTCCGTTTTCCATATGTCCGTAATATATGTTTTTTACTTCTGCAGGAGTAAGAATATTAATTACTTTAAGATAACAAGTATTTGAATTATATTCTGGATATGCTGGATTAGGAATTTGCTTAGAGGGATCTAAAGGAAAGTCTGGGTCTTGCATCATTAAAGAAGGTGCGTTAGGATCATTTGGGTCGTTGTACATCCCATAATCCAAATAAGACGTGTAGAATTTACCCATCTCTTGTAATACCTGAGAAATACTTTCCTGAATAGTTTTTCCCTGGCAAAGAATATCTCTTCGTGGATATTTATCTAAAACTACATTGCCTAAAGAATCTGTGTTTGTGCAATCAGTAAGATCAAGAATAATCTCACCACGATACCAATTAAGCATTAAATCATATAATATTTCTCTAAATGTTTTTTTATTGACTATTTCTCCTGTAATTGGATCACGAAAAGAATAATTTGCCATACAGACATCGTCGGTAAGTTCGCAACGAATGTCTTTTATAGTATATTCTATGCCTGTTTTTAGTCTCTTACCTATTCCAAAGCATTTTCCGTAGAACATTGTCTTCATTTCGCAAATAATACGGACAAGATCTCCCTCGTCTATTGTAGCGGGATAATCGTAAGGACAAATGACTGTTGCAGTACCTGGGTCAATTCCAAGACTTGAAGAATCTTTCTCTGCTTTTATTTCTGGACGAATTACGCCATTAACAATAATTTGTTGACGAATAGGCAATAGTTCGGCGTTTGTGTAATCAATATTCATTTATCGCTCCCTACGCAACGTTAATCGTCAACACATGACTTCCACTCGGTCCTGTCGCATCTACTTTCACATTAAGACCATACTTTTTATTGCCAGAAACATCATGGTTCTTATAATATGAATACGTAGAAAACGTCTCAGAATCCCCTAAACTTTGGAACAGAAACCCTTGAGCGTTTTTAAGAAATTGTATTTCGTTTTCTATTACTGCTCCAGAAGAATCTACTATTCCATAAACAATAGAAGTTTTATTTGTGGGATCATCCGTAATGGTTAGAACTTTTATTCCTGCAGCTATTGGACTAGAAATAACTTGAAGTGGAGTAGACGGAACTTTATATCCCGAAGAATAATCAGAATTAATATTTAGTTCCACAATATTCGATTGAGATTTTAACCCTTCGAAATCTACAGAATAAGCACAAAACATCCAATGTCCATCGAATACGGGATATTGCAAAAAAAAAGTACTTCCAGGATAAAAGACTTTTAACGGTTCTTCGTTAAAACCGTCAAGTAATTCGCTTGACGTGCCTGGACAAAAGTTGCTGAAAATTTGATATTCGGCAATTTCTGTTTGTGTCGGAAATACTCCAGAAATTTCAACGTAGGAATCGTTAGGCATTGCACCTGAATGACCAGCATTAATTGTTGCAGTAAGAACTATAGGATTCGGTAATTTATTAATTGATTTTTGATAAATGCTATTGTTATTTGTCTCATTGCCTAAATTATCTTTTAGTTCTATCTTCACATCGTAAGAAATATTTTCCTCAAGATTTGGCGTATAACAAGAAAGAACATTTACGTCTGATATTTCAACAAGTTTTACCCAAGTAGAGTCAGAAGTCTTTTTTATGTATATACAATAACTTTTGAATTGGGAATCTGTACATTTCGTCCAATTTATTTTTATCTTTTTCCCATATTCAACACAATAAGATATATCGGAGTTAGTAAGATTGCCGTCCAAAGGAATCTTAATAACTTCAATTTGATGTTCTCCTGGAGAAATTGCAATCAACGTAGAATTAGATACCGTCGAAGCAGTAAGAGAACCATCTACAAAAACATTATATTTGGAATTTTGAAGAGAATAGATAGGATCATACCAGCTAATTCTTACTGTGTTGTTAGCTGTGCGGGAGACTTGATAGGCGAGTCCTTGAACTTTGATTTCATTCACGTTAGTCTCCTTAAATATCTTTAAGAATTACATTAAAATCAGCTGCGTCTGTTGCCGTAAAAGTAAGAGTAAGCGCTTGTCCTGAAGGAATTTTTATCTCCTGCGATAAAGTACCGTAATTATTTCCCTCAGAAAGAGTAATCGAAGAAGCGGTTTGACCAGCGCAAGAAATAACTAGAGAGCAGCTACCAGTTTGGTGTCCTACGTTGACTTCGTAGAAATATACTTTTCTATAAACCCCAATTGTGTCAGTAACCGCTAATGAAGTTGTGACATATTCAAGAATATTCTTTTCGATTGACGTGTGTTGTCTGATCGGAACGTAAGCATTATATTTGATTTTGTATAACAATGAAATTGTGGAGAGAACATACCCGTCGTCTGTATTCCAATAAACTTGACCTGTCGTAGGGAGTCCCGCAACAATAATTGTCTGCGACACAGAAGTATCATTGCGTTTGACATATGATTTTGTCCCGTCTAAGACTTCTCTGGAAGCTACGTTATCTGCATAACCCTTGTAATAAGTAACGGAATTAATTACCACCGACTCATAACAAAATACTAATTCGTCTGTAATAACAGTAGGCGTAAGATCTTTATCTCTTTGGAAAAGCATATTATACTCCTAATACATCGGCGATTGTAGCGTCTTCATCTCTCCAAGTAATCGAAAATGTAACCGTAACCACCACTTTACAATATCTTACTCCATTTATTAAAGCGGCGGATAATTTTTTGCTCTTATCAACATTATCTATTTTAACATATTTTTCGTAAACAGAAACTGTATTTTTACAAGGTTCTGAATAATATAATTCCGCTATACACGGATATTGAGATTTCAAATTGTCTAAGTCTTGTCTAAATTGTCTTGCTAATTCCCAAGTAGTAAAAAATCTTGTAATTTCAAATGTATGTTTTTCTTCGTTTTCGCTACCTTGAGAAAATCCTTCATTTCTATAAACAGTATAATTCGTTTGGGGAAAAGTCATCGCTCTTAAAGATGGATTTGCACCTTTCCAATCTGGTTGATTATACGTGTCTATATTGGTAGGAGAACAAATTACGTAGTTTTTGAATTGTAGCGTTCCCATAATTTACTCCTTAGTATGCCGGACCAAAATTACTAGACCTAGTAGAATACTGTTCTCTGTTATTTGAAGCAGAAGTTTGATTCAAAATTCCCCACTGTGCTTGAAGTTGATCTTTTTGAACCTGTTGATCCGCAGCGTTAAGAGCATTTATTCTATCTGTTTGAGATACTTTGGCAAGACCGGTAGCGGGATCAATCATTCCAGAATCTATTTTTGATTGAGAAGCAGAACCTAAAGCACCGGCACTTGTTCTTGAATTATCAGTAATATGAAGTGCATCAAGAAGACCAGTAATTCTATCGAAGAATCCGTTGTTGAATTTGCTTGCAAAACCACCTGTGAAGGCGTCTACGCCTTCCAAAAGACCTTTATACATGTCGTTGTACTTATTTGACTGTCCGGTAATTGCTGACTTGTAAGCGTCTGAGAATGCGTCAAAAGCAAGGTAGGCAAGAGCTGCAGCACCGGCATATGCTCCTGCCTTGCCTATAATCCCACGCCCTGCTCCTGGTAAGAATGAAGAACCGGATCTTAACGCAGAACCAGTACCTGCCTCCATTCTATTTAATACTTCTGGAGACATTTTAGAAACCATCCTGGTAAATTCTCTGTGTATAGGATATTTTTTTATTAGATCGCTTGAAGAAGCTCCTGCAAGCATTTCCTGCATTATTTTTTTTGTTGTTCCAACGCCAGAAACAGTTTTTGCTATACTACCAGCTCTTGCGAAAGTTGCTCCCAACATCACGGCGTTCCATACAACAAATGCTGCCTGAATTGCCTTAAATATAATTGTAACTGTTGTTAAACCTTTTGTAATTCCAAAATATAAACCAGTAAAAATTTCTAATTTAGTAAATGCTGCATTTGGGTCTTTTGAAATCATTTCGAAAATTCCAGTAATTAAACCCTTTGGACCCAAAAACCAATTAGAAAGTTTTCCTATAAAGACACCAAAATTATTAGAAGAAACTATCCTTTCAATTGAAGTTGCTACTCCTGTAGTAAGAATCACAAGATTATTTAATGCTATTGAAAATCCTTTAGAACTGAAAGCTCTTGCCCCTATATTTGAAACATTTGCAGCAAGATTCTTCAATTTTTCCGTAACAGGATTTACTTGTTCTTGAGAGTCAAGATTACCGGTGATATTGCCGTTAGATAATTGTGTTTTTGCTTCACTTACTCTTGCTGCAACATCTCCGGCATTCAAATGATAACTATGAGCAATTCTATCTATTTGATTTTGCTTCATATTTACATCTGAAATTTTAGAAATATCACGCAGTTGACCTTTAAGATCATCAAGCGCCATATTTGTTTTAATTATACCGGCAGGAGTTTTATCAAAAATATCAATTCCTATATTTTTAAGAGCATCCTTAAAAAAGTTAGAAGCGTCTTTGAATTTGTCTACTCCGGCAATAACACCACCCATAGCTAAGGTAGGATAAAGCATTGCTTTTCCTATAAGAGCAAAGTCAGATTTTATTTCTTTTATAAATTGTTTTTGAACTCTATTAATTTTTGTGAAAGCACCGGCAAAAGCATTCGCAACATTTTTACCAGTAACATCACTAGACTTTTCCATCGTTTGACCGGTGGTAGTAGAATCGGTAGCAACTGTTTTCATAGCTGCTTTATACTGAGATGGGTCTAATTTAAGAGCTGCGAATATCTCGAAAACAGGTGGCATTAGTCGTCTAGCTCCTTGAACTCTTCTGAGTCGTCATCTAATTCTTTTTCTGTATCATCTGCGCCATTAACTTCTTTATTATATCTTCCACACATTTGTATTTTTTTCAAAATGCCATCCAGTGTCATTTTCCCTATTTGTTCTTGGGTAAAATGATATTGCCTTAGAATAAATAGGTAGTACTCGAAATCATCCTCAGTTAATTTTTTTTTTCGGTATCGTCAGGAACTTCTTTTTCTTCCATACTTTTAACGTATTCCTGCATCAACCTTGATTTTTCCATTAACTGTTCTGTACAAATTTTATCTATTTCTGTTTTAGAAACAGATTTCATATCTTCAAAAGTATAATCTGGAAAGTTCTTTTTGAGTCTCAACCAAATAAGATATCTTGAATTTTCTGAATCATTCATTAGTCTCCTAAAAAGTTGTTCTCGTTCTGGTTCCATAGCGCCCATCATGGCAAAGGTAATGTCAAAAGAAGAAAAGTGAGCGAGACGAAAGTCTTTGGTACAAGATTCTACGATTGAATCTTTAACTTCTTTTGGAGTAAACTCAGGAAGCATTTTTAATGATTCCGACATTTCTCTTAAAGGAGTTTGATTGATCCAAGAAACATACTCAGACGACATATCTATATCTTGTTCTGCAAGTTCTTTCGCCTCGCCCTTTATTAGGACGAATTGTTTTAATTCTTCCGACATAATTCAATCCTTTTTAGCTCGGGAAACCGCTACCACGATGATACAGACCATTACCAATTGCAAAGTTGAAAGAAGCAGTAACCTGAGACTCACCAACCTTCTCCGGCATTGTCCAGTCGTCAATTGTGACGATTTCTGCAATCATATGTTTGCTCTGAATTGGATTCCAAAGAAGCATAGAATACGTGGTGTCGGTATCCAACGGATAGGGATTTGTTGCGTCTACGTGGAAGGAAACGCTACCAGTACGGGTTTTGCCTTCGTTAACCTTAGTGAGAGTAATTCCAGAATTAACAGAATCCCAATCGGGAGCAGGTTCGCTAGTAATTGCAGCTTCTTTAAAATCTAAAGATTCTACATAATTACTCTGAAATAATCCTGACGTACCTGATACGCCACCAGCTATTAAAGCTGCGTAACTTCCTGAAGTATATGCAACGAGGAAGAGTTTTGATCCTTTAACGTTATAACGTGCCATTTTAGATCTCCTTAGTTGATCGTAAAAGTATACAGATGCGACATTTGAAATTGACCCTTGCCATTTTTATGATTAAAGTGTAGACCTAATTCAAATGGCGTTGTAACCGTACCACTGTAATTTACTCTAAAATCCTGCATTTTACCCTTTGCTGCTTCACTCAGAGTGCAAATTTCTGCTTTACTATCATTACCAGTAAAACCATTTATTTGAACTTCGTAATTTTCCATCGCCCCCGCTGTATCATATTTACTAGGACGACCATTAACGAAGAAGACCAGGGAAGGAAATGCCGGACCTTTATCATTTGGCAATTCATAATATACAGTAACACCAGAAATTGTTTTTAGTTGCTTTTCTATTTCATTTATGAGATTAATTTCATTCATATTTTTATCTTCTTCGCAACGTTCTCTAAAATTTCTGGAGTTGCATCCAAAAGTCCATTGGCGAACATTCTGACCGGTCTTTGTTTGTCGGTTCCATACTCTACATAAACCCCGTATGGAACGAATGTTCCTACCCCAACTCCCATCGGTATCTTATCTGATCTTACTGACGATGCTAAAAGTCCCGTATCCACTGGCGTATATTCTGTTATCAGAGTTTTTGCGATATTGGATTCTTGATTAACTCCATCTACAAATTGACTTTCGATCATCTTATAAACTTCATCTGAATGATCAACTATGCGCATTTTAACTTCCTAAAATTTTGCAATGCTTTTTGTTCTCCAGGAGTAAGTACATTATCATATGCCATAAAATCCATAAGAGTAACAGAATCATCTGACTTGTAGATTTTATTCCACGTTAAGGCAAGTCTTTGAGCAACCCTCACACAAATAATATCAAGCAAAGGATTTTGGAGACTTCCTCTAAAAACATCAGCTCCAGAACGAGGAGTTAGTCCTAATTTCTCAGAAACATCATAAGCGTCTACGTGATAATTTATTTTAATTAATTGATTCTTTCCTTTACCGTTTGTAGTGATAATAAATCTAGTAAAATCACTTATCGTTGGAAAATCATAACTTTGTAAACTTCCAAATACATTATCGTAAGACAATTCAGGTGGAGTAGAATACTCGCAGGTTGCATCGAGATATAATCTTTCTAATTCGGAAGTTATCTTGTTAGCGATTTCTACTCCACCTGAAAGATTAGGTCCAAGGTCGAGTTTTCCCGTGAAATCATTGACCTGAATATATATATAGGGTGAAATATAAGCAGATAAATCTGTCAATGAGGGAGGACCACCAAAGACCTGTGCGGGGAGAATATCTGGGTATCTTGAATTATTACAATAAGTTGCACATAAAGTCATAGACAAATCTGCTACGTAATCCAAAATACTAGTATCTATTGCTCCACTGGTAACAGGAAGGCAACCAGGATTGCGGTATAATTCGAGTTTTATTCTGTCTTTTGCAATCATCGTTGTTTTCCTTTAGTTATGGTACATTCTTATGTGCATAACGCTTTCTGTTGCCGTTGTAGTATGAAAGAAAGAAGCTACCACGTTATCAGATAGTAACTTTTTCATCCATTTACCCCTTTTTGTTGTATTTCTTTTTAACCACAATATCTTCTTTGACTTCTAGTTCTTTAATTTCTTCTACGACTTCCACGTAAGGATCTTCTTCGCTCCAAGGAGCAAGATATTTATATCCTTTGTTGACGTAATGCTGAATTTCAACTGTCTCAGGAAGACTAATAATTTCACCAGAAGGTCTAAGAAAATTATGCATTGTAAATCCTTTATGGTTTGTCAGGAGTAGGGGATTTCTCCCCTACTCCCAACGCCTTAATTACTTGACGGAGATCTTAACGCCAAGCAGACCCTTGTACTCTGCAATTGCATACTGCCAACTGGAAGTAACGTACACGCAGTTGTAATCAGGAGCGTCAAGCACACGAATATCAACTCCACCAGTAATGCCTTCTTCTTCGTCAACGGCGATACCAACGATAAGAGCTTCGGGGTGAAGAACTGCAATGTCGTGATTGCCGCTGGCAGTCGTTGCCCAACAGTTATTTACACGAACAATCTTCATTCCGAAAATCTCAGGGAATTCACCAGTCTGTACGATCTGGTTTGCAGCAGCGATAGAACCACTGGCACGGGTAGCAGTAAGCAGTTTGTTATAGTCACTTGACTGCATGACTGCGACAAGTTGCTGATCGTCTCCACCATTTGCTTCTACAACGAACTTAGCAGCTTCTAGACCATCAAGAGTAATCGCAGCACCTGACGTGCCACCACCATCTTCAAGTCCAGCGAACATGCCCTGAACGTCCATATTTGCCTTGCGATAAGAACCAGTAACGATTCGCTTGGCAACTTCTTTAGGATTGCAAGTACGGAAATCAATGTAATACACAGGTTCGAGACCGTTATTACATTCTGTGGGAACTAGCGTAACTCTTGTACCACTGGTGAAGGAACCGCTGATTCTGGAACCCTGAGAAGTGGCGGTATTCGCAGCTGCAATCGGTTTTACGACTGTGCTGTAGGAAGTACCAACGACGGGTACGTTCTTAATAAAATTAAACAGAACTTCTCGGTTCGTGGCATACTCTGCAAATTCATTTGCGGCGGCGAGAACATTTCTTTCAAAAGCGGTAACTTGTGCTGTAGTAGGCATAATTCATTAGTCTCCTTAAGACTTTTTTAGTAATCTGTAAACTTCCATCCGGTGTTATGAGAAGGCGGCGCATCTTTGCTTCTCTTATTAGTCGGAATATCTTTTTTTGTACCCATTTGCTTCTGGACTTCTACATCTTTCTGCTTAGATACTAATTCTTTCATTTTGGTAACTACCGCTGTGAGAGAATCCATATCGGCAAGATTAAGATCGGTAAGAACTGAAGAAAATTCAAGAGCGTTGTTTTCTGCAAGATATTTATGCATTTCGATCTGGAATTTGTCTTTTGCCCTTTCCTGCCTTTCAATTGCTAATTCCGCTTGAGTAGCTGCAAGAAGTCCATCTTTATCACCAGTCTTTTCCATAACCTTTTTTTCGATTACCTTATCAATTTCTGGTGCTTTCTTTTTGTCATGAGCGAAAATTGTCTTGCTCATGAACGAATCAAATTCTGCCTGATTCTTAAAGGTAATAGGTTTGTCTTCGACTTTAACGTCTGTAATAACATCCGTAGTCTCAACAATGGGTGTAACCACTTCGTCTGGCATTGTATTTCTCCTTATCGCATTGACGTGACTTTTTTTGATTCCGTGCCTACTGACTTAACGTAATCATCAAGTACCGTTGCATCTTGTAATAAAAACGTATTCTTTCTTCAAAAATCCCCCAAGAAAAGATTATCTTGGATTTAATGGTGAACTCTGTGCCACATTCATCTGAGATTTAGTCATCATTTGGTTATCAGAACTCATAGGAGTTGTGTTCGCAGGAGTATTATTCATTTGAATATCGCTATTTGGATCTAAAACGGGTTTGACAATATCTTCTGCCTTTTTAAGTAAATCAAGATTCATATTTCTTAAAGAAGGAATAAGTTTTATTAGTTCCTCAACAGGAACTCCCAAATCTTTTAACTTGCCAATATTCTGCCATACCTCTATTTCATCGGTTGAGAATTTGTAAATAAAGGAAATAGAATTTAAAATATATTCTGGTTGAGAAAATCTATTTCTGATAATATTTACTAATTCGAATCTTTTCTGTATACCTAATTTAAAGTAAGAACAGAATTTGTTTGAAGCATTGGCAAGAACCTCGAATTTTAGCATCAAGGCGATACCACTGGAAACGCCTGCAACGGATATATCTTTTGCGTCAATAGTTGAACTCATTGCGTGAAGATCTTGTCTCAAAAGGTCGATAAGACTCTCGTATTTAGCGTTATCAGCACCTTTCGTTAGAAACTTAGCGTCTCCATCTGGAGGCAAGAATATATGCTTCTCTTGAACTGCTTCCTGAACTGGGGTTTTCCCAGTCTCTGGGTCTTTCTCTTCTTCCTGATTTTGCTGAAACCCAGTAATAACCAAAAGACTATTATTGTTATATTTAACATCGTCCAGAAATAAAGATTTTGTAACATTAAAATTATTTACATCCTGAAGAATATTGTCTGAAATAATAGAATATCCAGAATCATTAATATTCAACTCTATTACCGGAGTTTGCGTCATTTTATGGGGAATCTGAGAAACAAGATTAAATTTCTTATCTCTAGCATTTTTTGTGTATTTAGTAATGTTTGTATCGTCAAAAATAATATAAAGATCAGTTTGCTTTGTCACGTACTGGTCGTTATAAAATGAATTTAATGGCAATCTCATCTTATAGATTGCATAAATAATGTTGTCAAATTCATCTCTAATCAACTGCCAATTCATAGGATCGTAGGACTTAATTTCAATATGATCTTCGTTATAAAGTACTGTCTCGATTGAACTTCCGTACAGAAGACACCTTGCGTAGGACTGAGAATCAGTAATATCAAGTGTAGATTCTTTTCTAAAATCAACAAAGTCTAGTTTGTCTTCAAGATTATAATCGATAACGTCTGCAAAAACGAATCCTGCTAATTGGTCACAAATAAGCTTCACCCATGAGAAATTACTAAATGATGGACGAGATCCGTCTATTTTGTCTTCTACAGGTACGACATTCTTACCGTCATAAAAACTTGCTCTTTTCTGGAAATAATCAAGATTGTCTACTTTAAAATTCTGTAGAAGTGTTATGTGATCAATTTGCATTTTATGCTCCTATTTGTTTTCGGAAACCTTTTATTGAAAGGGGTGTCTGATTGAAATTTATCAACTCAGAGCACGCATATCTAATAGTATCAGAGCTGTGCTTGAAATTATCTTCCGTATCTTCTATAAATTTTCCATTTACTTTCTTATGCATATAATTCTTCATATCTTTAATACAATTAATACTGTCTGGAGAAATAACCAATTCTTTTGTTCTAATAAAGTCTATACCTGCCGATACAGAGTCTTTACCCTTCTTACTTGGTAGAGCGTTAATTCCTTTGTTCTTACATGCATGAATAAGTTCTGGTCGTGAATTATCAATAAATACTTTTTTGTGCCCCACGATAGATTTCATTTCGGTTGCTATTTGTTCGTGGGTCATTCCTGGTTTGTATATTAATTCTTCTATATATAATATTGGGTCCTTGTGACTTATCCTAAATAACGTTGTAGGATCTGTATGTCCTTGATCACACCCATACGTGACCGAATAATTTTCCAAAACATCATCTGAGAGTCTTTTTACTTCATAATCTGTATAAACAAGACCTTCAAGGGTAACAAATTCTCCCAGTGCCCATTTTCTGAAAAGTTGATCGTTATGTCTTATTGATTCTATAAACTGAGATTCATATTCTGGATCTATGAATTTGTTGTCTTTGTATGTACTATGTATATACAAAGTGTTGTTTTTATTTGCTTCTGCTTCTGCAAATTCTTTTATCCATTCCACGTTTGACTCCGGGTTTGTTGTTGCAATCAATTGGAAGCGCTCCAGGTCGCATTTACCACGTAGTAGAGCATTAATTCCGTCCCAATCGTGAGGTTCGCAGCAGCTTAACTCTTCGATCCACGCTAAACTGACGCCAGGAAGAGATTTTTGACGCTCTACATCCGCAAGTCCTTTATATAGAATCTCACTTCCATTCCAAAAAACATGACCCATTGGACTAACGTTTGTTTTTACGTAATTGCTTAAATTTGGAATAGAATCAATCACGTCCTGTATTTGCTTAAAACAAGTATCTCGAATATGGCGATTTACTTTATGACAGACTAACTGGCGACATTTCTTTCTAATTGAGTTTGAAATTACCTTTTGAGCTACTGACCAACTTTTACCAGATCCTCTAGAACCTACGCAGACTATGAATCTTTTATCCGTAGTAAAAATAGGGAATTGTTTGTCGTTAATCCAAGGTCGTAAATTAGAAAGGTCAATTAAACTCATTCTGAGTCTTCTTTTACTTCTTCCGCTGCACCACCAAGAAAATCAGGTAGTTTTACGTCAACATTCATATTTGTGACGTTGACGTTCTTGTCGTACTTTCCTTTTCTCTCAAGAAAGAACGTAATTGCTTTAACCCTATCTTTTTTATCGAACATACAGTCGTGAAGAAGGTCTTCTACATCCTCTACCACTTTATGTTTTATATCCTGAACCTTATCATTCCACTCCGGATGTTCTTTTAAAAACTCCGACCAAGTTCCGTCTCCAATTCCGAGAGCATCCTTCATCTTTTCTGTTAATCCACGACAATAACGTAAGGTCTCAAGAACTTTATCTTCGTTCCTGAGAATCCATTCTTGAGTAGGTTTTGCTTTCTTTTTATATGTTCTTGCCATAATACAATCCTTAAATGCTACCGGAATAGGACTCGAACCTATAACTGTCATCTTAACAGGATGGTCTTCTACCAATTGAAGTACCCGGCATTAACTTCTACAGGATAAAAACGAATCTAAAAGATAAAAATCCCCTACTCTTGACCTTTTAATCTATGCTTAACCTTTTCCAGTATTCTTCCCACAGCTTTAGGAGTTTTCTCTACCTTCTCTGAAATCTCTTTGTAGGTATATTTTTGAGAGCGAAGACGAATAATCTTCTTCTCCAAAACGGTCAGTCCAAAGCTATCCAACATGTCGTCGTCAAGAAGATCTGAGACTATCTCAACCACTTTATCCTGTTCCCTGGGTATTTTCCTATCCACGGATTTAATCGACTCCACAAGTGATTCTACATCATCTAATCCAGAATTAAGGAGCGTAGTCTTGTTGATTTTCTTCGCCAAATCAATAAGGTTATTCTTCAAGCTGCTAAACAGATAATCTTCTTCCATACACTCTCCTTTTTGCTCCATCAAAAGGATTTTGATCTGGCATTCTTGATATTTGTCGTCTTCGTCATATCCAAAAATAGTTATTGTTTTGCAGATATGTTTTATTTGTTTGTCGGTAAGCATTTTTGATTCTCCAAATCTTCCAGAAACATATGTAAAAATCTGGAAAATAACTGAACAAATTGTTCGTTGTCATTGAGTTTTCTCTCATACATTCCTTCTAGAATCCCATGAATTACTTCATGAAGAAAACATTCCATATTGAAATCTTCTGAATTTTGCTTGTCTTTTTTAATAACAATAATTCTTAAAGGATAATTAATAAAAGCACTCCATCTGGATAATTCTGGGTATTGCTTTTCTGTACCGTATTTTACTGTATAAATTCTTCCGCCAAGATTGATTTTCTTCGGTATTCTCATAAAGACATTCTCCTTTGTATATTCTATTCTGTAATTATACGAGAAATACCTTTATTTATTTTCTTGATTGGCACGATTCTTGTTGACCATATTACTGACTCCGGCAAAATGGTTATAGACAAGAAAATATCCTAAACAGGAAAATCCTGCATAGGATAGACTTCTCCCTAGGTAAGCTACGTAAATAACGAAAAGATTACGTAGATATTTTAAAAACTTAAAGAAATTTAAAAACACTATGTTTTATCTAAAAAGAATAATTTTCGGTTGTGGTTGACTAAAAAAAGACTTTAGAAGAAATATTAAATATGCGTAAAAAAGAACCAGAATATCAGATTTAGATGCTTTAGCATCGTGAAGAATCTGATGTTCTGCTTTGTTAGGTATGCTCGAAATAATCTGCTGTTTGATTATTTCGTGATTACGTAATCAGGACTCCAAAAAATCTGGACAATACCAACGTCCAGATCTTTTTGTCGTCCATAATACCTAACAAAAGCAGTACCTTCTGTCGCAACCAACGTCGCAAAGCGACTGCTCCAGAAGATACTGGTTCTTTTTTTACACATAATCTTAATTTCTTCTAAAGTCTTTTTTTTTTAACCACTCAACCGCAACCACACGTTGTTTTTAGTAAATCTAAGACATTTTTAAATTTCTTTAAGATTTTATTGTTTTCTTCATTAGAACTCAGCAGCGTCTCTCATTCTTCGTGACTAACTTCGTCTATATACTGTTAAAGACGAGAAAAACGACTCTCTATTACGCAACTATTTTGTAGATGGTACGATTTATTTTGTAGATGGTTGATTTATATGATTTTATAGGTGCGTAAAATAAATGAAGAAAAAATGAAGGGAGAGAAGGAAATCGTATCATAGGTGGAGAACTAATAGAGTAGGACGACAGTAGTTGCGTAATAGAGTCGTCGATTTTACGTTAATAGTAGTATGTAGTCGAAGTTAGTCTCGAAGGGAGAACTTTTATGGACAGCAACAAAGACTTAAACAGAATGGCAATTGTAGCAAAAAACGATAACTTTATTCTAAATAGGGTCATTGTAAAAATTAGACCTCTTCTTAAATCACTTTCTTGTAAATACGACATTAAAGGATATGAACCAGAAGATCTTGAAAATGAGTTTGTTGAAAAGATTATATTGTCAATTGATAAATATAAAGGGACTGGAAGTTTTGTCAATTTCGCAACACTTATTTGCAGCAGATACGCTCTTGATGTTATAAAATCAAGCAACGCTAAAAAGAATACAGGAAAAGAAAATATCAGTCTTGATGAATTTTTAACTTTATTAGATTCTGGGGAAGTGAATTTTAAGAATATGAATAAGATTAGTTTTGATCCAAGGGAATCTATTTGCGCAAGAATTGATTTTGAAAGAAAGATTGAACAGATTAAAAAACTTCTAAATGAAGAACTTTGTGAGATAGTAGATATGCTTGTAGACAAATTAACTCTTCCTGAAATTTCTAAAGAACTTGATTTAGCAACGTCTTCTGTCCAGAGGAAGATCGAGAAGATTAGAAAAGTAAGTGAACCTGTTATTAAAAGGGATGAACCAAAATTTAGGAAGAGCGATACCACTAAAATAAGGAAAAGAAAATAAAGGATTTTTGTTGAGTTGTTGTGAACTAAAATAGTAAAGGAGAATTTAAAATGAGTAAACATGATATCGCTGGTATTCCAGAAAAAATATTGATTGGTTCTATAGAGCATGACGTTAGAAAGTTTGACGAAAAGAAAGATAAACAAATGGTAGAATATGGATGGACCGCTATGTATGACCATGTAAAAAGAGAAATAATTATAAAAGATACTGGGAATGATAATTATAACTATCGTAATTTTATGCACGAATGTTGTCATGGTATTTTGCAGGAAATGGATAGCAGTCTCACTTTTAATGAATCTTTTGTCACCGATCTATCTCAAGAGTTAATTGTATTCTTTTCTAACTTTAATGGAAATCAAAGTAATTACAAAATAGAAAAATATTCTGAAAAACAAATGCAGGATAGGGTTAGAAGGTCAGAAATGGATAGAAATTATTTTGCGGAAAAAATACAAATGAGAAAACATTTTGAAGAGATGAAAACCAAAGCAGAAGAAAAGGACAATGGAAACGAAAGTAAATACTCTGGAGAGGAGAACTAAAATGAGAACTTGTGACATTTGTGGATCAAAGGAATTTCCGAAACCAGAGAATACCAACCAATTCCAGTAAGTATGATGCAGGAATATGTTGGAAGACAAAACATTTTCTCTTCTGGAAGTAGAATATTTTTACCTTTTTTTACTTCGGGAGATTTGATTCCGGCAGAAGATTATTGTAATATGCGAAATTGGGAACAGGAACCTCCCATTGGGAACCCAACTACTCAAATAGTGAGAGTCCCAGACTCCCAACTTTCTTGATGTCGTTAACCCCACGTTAGCATACCGTTGAAAATACTGGACTTATAGTTTGTTGTCAGACTGGCACGCTGGTTGCTATATATACTGGTAGAGAGCGCCAGAGGCAGCGCCAGCGACCCGAACCCCTTGGCGGGGGTGAGGGGGTAAGCGGAGGGGATAGGCGCAGTCGGCGCACAATAGTTCGCCGGGTACGAAATATAAAGATCGAATAAAACAAAAAAGAATGGAGAAAGAAAATGCGACGTGATTATCTGAAGCAAAATGATTTTAATATTCTTTTTAATCGTTTGCGTAAGATGGATAGTTCGATTAAAGATAAAATGCCATTTGCTCACGCTCTATGTTTTCTTTATTGGCACGAAACACAAGAAGACAGAACAGTAGAAGTAATGCTTAAATCCGAATCTGATATTTGCGTATACTTTCGTGAGGAGGACTACTTCTGGAAAAGTTTTTAAGACCAAGGAGGATATAGATTTTTGCCGAGAATGCAATCAACAGGAAAGTGCAGCTGGAAAAGAAATATACAAGTTCGCTCTTGTCCACCAAAAGGAGAAATAAAAATGATTCTTTTTTTATTATCAATTCCTATTGCTTATTGCCTTTCTGCATTTTTAATGAAGAAAGTAACTGGAGAGGAATGTGGGTTTTTTATTAACTTGGGTCCAACTTTGGCGATATTGTACGGAATCCTGATTTTTTTTGTATAAAGGAGATAAAATGGAAAAAATTAAAGTGATGTTATATATGGATTACGATATGGTGGTTAAGTTCCGAAAACTTGCTGCGGAAAGGCAGGAAACTGGAAGTAGAACCTATACCTACCAGAAGTGCATTGTGGATTGTTTGCAGACGTTTTGGGACACTTTAGAAGCGGAAAGGCAGAAAGATGACGGAAGCGCAGAAATATGAAAAATCTCTAAAAGAATTATATTTTATGACTCCGGCAAAACTTGAAAAGGAATTAGCGAAACAGAAAATAAAGGCGACAAAACTTGCTGAGAAAGGAGATATTTTGGCAGCAGTTTGGTTAGCGAATTTTCCAGCGTAGTTGCACCGATCAAAATCAACGGGAGAGACGACCTTAACGGGTTTTCTCTCCCGTTTTTTTTGTGTCCAAAATAATTGAAAAAAATCGTATAATTGATAAAGGGATTTTTGTGGTTGTCAGAGAATAGAATAGATAGAGGAGAAAGACATGAAAATCATCGTCCCCAAACCAAAAGAAAGGCACCAGGATTTGACCTTGCTGATCCCCCGAAAGAAAGGTCCACATAACACAGAAAAAAAAGAAAAAAATAAAAGAAAGCAAAAAGAGGAGATTCAAGAGCAAGTGCAGAATAAAGATAGTAGTAGATTTGACTGGGGTAATATCAAGGCAGAACCACCCTATATTTACCGACCAAAGGAGAACGAAGAATGACCTCAATACTAGTAGTGATCGCAGTAGTAGTTTTTTTAGGATTAGAATTTATGAATTTTTGTTATCTGACTCTTGAGAGAGTTGAAAGACAGCGTTTGTTTGCTGCTATGCAGGAAGGAGCAGAAAGATACTGTGATTTTCTGCAAAAAAAGATTGATGAGACAAAGGATATTCCAGAAGAAGTCGAGAATAAAGAAGTAAAGGAGTAAATTATGGCAACAAAACTTGATGGTGCAAAAGCAAAACTCGATAATATCGGTGCCAAATACCAAGTTCTTGAGGACTGCGTTGATGTATCTGTTTTATTTGGACAGAAGGAATGCAAGTCTAAAAGACTTTTCGACGAAGTAATTTATGAACTGGAAGAGGGAGAAATTGTTCTAATCAAAAATAAAAGATTGTTTGTTGTGGCAGTACCACAATCTTGGACTAAAGATCGCTTGATGAATGAGTGCATGAATTACGGGTGTATTTCTATTGTTGCTTTAGATTATTACTGCGAGACTGTCACGGCAGAATCAGTACCCGTGTGCCTTAAATCCGAGGAGAAAGAAGATGAAACAGAATGCTAAATACGCAACAGTAATACTCAACGGCGACGAAGTAAAGAAGTGTAAAGAATTTGCTCAGCAGTCTTGGTTAAACAAGAAAATGAAGGAAAATGCAAATCAGTGGAACGTAGGACTTGTGCCAGACAATATTATTATAGGACTCCTTGGAGAATTCGGTTTTGCAAAGTATTTCAATCTGGAAATGGATTTTAATTACTCAGAAAAAGGCATTCCGTGGGATTTTATTCTGAAAACAAGGAAGATTGATGTCAAGACTACTAAACAAGGCAATTACGGACACAATCTCATTTTACGTGCTAAACAAAATTATCATGTTTTCGAACTTGAATCAGATATATATTTTCTATGTCATCTTATACATTACGATGATACTGGAGCAACTGTTGAGCTGATCGGATGGAAGAACAAAAAAAATATTGAGAAATTAGAGATGAAAAAGTCGTATATTGGTGATCATATGATTTACGAAGTATTAAAAGACGATCTATATGATTTAGAATATTTCAAAAAAGTATTAGGATTAGGAGAAGAAAAATGAACATTGGATATATCTATAAACTTTACGATAGTTCTAAACCAGACGAGATTAGATATACTAAAGGAGAAAAAAATGCTTAACGAAAAAGACTTAATGGTTGAAATCTGTACATCAAAACGATACGATGGACTTCTATTATCTTTAGAATCAATAGCGATGCAATCCCTACTGCCTAATCTTGTATTGATTCATGATGATAATGACGAAAATATTATGAATTTAAACCAAAGTCCTATTTATCAGAAACTCTTTGGATTTTTACAAAAGAAAGGTTGTAAAGTTTTTATCATGCAATCCAAAGGGATGGGACCTGCAATTTCTCATCAAATTGATCTGGAATATGCACGTCAGAATGGGTACGAGTTCGTCTATCGTTTGGACGATGATGAAATAATGAAAGAAAACGTTCTTGAGAATCTATATAATATTATGAAAGACGAAACAATTGGATCAGCTGCACCATGCGTGCTTCCTATTGACGCCAGAAAACTTGAGTCTGGAAGTCCAAATCTAATTAAGGACATTTATGCAAATCAAAATGTACAGTGGTATGATATTCAAGATAAATCATTAATTGATGGGAACGAACATCTTTACAGTTCTTTTATGTATAGAGTAGTTGATGCAGACAATTATATGGTTCTGCTTTCTAAAAAAGGTTTTCGTGAAGAAACCCTATTCTCCAACGCAATTTTTAAGAAAAATAAAAGATTATTAATTGATCCAAATTCAATTGTTATTCACTTGCAGCTTCCTGGAGGGGTAGATAAATCAACGCAGGAAGATTTTAATAATGACGACGATATCTTTAAGAATAAAATGCAATTAGATATTGACCTTAAAGATAAAACTTTAATAGTATCCCAGCATGGACTCGGAGATCAGATTGTATTTAGTATGTTTGAGGATCAGTTGAAAGAAAAGTACGGAGAGAAGTTGCTCATTTCTACAAATATGCCAGACCTATTTTCTCCAGAAACTCCTATAATTCATGCAGATCTCGCAAATATATATCTAAATGGTCTTATGGTTCTTAAAGATTCTGTGTATGACTTTATGAGCAAAAGGAATTATCTTGGAACGTTGTCAGAAGCTTTCCAGGAAATCCATGGACTTGACGCATCAAAAATCGATTTGGGAGAACTTAAACCCGTTGTAGAAATAGATAAGGAGAAGAAAGTACTGGTTTGTTTGCAGTCTTGTGTTCTTTTTGATAAAGATGGGAAAGAAACGAGAAACGCAAAAGACTACCCCTTTTCTCAGAAACTTGTAGACGAACTAAACACTAAGGGTTATCAGGTAGTACAAATCGGTTCTGGAATGAATAAGAAGTTAGAAAACGTCGATTACCTTTGGGACAAGAGTTTGTCTGACCTTGTAATCGCAATTGAATCTTGTTCTATCGTTATTTCCGTAGATACGTTCTTGCAGCACTTTTCTTTGCTTAAAGTAGGAAAACCTTGCTTCGCTATCTTCGGTCCTTCCGATCCCTTGATTTTCGGTCATCCAGAAAATATAAATCTACAAAAATCAAGGTCGTATATTCGTCCAGACATACATGGACAATGGACCACATGCGAGGCAAATGACGAAAGGTTTTTATCAGTAAACAAGGTAATGGAAGCAATTGCAAAGGAGGTAAATAAATGAATAAAACTCTAAAGAAATGGGGGTATGAATTAGAAATCATTAACGAAGATTACTGTGGAAAACAAATGGTATTATTCCAGGGATACCATTGCAGCACTCATTACCACAGAATTAAAGACGAGACTTTCTTCGTTGCTTCCGGTACGATGCTTCTTGATATAGAGGGAATTATTTACATCTTGTCCGAAGGAGAACGAGTTAGAATTCTTCCTTGGCAAAAACATTCTTTTACTGGATTAACAGATTGTATATTTTTTGAATTTTCTACCCACGACGATCCAGAAGATTCTATTAGAATTACAGAATCTGGAATAGTAAATGACACCGAATGGAATCTTTTAGTTCAAAATTACGGAGACAAAATAAATGATAACTTTGGCAATACAATCTAAAAATATGGATGATATTCTAGATATTACTTTATCGAGAAATATTAAAAGAATAGGTAATTTGTTTTCTCCTTGGGTAATTACGGAAGAAGGAATGCCAGAAATAGAAGTTGCCAAAAAATATAACGTTCCTTATTTTTGTCATCCTTTCAAATCTCCTAAAGGTAATTTTATGAAAGAAGCAGCATTTAATGCTTTTTTTAATTCAAATATATATGACAAAACCCAACCTATTTGTTCTTTAGATAACGATATAATATTTCCAACAAATATGGGAGATATTATTAATCCATTTATAGAACAAATAAATACAGAAGAAGGAGCACTTTGGGGTATATTACGTAGACAGTTGGACGATATAAAAAAAGTAGATAACTATAATACTTCGGAAAGTATCAGAGAACTTAAATTCGTAGACGTTATGCCACAGGTGTGGGGATATTTCCAGATGTTTTTGCCTAAGTCAATAGGCAGAAAAAATCCATACAATGAATTTTATGAGATAAATAAAGAAGGAAGACTAAATCCAGATGGAGAAATTAGATTAAATTTTAGAGTTGAAAGAATGATGAAGATAAATAGCATTCATATTGGTAAGACCGAGCAGAACTGGTTTGGTAGAGTCTCCGAAAGAATAATTACCAACTAAAAATATCCCACCAATGGAATGGTCTTTTGACAATAACGTCTGGATTATTTTTATCTTCTACTAAAGAAATATTCCAAAAATCGCTTGCTTCTTTAGACAAAATATATCTATAAGGAATTTTGCAATAACCACTGTCTCCCCACTCCACACCCCAACTGTTTGCGCAGATAAAACAACCAATAGCGTCATCGAAACCGCACAGGAGCATGCTGTGTCCGCCGAGTAGTTTTTCTCCTACCTTTGGAACGGAAACCATACCTGTTCTCCCTACTTCTTCGCTCTCAAAACTAGAGTAAACATTCATTCCAAAAATAACTGGATAACCATTAAAAATACTAGACTTTATACCGTCAATAGTTTGTGAAACAGATTCGTATTTTATTATTTGATGAGATAAAGCTTCTGCAAAACAATCATCGGATGGTTTTATTGCGAACTTTTCCGTAACATAAGGATCTGATATTTCCGAGCATACGCCGAACTTTGCCAACGCTTTAACTGCGTCTCTGACCTGGCACCCTGAGTCCTCGCTGGTAGTGTTTTCCAGCATCCTGGTGACATAATATAAAAATAAGCGAGAAGGAATCCAGTTTGGATCGTTTTGCCTCTGTAAGGCATACATCATAGCTAAGCAGGAAGCATTGCTCACGCAACTTCCAATATTTAATTGTTGAAATATGTAACTGCAAATATTCATAAGATTGAATACAGAAGGATATGTATCGAGTTTTAGACGTGGAAAATAACAAATATCTCTATTGTCTAAGTCTCCCTTTATGAACCCATAAGTTCTCTTCATTTTCCAACTCCTTTCTGCATATTTCTTCCGCTCTTTCATTATGCAAAACAATTTGAATATATTCTTCTATGGTATAAAGTCTATCTATATTATATTCAATATATAAAAGGTTAACCTTACTTATTTTTTCAAGAATAAAACAATAAAGAGAATCTTCTATTTCTACAGTTATTTTATGCATAAGAAAATACCTTTGTCAGTTGTGGAGATTGACTTATGTTAGTGGGAGTTGCAATTCTCCCTAATGGTTTTCCATCTTTACATAACAGAGTTCTTCCACAATATTGTCTCCCCCATAAAGTGAGTCGAGAACAAATCCACAATCCATTATCGACAATAATCGGTTCTAATTCTTCTATATATTCGTAAGAATGCCAAAATTGCATCCATCTAATTCTAAGGACTGATTTTGTATCGTAATCTTCGCCTATTTGTTTTTTTAAAGCAAATTCGCAATCCTGTTGCTGAAATTTTGTCAGTGGTTCTGTCTCATAAAACAAATCCCAAAGATATTTTGAATTGCAGTAGTATTTAAGGGGTTCGTAGGTAACTTGCCATTTCGATTCTAAAACATACCATTCTTGATGGAAGTCATCCCAAATAACAGTTCCAGAATGATTATAATATCCAGAATCTATTTGAATTCTACATTCCAACCATGTAGTCGGTTTGTACCAATGAGCATTTGTGTGTAATAAAAATATAGAACAATCTTGGAAAGCATTTTTATCTTTAAGAAAGTCTAAATTCATATTTCATTCTCGTTATTTTGCTATATCTTTTGTTATCGGTGCTGGTTCTTGTATCTTTGCGTAATAACCCTTACCGACATTACTTAAAAATCCAGTTATTAAAGCGCCTACAATTAACCATAGAATGGGTTTTAATAGATAAACTACAGTGCTTGCGACTTTACTCTTATCTTCTAATTTCGTAATTCTGATATCAAATGTTTTTAACTTTTCGTTGATGCCGGGAGGTTCTTTTGAGTGAATATCATCTGTAAGAGTTTTTAAGTTATCTTTTACAATTTCTAAAAAACCTTTTTTATCTGAAAGAGAATCTCCAACAAGCGCCAACTCTATCTTATCAACAGATTTTTTTATCTCTGCAATTGGTTTTTCTTGAGGACATTCTGTCGATGATTTGTCGCAAAGAACCTTTTCATCTGACAATTTATTTTCTCCTATAATTGATAAATAAGGGTGTCTAAAAATCCTAAAATGATTAGTCTTCTTGTTTTATCTTTTACGGCAGAAAACTCTTCATAATTTTCGCAAAGAATAGAATCTATTATAGAAACTACTTTTTCTTTTATTTCTCTACTCATTCTACTACCGTGCCAGTTAGTTCCGGATACATAGTTCCGCTAGCAATCATAGCAGTAATAGCAGAATCAAGTTCGGATTTACTATGTACACTGGAAAGTAAATTATCTATGTTTGAATCTATAGGATAGGTAATCTGCTTGGTAATTTCATTTGAAATATCCCAACCGGTTGTACTTTTGCCATACGAAACCGCAATTATAACGCTTACATCATTTGTTTGAATTCCAGTAATTTTTGCGTACTCACAAATAACTGCCGGAGTATTTAGTTTGATCTTCATCGTATTCCCCCTTTATGTTTTTTTAATCCAACCTTTAACTGTAGCACCAAGTGAACCAGCTATTACTACTCGTAGTTCGATTGGAGAATTGGCAATAAATCCACCATCATCGTAACCAGATGCGGCATAAAAACTTGTATTTAATATATTCCAAAGTCCACCACCACCTGTAGCTGTATTAACGATTGTGGGAGACGAAAGAATATGCATCATTAGTTGCTGGGTATGTCCAGTTCCGTTTTCGTCATAGTAATCACAGTAAACCCATAAGGAACCACCAGTATAACTACTGATATTAACCTCACCACCAACTGTAAAAATACCTGTAGCGCTTGCACCTGAACAAATGGTATGAGATGCTGTAACGTAACCAGTGGTTCCACTTATCCACACTCCACCACCGCCAGCAGCGCCACTCCATCCGGAATATCCGCTTACTCCGGCACCGCTGTATCCCGACCATCCACTTATTCCCGATGCTCCTGTGGCACCAGCTGCGCCACCTACATTGACGGTCCATGATGTATAGGGACCCGTACCATAACCGACAAATGTCGCACCGCTAATTACCAGCGTTGTTCCCGAATATGATACTACCGGTCCCAATACAGAATGACTTACATCGTATGCGGCAATACACTGTTGTCCTGGAGTATAAGAAAGTCCTGCACCTACAGTAAAGGTTAAATTACCTGGGACAATTGAATTAGACGTGGTTGAAGTTGTTGCATACTTATCTCCAGCGCCACTCCATCCGGAATATCCGCTTACTGACGCTCCTGACCACCCGCTATATCCGCTAGTAGACACTCCTGACCACCCTGATTTTCCACTATATCCGCTGGTCGAAGCACCGGACCACCCGCTATATCCGCTAGTAGACACTCCTGACCACCCTGATTTTCCACTAT
>OCZT010000874.1_pt1 | contig 30590 bp, 38 predicted proteins | sample 1539031 | NCBI WGS metagenome assembly OCZT01 (sample SAMEA3539308, study PRJEB22396) | soil metagenome | biome: tundra; feature: field; material: soil | place: USA | collected 2010-05 | depth 0.15 m | reverse complement strand
ACCCGGAGTGCTTTGCCTCTACCCATGCCTTAGCTATACAGCCTGACACCGTCCACGCCAAGTGTTTATCGTGATTACCTATCTATGCGGTCATGGCACTAGGATGCCATTGCCATCACCCTGTCCTGCATGTGCGCCCCTGGGTATGAATCCAAACTGTACTGCAGCCGAAGCGGTTACATCCCCTGGCAGATAGCCGTATTTCTCCTGGAAGGTATTCGCAGCCGTGTTGTACTTTTCAATCTGGGAGATGGTTGCGCGCACTTCCGAAGCGCGGATGAGGTCCCGCCCCGCCACCACCGCGCCAACGATGAGGCCAATGATGACCAGCACGATGGCCATTTCGATGAGCGTGAAGCCTGCTCTCATGGGTAATTCAGCGGGGCATTGACCCACAGCGCTCTCTCATCCAATGAATCCTCACGTTCCTGGATACTACGGCCCGGACGCTTAACAAAGCATTAATCCCCGCAGCCTGTACTGGCTGGTGCCCGGCTATATCCTTTCTTTTAGCGCGGGCGTTACGAGTGCCTGGGTGCTGCTCGTCGAAATCCTCCGTTAAGCCCCCGCCGTGCTTCCCGCTGTTTTGAACATCCGTTCATTGTCTGACTTCTTCCTGTCTCCTTTTTCTCTCTCCACCCGCTGACCCATTGCTGCCTCTTATTAATCGACCCTTGCTATCAGAAGCCCGTCGCTAATGAAGGCAAGCACCTTCCCCCATCTTCCTCGCTGTAGCGCGCTCGTGCAGACGGGTCCCGTCGAAGGAGGCTTGCCTTCGCGCCAGGTTCTGATCGCTTCGTTGTCGTTAAGAGGCTTGCATGGTGCGGGCCTCACAAACGAAAAGGAGACTACATCATGGCTTTCAACATTGGATTTTTCAAAACAACCGACACCGGCTACACGGGCAAGATTGACACCCTCGCCCTCAAAACACAGGCCGACTTCCACCGCGTCCTCGACAGGACTCATCAGAACGCCCCCGCCTTCGAAATCTTCGCGGGCGACCTGAGAATCGGTGCAGCCTGGGAGCGTCAGGGCACGCGCGGCAAATATCTCTCGGTAAGCTTCGAGGACCCCAGTTTTTCCTCCGGCTACTACAACCTCTACAAGAGCGGCGTCGAAAACGGTTACACGCTGACCTTCGAGCGCCCCAAAGCGAAGAAGGAGGCGAAGTAAGCCCCTTCAGGGGCGGCTATCGCCAGCCGCCCCTTTTCTTCCACCTCATTCATCACGAAGGAATCTGTTTATGACCATACCACTTCAATTGCAACTCGATGAAGTTGACATGATTGCATACGCGAGCGAAACGCAGCCCGTGTGCTCCTTTCACTACGACGATGCAGACAATTCGGACACGACGGTAGAACGCGCCCGCGCTATTGTTCATCGCGTCAACGCGCACGAGCAGATGCTGAAAGCGCTCGAAGCCGCTGAGTCGGCTATCAGTGAAGCCGCCGAAATTATGCTTTACGAAGACGACCTGCCGGTTACGTTCCTGGAGTCCCGCGAGATTGAAACCGCCTACTACGCCCTCACAGGCGCGACGGCCCAGGTGCGAAGGGCTATCAGCGATGGCCGTTCTCCTGTCGGCTTGAAAAAGAAGGGAGGGAAACGGTCATGACAACTCTGCGCAACACCATCGTCCACGCCGACTGCGTAAAGGCCCTTCCGATGCTTCCCGAGAGGAGCGTCGATTTCATCCTCACGGACCCGCCGTACCTTGTTGGCTACAAACCCAGAGACGGCCGCTCCGTGAGCAACGACGACAATGCAGCATGGCTCAAGCCCGCATTCGCTGAGATGTACCGCGTTCTTGCCGCAGACGGTTATTGCCTCACCTTCTACGGATGGCCTCACGCAGACCGTTTCATGCAGGCATTCAGGGCCGCTGGCTTCCGCCCCGTGGGTCATTTTGCCTTCCCGAAACCTTACTCATCATCGGTCGATCATGTCCGCTGCCAGCATGAATGCGCCTATCTCCTGGCGAAAGGAAATCCGCGCACGGCCAGTCCGTGGTCTGACATTGTGGCATGGACAGAGAATACCGGGAACAAGCTTCACCCGACGCAGAAGCCCACCGCGATTCTCCGGCCTTTCATTGAGAGCTATTGTCCCGGAGACGGCCTTGTGCTCGACCCTTTCGCGGGCTCAGGCTTGACGCTCCTGGCCGCGAAGATGCTGGGGCGCGCATGGCTCGGCGTGGAGATGGACGCCAAGTACCACTCCATCGCCACCAACCGTCTGCTATCTCCGCTTGACGGAACCACATACGCGACATAACTTATGCGCGAATGGAACGCCGTCCTATACAACCGTATTCGAACTCCGATAACCCGGATATCCACTATCCAGGGCAGCCGTTCCAGCGCGCGCATACGTATATAGGCGCAGGTTCTGGCGGCCATTGGATAAAGATGGCGGGCATACTCTCCCCGCTGATTCTCGGTGAACTCATCCAGGACGCTGACAAACGCTGGCGCTGGATACGAATCATCTCCGTTGCGACCGCGGCACTCTCCGAAGTGCTATGGGCGCACCGCGTCAAGCAGGGACGCCAAGAGCGCGAGCATTGCCGGTAATCTCTCAACGGTCAATGAGCCGCAGATGGCCGGTCGCAAGCTTATCTCGGGATGCCGATTTTCTAATGCCGACTCTAGCCAGCAGCCGCTCCGTCTTCGCATGCTCGTTGCAACTCCGCAAAGTTGTATTCGCGTCCGTTTTGGCGGCGAAGATTGCTTCCTCTTTGGCCGAATATCGCTGCATTGTGTAGAAATAGTCAGGCCCCAGCTCCGGGAGCGCTCCGCCCTTGGGGCCGTAGCTCGTTCCGGCGCGAAATCCGCCCCGCTGGTCTTCACACACCACGGAGTGCAGCTCTAACCCGTTATCGGTGATTTGTTCGGGGCCAAGCCAGGCAATGCGGCCAAGAGTCCGCTCCCCATCATTAGGCATGGCTCACCTCCGTTGCCTTCTTTCCTTCAGCTTCCAGCCCCACAAGCCAGCCGGGCTTTTTCCCTTTGCCGTTCCAGGCCAGTGCCTTGTCCGTCGGATGCTGATACGTGTGGCCGCTATGGTAAACAGGCCCTTTGATGCTGCGGCCCTTGCCTTTGCCAACCAGGTCTTGCAGCGAGAGTCCGGCAGCCGCGAGTGTTGCCTTGGCCTCATCCAACGCTTTCGCCTTGCGGTCTTCGTCGCGCTGCTTCAGGAGCCCCTGCGCGTGCCAATTGCGGCGTGCAATTCGTCATCTTGCAATTCGTTTAGGGTGTCGAGCTTTATCATCGTCCTCTCCTTTGATTTCCCTCAGAATCTCGTCGAAATCCGGGTATGACCTGACGTTCGCGACGATGGGCTGATTGTCGGGATTGCCCTGTTCCAGCAGCATCTTCTGCCCGCTTGCCAATTCGCGGATGCTGTTTAACTGTCCCTCGCGGATTTCGTCAACCAGTCGGCCCAGATTGTGGCCCTCGATTTCAACGGCGCGCATGCCGAAGACCACCACAAGCCGCTCGTGGCTGCCTTCGTCCGTCCACTCATACCCCGCGTAATGCGACCAGGCGAAGCCCTCCGCGCGCCGTCCGTCCCGGCGCTCCACGTGGAGGTTGAATGCCTGAGCCGTGTGCTGGCGCTCGCTGGTGTAGCTCTTCGCGTCTTCCGCACCAGCACCCTTGCCGTCAAGAATCTTGTCGAGGAACTTGCTCTTGGCCTCAGGCATAGCTCAAGCCTTCCCGGCCGCGCCAGAAATCGGCCAGCTTTTCCGCGCGCTGCCGTAAGAAACGCCCGACGCGGTTGCGCTCGAACGACTGATGGAAGCGCTTGCGCCAGGAATCGCTCAGCTTCGTGCGGGTTAATTCCACCGCAGACAGACGCTCTCCGCCCCGCGTGATTGCATCACGCACTTCCTGCTTATCCTCGACGTAGACCCTGGCCATTTCGCGCCCACGGGTCACGCTCACATACCACTGCTGAAGGTTGGTTGCCGCGATAGAAGCCTTGCCCAGCGCCACGAATAATCTGTCCACCGTCTTGCCCTGGCTGGCATAGGACGTATCCACGTACCCCAGGCTGAAATGGCCCCAATCTTTCGGAAGAAGCTTGCCTTTCTCCAGACGGATATCGCCTTCCCTGGTAAAGCCCTCGACGGTGAAGATGTCGCCGTTATTGATGCGCGTGCCCTTCGCCTGCCCCGTCACCTTCGCCTCTCCGTTTTTCGTAATGCGTATCCGGTCGCCCTTAGCCAAGGCAATCTCGCGCGTCCGGTAGGCCACAAACCGTTCTGCCTCATCCATCGGAAGCACCCCCTGCGTGCCGTCCTGCCGCATCACCGTGACTGCGTCGCTATTTCTTCCCATAACAACCACCGCCTCGCCTTTCTTGAACCCTCCAACAGTCGCGCGGCTGCCGTTCGTCCTTTTGCGCGTCCCGGCGACCGCTTCATGAAAATCAACGACCATGCCGGGCTCATAATTGCGGACATCCCGCTTTTGCGCTTCTGACCAATTTGTCGAACGCCGGACAATGAACTCTTTCTCTTTCCCAAGCGCTCCCCGCTCCTTCAAGACGGAGCGCAATTCATCGGTGAGCTTCTGTCCTTCGGCGTGCGTGGGCGCAATGATTAAGGCCGATTTACCCTGCTCAACCGCCTGCAGATAATCCGAGACCAGGAGCGCGTGGCGTTCCTCGCTCTTCGCCTCGATAACCCAACCCATTTTGTCGAGCGCATCGAATCCCTTTTGCGCGGCTTTTGCGGTGCCCTGGGAAATAGCCTCGACCGCTTTCTTATAACCGGGGTGGGTTTGCCTGCGAATCTCCGTCAGGCGCGCGAGCTTAACGCCCGCCTCTTTTTCCAACAGCCGGAATGCGTCACCCGCCTCCACACTCGAATGCTGCGTGTAATCGCCCGAAAGAATTACGCGATTGCCGTTCTTCTTTGCCAATTCCATCAACCGGCGCATATCTACGCTGGAAACCAACCCAGCCTCATCGACCCATACAATCTGGCCCTTCGTCTTCTCCTGAAGTTTTTCATTCGTAAGGAGCATTTCGAGCGTTTCCGCATCCTCAAAGCCTTCCTTTTTCAAAACGCCACGGGAGGCTTGCGACGAAGGCGCAAACGCGAACACATGGCGGCCCGGTGCGCTTTCCAATACGTCCCGTGTTGTCCGCATCATCGTCGTTTTACCCGTACCGGCTTTACCCACCACACCCGTTACGGTGTCCCGGCTCTCAAGGAGGTGCAGCGCCGCTTTCTTTTGCTCTTCCGAGAGGCCCGCGAGCGCGTCCTTGTCCAGTTCCTTGATAAACGGCTGCTGCTTCCTCTGCCCGTCTTTTGCGAATTGCAACATGGAGATTTCGTTGCGGAGCACGGTTTTCGTGGTGGTCATTAATTGCCCCTCGCGTGTTTCGGCAATGACGTCCGCGTGCTGTGCTATATCGGCAACAGCTTCGGGCAACACCGAGCCGACCGCATATTTAAGCGCTTCCGCTTTGAGCTTTTTCTCCGAGACGGCAGAGAAATTCTGGAACGAATGTGCGAGCGCATATGCTTTGGCCTCATCCGCCAAATAAGCCCTATCGCCGATAGCCCGGCCATGTATCGCGTCCGCAAGTGCAGCCCGCTCATCGTCAGATAGTCTGGTATTCCACTCCTTGCGCAGTTCGCTTCTTCCCAGGTTGGAGTTCTTATGTTCCCGCCCGTAATAGCCGATGGCATGCTTTCCTTCGGCATCGGTAATGCCTTTTTCGGCGGCCTTACGCTCGATTTCGTTACGCCGCCGGGAAGACTTGTCAATCAGAGACTTCGGTATCCCGGCAATCTCGAAACTGTATTGCGGATTCTTTTCGGTGGCGTATCCGATGGCATTTAAACGGTGCGCAAGACGCGCATCAAACGCCGCCTCGAAATAGGAGGCATCGCGCTTCAGGTCGCCAAACTGCCCGGCTTTCCAACGCTTTTCGACGGTGTCATAGGTGGTGTTGAAGGCATAGCAGTGAGCATGCAGATGGGGGTCCGGTATACCGTCTACCGGGCGCGCGGTGAAATGCACAAACTCGGACCAGACCATATTGCCCGTTTCGCGGTCGTGGTCACTGCCCTTGGCCCGAACCCGCGTTTTCATCTCACGTTCGATTTCCCGCATGGTGTCGTTGACGCTGGCTCTGAACTCATCGAGAATGCGTTCATCACCCGACAGCTCATACATCACCGATACGGACTTCGGGGCCGAGAAGGTGAAGTCAAAGCCTACCCGCCTGTTTCCTTTATTGCGCGGCGTAAGCTGCTCGCCGGTGTTCGGGTCGAGGTTGTCGCATAGCGCGAAGTAGCTTTTAGCGCCCACCTCTCCTGATAGCCCCAGACGCCCGGCGGCTTTCCCACCCCATCGCCCGACTACTTCCTGGCCGTCGATGTAGTAGTCGGAACGTGTCAGGCTTTGGGTGAAGTACTCTTTTGCTCCCTCAGCGCTCGTGCTCGGCGTAATCCGTAACATGGCGTGGTTTAGTATCCATACAAGAAGTTCGCATATAGGTTGTATTGCTTAGCATCACAATCAGCGCGCTGCAATATCCGATAGCCTGCTCCAACCAAGACCAACAATACCTAGCATGCGTCTCCCCTTAGCAGAGCTAAGGACGCTATCGCTCCATCCCGCGACCACGGCTTTGACTTCGCTCCTGAGTTGCCGTATGAGCTTTGTGGTTATCCGTCGGGCTCATCGCTTCCTGTGATTTTCCGGCAGCGCTTTGGTTATGCATCAGCACCTCTTTGCCGTCGGTCTGTCCTGATTGCGGGGCCGGGGATTCGCCGCGATGCTGCGTTGCCTTGTCCATTAACTGCGCTGCTGGATGCGCTGCTTCAACCGCCTGTGCTTTCACACTCGCCGGAAGATGTTCGACCTTTGCAGTTTCCGGTTTCTCTTGTTGCTGGTTTGCAACAGCGGGGGTTTGCTTGGAGGGTCTGTCTTTGACGAAATCGAGGAGCGCCATTGCCATTTCACCTCGACGCGATTATTCAGCGACGAGGTAAGACAGCCTATATGGTTGGCGTGAGATGCCGTGAGATTTGTCAGTAGGTAACGCAGTTCAACTGTCGCGATATTCCCGCCACGCAAGCAGTTCGGCTAACCCCGCGTCATGCTCGATATTCATGGGAGCGGCCTTAACGCGGAACAGCATTTCAAACGACGGCGGCATCGTCCGTTCGTTCCAACCTGTTTTCTTCATAATATTCGCCGCCTGCTCTTCATCCGTCAGCGCGGGTGCCACCTGCCGAATCGCGAATGTACTGTCACACGACAGCATCGTCATTGTGCCTTTCGCGTCGGGTATTCTCATCCGATGTACCAGGGCAAGGCGGTCTCTTACTGCTGAGAGCGTTGCGCCATGCCCTACAACCATCTCATCCCCGGCGTCTTCACGGACCGCGAATTTACTCGTTGCCGCGCGCTCCTGAGTCTCAGCACCCCGAATCTTAATGAACCCATTCAAGTCTTCGTGCTGGCGATACCGGAAGTGTTTACCTTCCTCTGAATTCAATAGTGGCTCTATAAAACGGCTCGACCGCACGGTACCGAGAAGAATGGGGCAGCCTTCATCCTGGATGCTTCCCACCCTTTCGCTTCCATTTCTCCGCGTAACCAGCAAAGAGCGGCGAAGGAACCATTCACTCAGAACATCCATCGCCTCGAAATCACCCAGATCCACGTATACATGTCTTGGAGCAAGATGTTCCCTTAGATCACGCCCGCCATATAGCTTGCGCAGCTCCGTACCGGCTTTGCTTCCAATTCCGCGATGGATGATTCGGCGTCTCCTCCCCTCGGATTGACGTCGAAGTAACGGATATAGCTAGCCGCCTCGGGATCGAAAAAGAACACCGGCTCCGCATATACCATCAGAACATCATCCGCCCTCGTGTGAACGTCCCAAAACCCATCCGCAGCGCCCCTTCTCGGCTTTTCTCCGACAATTAATCTGTATCCCTCTTTCGGTCCTGCATTCGGTACCTGAAGTGAAACCGGGCTATCGGTGGATGCGGCGATTTTTCCCAGCCTCTTCCGCAGGTCGGAAACCCTTTCCCGAACGCGAAAGCCGTGGTAGCTTCCTTTTTCCCTTAATGCTTTAGTCCATACCTCACCCGCCTGTATAGGCCGTCCCCAATTCTCGAAAAGACATTTCAACAGGTCTCGCGCTTTAGGCGCATTTCTGATGTCGGGCGCATTCAGCGCCCACTCATAAAGCTTATCCTTATCCCTCTCCACTTAGGTAACCCCTCTCGATCTCACGCAATCTTGCGCCGCACGATCACACGCCCATCGGCGAAAAAGCAAACCAGTCCTATTTTTTGATTCGCGCAACCGAACTGTTCGCTTATCAGGAGGCATCATGGCCAGTGACCCGATTCTAGACCGGAAAATTCTCTCCTTATCGGAAGTAGATCACGTTTCCACACGGTCGGCCATTGAGGGGATTTTGATAACGGGCGCACCGGGTTCGGGTAAGAGCAGTTGCAGCGGCAAGCAACTCGCTTATGGGCTTCTCCGAGTCCCGAACATGGGAGGCCCTGGTGCTGACCGCGAAAGCCGAGGAAACGCAAAACTGGATCGGTTACGCAAAGGCTTGTGGTCGCGAAAAAGACCTCATTGTCTTCGATGCCGAATCAGGCCATGTCTTCGACCCGCTGCATTACGAATACACACGGCCGGGGCGGGGGGCTGGCGATCACGAAAGCGTCATCGATTTTTTTCCACCCTCATTTCCATCGGCAAGAAAGAAGGCGGCCACACTCACGATCCTTTCTGGGAGCGGGGAAATGAGCAGATCATGCGAAACGTTATTAAACTTCTGGACCTCGCCGGCGAACGTATCTCAATCGCGAACATCGATCGCGTCATTAAATCCCTTCCCACGCGGCCAGCGGAATACGAGGAGGAAGGATGGCAGAAGGAATCATATTGTGCCCAGGTGGTAGCCGCCATCCGTGCGCGTAAAGATACGCTCACGCCTGACCAGTGGAGCGATCTCGGCTTCGCTACACAGTACATTTTCAATCGTTGGCCAGGATTCGACGAAAGACCCCGTTCCTCCCTGGAGATGACGTGGTCCGGGATGGCGGATAAGTTCCTTTTTAATCCCTTCTATCGCCTGTTCTGCGGCGGCAAATGCACCTTTACTCCCGAGGACACGACACATCGCGGGAAGATCGTCATCTGCGATTTTCCACTTCTGGAATACGGGCACGAAACAGGCCGTCTCATTAACGTCATCCTGAAGCTTATCTTCCAGCGCGCGTGGCTTCGCCGAAGGCTCTCTGAATCCCCAAACGCCGTATTTCTTTGGCAGGACGAATTTCAATATTTCGTCACCCGCAGGGATAACTTCTTTCAGCAGACCTACCGTGGCAGCCGGGTGGCCGTTGTTTGTCTCACACAGAACATCCTCAACCTGTCAGAGGAATTGGGCGAAGACCAACCCGGCAGCAAGATAAAAAGCTTTCTCGGAAATCTGGGCCTCAAGATTTTCCATCAGCAGAATGAAACCGAAACTCTGCAGTATGCCGCCGACCAGATAGGCAAGCACTATCGCTATCTGGACAACTTCAATGCAGGCAGCAGCGACAACAATCACTCACACTCGGGCGTCGGCGGCTCGCAGCAGCTCGTCCACATCGTCGAGCCCATTGAATTCACCCGCTTAGTCAAACCCGACTCCGGGAACCCTCTTGCCCAGGCCATTTGCTACCAATCGGCAAGACCTTCAACGCAACCAAAACCGACAAGAACCCGAGGGGCCAGAACTACCTTTCGGTGTTTTTCTCACGTGAATAAGGAGATCCGATGCTACCCCAACAAGAACAACCTCCCATGAATCTTACTCAGGTGCAACAGATGGCCATGGGGCTAGTCGAAAACACCTGCAGCATCGTATGCATGCCGGTCGAGATCATCCTGCGCCCGCAATACGGCACACGCTATTTCCCCGTGCCTGTTGCCTTCCTGACGGCGATCATGATGATTTTCGTGCCGTTTCTCTCGTCTGTGGCGACTGCCGCCGTGAATATGATTCCGTTCCATACAGCCAGGCCGCCGGTTGGCCTCTTTGGCGTCGGAGCCTTCGCGGTGCTTTATTTCTGCTTAAGCGTTGTCCATTCCCTCCGGTTATGGAGACGCATGGTCCACATGGAGCTGGAGCAGAACAGCGAGTTCGAGGGACCGGCCCTGCCGTTCTTTCGTCTGATTCCGGGCAGCCGCTCCTTCTGGTTTACCCGTATGGTGCTCGAACCCGCCTTCGTCATGCTAACGGCGTGGATACTGGAGCATACGCTCATCATCCAGTCCGGGCTTGCAACCTACCTGTATTTCGCAGCTCTCGCTATGGCGGCGAAGAACTTCGTCGTCTGGTACCGGCAGTGGGAGTACATCCGCAACCTCATGGATATGCGCAACACCGCACCCATCTTCGCCAAACTGGCACGCAACGAGGCGACCGAAGATGAGCTTGCTCCCATTCACCTCGCGAGCTTTCCCAAAAACATATCTATGGATATCCGACAGGCAGCCGTTTCGCATATCGCGCGCTTGTTCTCGCCAGGCAACGAAAAACCCGGCGATTCGGCGCCTAACTGAAACTGAAGGACCTCGATTGCAAGAGGTAACAATCATGGAAACCGTATAACGAAAGCCGACAGGCGAATGGCGCTGAATAGCGAGGTAATCCAAGATGATGCCAATGGACGTGAGCATTCCGAAGCCCGAAGAAATCCGGCAGTACCTTGAATGCATGCTCTGCGGCAAGCGTTTTAGGGGAGCTCCCAGCCAATCGCAATTCCTTGCGCTTGTGGTAACTCTCGCACTTGCGGGGGAAGAGATCAAGGAATCCACGATTGCCGCCGCCTTCTTCCCAAATTACTTGTCTAACGAGTCTGCTGAGGTTCGCGTCACGGCACTCAACCTGCGCAACAGGCTCCGCAGATATTATGCGCAGGAAGGGTCGCAGGACCGCGCCATAATCTCGCTGCCCGATCCCCAGCACTGCAGGGGAACGAATCTGTCGCCTCGTACGGCGTACACCCCGCTCTTCGCCTACAATCCCCGCTTTGATAGGCAGCATGAGAATCCCGACCGGCAACCATCCGCGCCGGAGCCGTTCGTTTGCGCCGCCAAGGCCGCTCATTTTGTGGATGTTAATCGCCGTTACCTGCTAGTGCTTGCCCGCAACGGCATTGCAGGAGCTTACCCGCTTGGCACCGGAACGAAACGCAAGACCTGGGTCTTTCGCCTCTCCGAACTTGCTTCGGCAATAGCAAACCGAAATACCCCGATCCCAAAACCGCCAAAATGCGCTACGATCCCGTCAGGCAGCCTCCGCGCTGAAAAGAGGAAAGCATGAGCTATCAGCGAGGAGCCTTACGCAAAGTACACCGCAAGGCAGGAGAGATGTGGGTGTTGCGCTATCGTCTCACACAACCGGATGGCAGGAGGTCCGAACATACTCTGCCGATCGGTCTCAGTCAGGATTTTCCCAAGGAGAAAGACGCATGGCGTGAGGTGGATCGGCTTGGTTTGCTTGTCCGCATCAATGACGAATCCACCGATACCCGCATCCGGTTCAACGCTCTTGCCGAGCATTACCTTAAGGCTGATTTCGGGACGGATGCGATCCGCCCGAAGTCCGTTAACACGATACCCATCGTCGAACACTATGTCCGCGACTACCTCACCGCCCGCTGGGGCATGGAAGTCGCAGAGGACATCAAACCGCTTGAGCTGCAGCGTTGGCTCAAATCGCTTCACGACGACGCAGGCCTCGCCTGGACGACGATCTCCAAGATCCGGGGCATCCTGCACGAGTGTGTATCAACCAACCCCGCCCTGCATGTCGAGACACGCTCGAAAACCAGCTACCGGGCCATCGTCATCACTCCGGCTCAGACCCTGTCCATTCTCAAATCCCTCACCAGCGCGCTGCATTTCGCGCTGGTGCTGACCTGTGCAGCCACGGCGCTGCGTTCGTCGGAGATGCTTTCGCTGCGCTGGGCTGACATCTTGTGGGAGGAGGGAAAAATCCGCGTCTCAAAGCGCTGGGCGAAGGGAGAGGACGGGGAAACCAAGACCGAGGCATCGGACGGCTACGTTCCTCTGCATCGGGTCTTGGCGGAGCATCTGCGCGAATGGCACGCGCATACGCCATACGCGATGGCGACGGATTTCGTATTTCCGTCAATCAGGGAGCAGGGCAGGAAACCGCTCTATTCCTCGAAGTTCGTCGCGGATTATCTGCGGCCCGCTGCCATTAAGGCTGGCGTTTCCATCGCGGACGGCCAGCGCTTCGGTCTGCACAACCTTCGGCACTCGCTCAGCAATTGGCTGGTGAACAAGGTCGAGCCCAAGACGGTGCAGGGAATCCTCCGTCACTCGAAGACTCAGACGACGCTGGACCTTTACACACAGGACGACAGCGACGAAGCACGGGCGGCTCAAGGGCAGTTCCTTGAGGCGCTCATGCCTTCAGGAGCAATCCAGTGATTTGTGGATCGGATTGTGGATCGGGATTTTCAAGCCATCATCCCATAAGTTCTTTGGAATGATGGCGGGGTCGACGGGACTCGAACCCGCGGCCTCTGCCGTGACAGGGCAGCGTTCTAACCAACTGAACTACGACCCCGCGTCTAGTTGCAACGCGATACCGCAAACCCAAGTAGAATAAGGGTATTGCAGCTTTTGCATACAGCGCACGCTCCGCCTTTGCTGCCTGCGCAGTGGCGATCATTCCTGGCAAAACCGCCCATAAACCGCCAGTAAATTACTGTACGCTCCTGCGAGAATTATCTTAACACAGCTTCGGATGAGTTGGCTGGTCGATGCTCTTGCCCCGTTCGTTGAGAAAGAGGTTGTGGTTTCCCGACCACGTAACCAACCAGACGCCATCGATGCCGTTCCTGTTCCTCGTTTGGTTCGAGCTTGTTGACGACGCCCTGATAATCGTCCTGGTTGAGGTAAATAGATTGGTCGAACCAGTTGACCACACCAGCGAAAATCTTAACGGTGCGCCGCATCTGCGCAGCGGTCACCTCCAGCTGCGATGCCACCTTCGAGATATTGTCGAATATCTTTTGGTAGAGCTGATTTTCCATGAATTGGTCGGGCCTGCCGGAGATTTTTTGTGATCGTGGCCCAGGTCATCGCGCTTCCACTGGCTTAGTCACGCGATTGCGTGTGGCTCGTCACATACAAGAGGTAGGTCGGGCTGTTGGAATGAGTCCACTCCCAGACCTGGTAGCGGAGGTGCTTTTACGACTCCCCACAGGGTCTTGTTTGTTTGCGCCAACAGTCGAGCAAGTCGTCAGGCCAATTTTCTCCTCAAGGCTGTCTCCTATTTATCCCCGAATTTGCCCGTTTGCTGCCGTAGATTCGAGCCCGTCCAGGCATTGCAGTCGTGCTCATCTCCATCCGCTTCCGAAGACAGCGCGCTAGTAGGCGTTGACATGCGACATTTCCGGGCTACAGGTGCCTGGATCTGCTCCTGACGCGGTGCTTTCGGTAGATCTCACTGATGCTTTTCGCCGCCGTTGCCGATTGCTTGGTTTGTGGACATGAACGAATAGTTACTAACATCCAACTAGAGCTCGGGCAGGTTGAATTGCGGCGCGAACGGATGCGCAACCGGAATCGATGCGATGCACCGGTCATGGACAAGAAACCGATGAAGTCGATCTCCGAACCTGTAGCTCCCGGCGAGGGCAGGTTTCTCGTCTGTGTCCCCATCGTTCATACGCAAGCCGACATGGGCGCATTGAATGAGCCCATACAACGTTTGAAAGTGAAGAAGCTGGGAAAAAGGACCTGGGAGCGCAACCTTGAGCTTGTCAAAAACTTCTGGACGCAGATCGAACAGACTACGGAGGACCTGGCACTACCCTACGAACGAGTTCGTCTCTATCAGGATGGACTACCGGTTTGCGGACACGAACTGGAAATCGTCGCCGACCTGGCAAAGGCGGGGAGCCGAAACTATCAACTGCTGCTGAAATTGAAGGCGAAGGGCGCAATTCTCATGGGCACGGAGTCTCCGGAACTTCTGGTTGAAGAATATCAACTGGTTAAGCAAGTCTTCGCGGAAGAAATGTCTCCGAGCTCCAGCCGGCGAGCGTCCCAGGAGAAAGAGAAAAGCTTGCAGGGTTCCTTGCTCAAGCGCCGCGACCAATTCATCGGCCGGCGAATCAGCCAGACACTCCTTCCCGGCGAAACCGGCGTGCTCTTTGTCGGGATGCTCCACTCCGTCGAGCCCTGGCTCGACAAAGACATCCAAGTGCTTCACCCAGTTCGCCGGCCCTTGCAGGGAGGAGACAGACCCTCGTGACCGTCGCCGGCAACAAGATCCTCATCGTCGACCAGCAGGAAGGAATTTGTGCGTTGCTTTCGGAGTACTTGCAACGTGAGGGAATGATTCCGGTCGTGGCCCATACCGGGGCAGCCGCCCTGGAAAAGATCCGCACCGAGGCGCCCGACTTGTTGATCGTGGATTGGAAACTGCCGGACATGGACGGCATGCAGACCATGCAGGCCGCCAAAGCTCTGGACGAAGATCTCCCCATTATTCTGGCGACGGGCTACCCCAATATTCGGGAGGCGGTCGCCGCCATGCGGGCTGGGGCCCACGATTACCTGGAGAAACCCCTCAAGCACCATGAAGTACTGCGCGTGGTTTTCCGCGCCTTGAATGAGCGCAAGCTCAAATGTAAGCTGCGAGCCCTGTCCTGCCAGGTGGAAGACGCAGCTGCACTCCGGGAGTCCATGGGGCCTAGCAGCGGCATCACGCGCTTGATCTCGGAGGTGAAACGGGTCGCCAAGACCAATTTTACCGTTCTGATTCTAGGGGAAACGGGAGCGGGAAAGGACTTGGTGGCTCGCGCCATCCACGGACTGAGCTTCAGGTCCCAGGGACCGTTCATGGCGGTGGATTGCGGAGCTATTCCGGAAACCCTGATCGAAGGCGAATTGTTTGGATACGAAAAAGGGGCGTTTACCGGGGCGGATCGACAGAAGATCGGGAAATTCGAAACCGCCCTCGGCGGAACCTTCTTTCTGGATGAAGTGTCAAACATGCCCCTGGGGTCGCAGGCCAAGCTCTTGCGCGTGTTGCAGGACAAGATCATCCACCGCATTGGAGGCACCCGGCCCATCGATGTGGATGTTCGGGTCCTGGCTGCCAGCAATCAAGATCTGAAGAAGTTGACCGAAGGAGCAGAGGGCTCGCTTCGGCGTGACGTTTACTTCCGCTTGAACGAATTCGCAATCCAGGTCCCACCTCTGCGAGAGCGCCGGGAAGACATCTTGTACTTGGCCAAGCGGTTCTTGGACCTCACGAATCTCGAGTTGCAAAAAGAGGTGCGAAGTTTTACCCAACCGGCGGTGGACCTCTTGCTTGCGTACCATTGGCCGGGAAACGTCCGCCAGCTTCGTTCCACCATCCGCAGAGCGGTTCTTCTGGCGGACAACGTCATTGAGGAGCAGCACCTGGCCATCGAGGGCATCCGCCCCGCGGTGCTGGCCGACTTGGATGGCGCTCCCAGCGTCCCCATTCCAGAGCATCGCAACTGTTCGTTGAAAGAAATCGTGCAGCACAACACGGCGATGGTGGAGCGCGGCATCCTGGCCCGGGTGCTGCGCGAAACCGGGGGCAATAAAGCGGAAGCGGCCCGTCTGCTTCACATCGATTACAAAACGATTCAGCTGAAAATCAAGGGCTACGGCCTACAGATAGATAGAGCCACGAGAGGAGGCTTCTAGTGGAAAGAGGAAAAGAAAGAAACCGGGAGTATGGAATTGAAGGCGGCCTGGGAGGAATCCTGAAAGGCTTGGGAGATTTAGTAGAGAAACTTGGCGACTTGGAACAACAGGGAGAGATTTCCAAAACGGGCTCGATCAACGGTCCGGGAGAAAAACTCCGAGGCATCTACGGATTTACCGTCAAGGTCGGATTGGGAGACCAGGGACCTCGCATTGAACCCTTTGGAAACATTCGCCGCGACGCCACTTCCGGCCGGACCGAGGTCCAGGAGGTCCGCGAACCCATGGTCGACGTCTTTGAGGAAGAGGACCATCTTCTCGTCCTGGCGGAATTACCCGGTATCGGAAAAGACGATATCAAGGTTGACCTGAAAGACGATGTCCTAACGATTACCGCCGAGCGAGGCGAGAAAAAGTACCGCAAAGAAGTTCTGCTGCCCTGCTGTGTGCCGAAAAGCAAAATGCAGGTCAACTGCAACAACGGAGTTCTGGAAATCAAGTGTCCTAAATAGCCATAATTCAGGTCCCTGGAGCCGTCATGACAACCGATACCAAGGCGCTAAAGCTCAAAGTCAGTGAAGCGCTCAGTAAGGACGTGGGCCGGGCCTATGCTCGCATGGGCCCTGAGGACTTGGCCCGGCTAGGCGTCGAGGTGGGCGACATCGTGGAGGTGGCCGGCAAGACAAAAGCGGTCTGCAAGGCGATGCCGGCTTACAAAGAAATGCGTGGCCAGTCGCAGATTCAACTGGATGGACTCACGCGGGAGAACGCCGGGGTCGGACTCGACGAAGTGATCCAGATACGCCGGGTCAGTTGCCCCAGCGCCGAGCGGGTCGTGCTGGTCCCCACCAACGTTGTCCCTTCCGAGCGCGATATGGATTACATCGGCAGCCGCCTTGACGGCCTGCCGGTAGCGGCGGAGAACCGCATTCGAGCAGTCCTGTTCGGATCGCGTTGGGCCGATTTCAAAGTAGAAAGTACGGTACCGAAAGGTCCGGTGTTAATTAACCCAACCACCCAGCTTCTGATCTCCAAGGCTAAGTCGCCAGAAGCTACGGAGCGAGCTGTCTCCTATGAAGACATTGGCGGACTGAAGCCCCATCTGCTCCGAATACGGGAAATGATTGAGCTTCCGCTGCGCTACCCGGAAGTTTTCGAGCGGCTGGGAATCGATGCGCCGAAAGGGGTGCTTCTTTATGGCCCCCCAGGTTGCGGCAAGACGCTCATCGCCCGGGCCATCGCTCACGAGACGCAGGCGAATTTCTTTTCGGTCAGCGGCCCCGAAGTCATTCATAAGTTTTACGGGGAAAGCGAAGCCCATCTGCGCAAAATCTTCGAAGAAGCCGGCCGCAAGGCGCCGAGCATCATCTTCCTCGATGAACTGGATGCGATTGCACCTCGCCGCGATCAGGTCGTAGGCGAAGTGGAGAAGCGGGTGGTCGCCCAGTTATTGGCCCTGATGGACGGTCTTTCCAAACGCAACAAGGTGATTGTCATTGGGGCAACCAACCTTCCGCAAGTGCTCGATCCCGCCTTGCGCCGGCCGGGACGCTTTGACCGAGAAATTTCCATTCCGATTCCCGACCGCCATGGCCGCCTGGAGATCCTGGAGATTCACAGCCGTGGAATGCCGCTGGCGGAAGAAGTCGATCTAGCGCACTTGGCGAATATCACCCACGGTTTCGTGGGGGCGGACCTGGAGGCCCTATGCCGGGAATCCGCGATGATTTGTCTGCGCCGCATCATGCCTGACGTGGACTTTGCCCTGGCGCATATCCCCTACGACCAACTCGCTAAGCTCGAGGTCAAGATGGATGACTTCCTCTCGGCCCTGCAAATGATCGAACCTTCGGCGATGCGCGAGGTGTTTGTCGAAGTTCCCAACGTCGGGTGGGAGGATGTAGGAGGTTTGGCCGAGACCAAAGCCCGCTTGGTAGAAGCGGTCGAGTGGCCTCTGCAATATCCCGACCTATTCACTCAGGCCGGCATCCGTCCCCCCAAAGGCATCTTGCTGTCGGGCCCTCCCGGCTGCGGGAAAACCCTGCTTGCCAAAGCTATTGCCAGCGAAACCAACGTCAACTTCATTTCGATCAAGGGGCCGGAACTGCTTTCCAAGTACGTGGGCGAATCCGAGAAGGCGGTGCGCGACATCTTTCGCAAGGCCAGGCAGGCGGCGCCCTGCATCATTTTCTTCGACGAAATCGATGCCCTGGTGCCCAGCCGAAGCGCTGGCACCTCGGACTCGCACACCTCGGAGCGTGTCCTGAGCCAGTTTCTCACCGAACTGGACGGAGTGGAGGAATTGCGGGGAGTGTTGGTGCTGGGTGCAACCAATCGCCTGGACATGCTTGACCCCGCCATCATTAGGCCTGGGCGATTTGACGAGATCGTGGAAATCCCGCTTCCCGATGAAGCCAGTCGTGCGGACATCTTCCGGATTCAGCTTCGCAACAAACCTCTAGCTGGAGAAGTAAGCGTCCAAGATCTGGCGGCGCGAACCGACGGATACAGCGGCGCTGACATTACTGCGCTGTGTCATCAGGCTGCCCTGCGGGCGATCCGGCGGGCGGTCCACGCTGGCGAGGAGCCAGCGGACGGCAACATCAAGGTGAGCATTGAGGCCGCCGACCTGGAAGCGGCAATACAGACAACCATGAGTCGATAAGCTTTCGAATGGGTTCGGATTCGATGGAAAACGGCGAGACAGCGCTCTACCTGTTCTGCTTTGCCCGCTCCGACGCGGTTCGCGAGGTTCGCAGTACGGCTGTGGACGGCCACAGCCGGCTTTTGGTCCTTCGTCCTTCTCCCGATTTGTGCGCTGTCGTCAGTGAAGTCGCACGGGAGGATTTCTGTGGACCGGCGGCAGAGCTCCACCTGCAGCAACTGGACTGGGTGGCGCCGCGCGCCGTGCGTCACGAGGCAGTGATGGAGGAAGTAATGGCATACTCCCCAATTCTGCCGTTGCCTTTCGGCACGCTTTTTTCGTCGGCAGAAACCCTGGCCGAGTTTGTAGATCGACATCGCGAGACGATTGCTCTGTTTCTGCGGCGAGTGGCAGATCGCAGGGAGTGGTCGGTAAAGGGCTGGTTCGACCGCAAGCAAGCGCAACGGGCCCTTACGTCAACCCGCCTGGCAGAACAACAAAAACAGCTCGGCGCATTGCCTCCCGGGACGCGCCACTTCGCGGAACAGCGCATCGGCCGAGACATCGCCAGAGAGTTGAGTATCTGGCTGGACGAAACCTGTCGCACAGTCGCGAGCGACCTCACTAGCTATGCTTCGGATTCTCGCGAATGCGCGGTAGGGCCGCGCGCGCATTTAGAAAGCGGAATCGACGAGGTGCTGAATTGGGCTTTTCTGCTGCCCGACTCGGCGATCGCCCCGTTTCGCGAGCAAGTGACCCAGGCAAACCTGCACTACCAGGCGCAGGGATTGTCACTCCAACTCTCCGGCCCCTGGCCGCCGTTTCGTTTTGTCCCTGCCTTGTCCTCGACCGGCACCCCATGAAGTACCTGCTCTACTGCGTCTTTGGCAGCGTTCCGCAGCCGGAACTCGGCGCCCCCGCTGGCGTCGCCGGGAAGCCGGTGCTGGTAGTCGGCCATGGGGGCTTGGGCGCCGCCATTTCTGAGCTGAGGGAATCAGACGCGCTTCCCGATGTCGCGGCTGTCCTCGCCTATGAGAGTGTGGTGGAATCCTTTTTCAGCCGGCAAACCATTATTCCCATGCGATACGGGTGCACGGTTCGAGACAGAGCGGAACTCGCCGCTGTCTTGGACGAGCATCGTAAGGAATACGATGCGCTGCTGGCCAGGCTCGACGGGTTAGTTGAGATGGGCCTACAGGTTCCGGCCGATGACTGCGAAGTTGATGCAACCGTCCCACCATCACGCTTTCACGATGCAGGCCGGTCGGGTGCTTCTTATCTATCGGCCAAGAAGATGTATTACAACGGCGCCGATCAAGTGGTCGAACGGCGAGACCAATTGGTGAAGACCCTTTGCTTACCGCTGTCCGGCCTGTTCGTGCAACGCAAGGTGCAATTGCCTTCCCGGGGAGCGATTCTGCTGTCTGTCTACTTCCTCGTACCTCGCACTTCGATCGAGGCCTTTCGTGTGGCGAGCCAGCAATGTCTTAAGGACGGACTAACAAAACCGCTGGTGAGCGGACCTTGGCCGCCGTACAACTTTGCCGTTTTGTCAGACATTAAATGAATCTCATAAACAAGGGGAATATATGGCTCACTGTAAGGGCACGCGCTCCATGGAATGAACTCCTCAGTTGCCGATTAAGAGGAGGCACTCTCATCGCAATCGCATGGTTGTATGTTTTTTTGATTCACCCCGATCTCGCTCATAAAGAATGGCAATCGCTCTGCTTCGTTACAAGTACAGCTCTGAAGAACTGGGAAATCCAAGCTATGTGTCGTGGAAGGCCCGTGACGTGCTCTTTCTCTTGCTAGGAAGGCTAATAAGTCTTTTCTAAGAAATGGAGAAATATCATGGCGAAAGTTCAAAAGTCCACCGACTCTTCCAGCTTAGCGGAAGTGGTCGATCGAATTCTTGACAAAGGTATCGTGATCGACGTTTGGGCGAAGGTTTCGCTGGTCGGGATCGAGCTGCTATCCGTGGAAGCCCGGGTAGTGATCGCCTCGGTTGAAACCTACCTGAAATATGCGGAAGCCATCGGGCTGACTGCCAACGCTGCGGCTCCCGCCTAGGGCATGGTTGGGGACATAACCACAAACCAAGTTTGGGGGGCGATTTCGGCCCCCTTGGCTTGGCTGAAAACCGAAACTGCAGCAATGTAGCAACGATCTAAGGAGGAAACCCGTGGGTAGATTAACGAAAGACATGACCCGGTTGTGCGAGGAGATCCAGGTGCTGCGAGCGGACCGTCAGGAACTGAAGAAGAAGCTCGCTGAGGCGACCAAGGCACGCCAAGTGGAGGTCCTGGAAACCTGCGCAGCTTTTACCGACGCGCGCAGCTGGAAAGCTGAAGGCGCCCACAATAGCCGGCAGAGCTTCGTGGATAACCTGAAACAGGTAGTAGCCGAACTGGAAAAGGACACGCGGGATGATGTCGCGATGGCCCGGCGCTCCTGGGGCAGCCTGCGGCAGGTGTGACCATGGCTGTGCCGAATCCATCTCGCTAGTGCCGACAGAGGAAGCCAAGGAGGACGAGGGTGCGCACGCTTTCTGAAGGTATGACTCGGATTTGTGATGGGATCGTTACCTTGCGACAGGAACGTGAGCGATTACTCTCCGGCGTACGACGGGAGACCAGGGACCGCAAGCGTGATGTGTCCCAAATGTTGGCTCAATTCTTGAACGACTTTGTCGAAATCGCTCCGCGGAGAGCCGACCGAATCGTTTTTCTGAGTGACCTTAAGGAAAAGGTTTCCGACCTCCGGAAGAAAACCCGGGAGGACCTCGGCGGCGTCCGCGAGGCTTTGGCCAGCCTGGGTTCAAGTACGCCCAACGCCGCCGTTCAAATAAACCGAAGACCAGAAAGCAGAAACTCATGCCTGGTGCGAGGAACACCCGCGACGGAAGACGAACGAGGGGGAACCATGCCCACGTGCAGTGAAAGCTAATTGGAAGGAGTTCAAATCATCGTGCCAGCCCTTGAGCTTATGCGAGATCCCATCGCCGAGCGCATCACCAGTGAGGAGTCGCCAGCCATTGGCGACGGTTCCAAGACCATCGAAGATGTCGAGCTAAACGTACCGGCTAACGACATCAACGTTGTTCCGGAACCCAGCGATTCGTTCGTCTCAACTCCCTACATTGAGAGTCTCACCGCCCGCGCGCTTACTTACTTGGATGTCGGATACGCGCTGCACTTTGCGGGGCCGGCGGGAACAGGAAAAACAACCCTAGCGCTCCACGTTGCCAGGAAGCGAGGCCGGCCCGTGGTTCTTATCCATGGCGATGACGAGTATGCCAGTTCCGATCTGGTGGGCAAAGATTCCGGTTATCGCAAGTCCAAGCTGGTGGACAATTACATTCACTCCGTCGTAAGGACCGAAGAGAGCTTGAACCGAGTTTGGGAAGACCAGAGGCTAACCACCGCCTGTATCAAGGGCTTTACGCTGGTCTACGACGAATTCAATCGCTCCCGGCCCGAGGCCAATAATGTCCTGCTCAGCGTACTGGAGGGCAAGATTCTCAACTTGCCCAATCTGCGCCGGTCAGGCGAGGGCAATCTACACGTTCACCCTGAGTTTCGCGCAATTCTTACCTCGAACCCGGAAGAGTATGCCGGCGTACATAAGACCCAGGACGCACTGCTCGACCGCCTGATTACGATGAGCCTTGGACACTTGGATCGCGAGACTGAGATCGCGATCGCCATGGCGAAGTCCGGACTTCCCCAGTCGGATGCGGAAATAATCGTAGATATCATCCGAGAGCTCCGTGGAGTGGGTGTCAACAACCATCGCCCCACCATCCGAGCGGGGATCGCCATCGCCCGTATCCTCGCCCACCACAACGGCTCCGCGCAAGTTGGCGATTCCGTCTTTGAGACTATCTGCCACGACGTACTCAACACCGACACCGCCAAGATTACCCATCAGGGCCAATCCCTTATGGCGGAAAAGGTGAATGAAACCATTCGCACCGTGTGCGGCGACCGGCCACAACACAGCAAGAACCGCCGCAAACCGGAACGTGAAAAGAGGTAATCATGCCCATCCCACTTCGAGGTCTGAGGACCATTCGCACGTTGGCAGGAAAGGTGGCCTTGGTTGCGGTTCCCCATCGGGCGCTCTTGCAGGTGGCTTGCCTGGAACTGGAGAAGGCGCGGCGTACCACCGAGCGAACCAGTACGTTGCGCCGCCTGGCAGAGCTGGATGCGCGGCTGATGGAAATCGATGCTGAGCAGACTGGCCTCCTCCAGGCCTTAGCCGACCGAAAGGGAAAAACAGTTGAAGCCGGGATAGGCCGCCATTCCCGCGGACATACGCAGCCGTTCAAGATCCGGTACTGAGGACGCGGTTTGGGCGATGCCGGCCCCTACTTGCCAACCGCGCCCGCTGCTGTACGGAGGGAACAACGTGAGCACCGCTTGCACCCCAATTGCAAAATCACCTGCCAAACGCTCGCTGAAGCGCGTAGCGGCACCGGAGAAAATATACCTGTACGCCATCGTCGCTGCTGGTCAAGACCGGGTTTACGAAGCGTGCGGCATCGATCAACACCGGCTGTATTCCATTTCGGCGGGACACATCGCAGCCGTGGTCAGCGATGTAGTCGGCGACAATGTGCGTCCCGAGCGTGCCCGTCTGGCGGCCCATCACGAAGTCTTGAAAGGACTAATGGCCGAGAGCACACCGCTGCCCATGTCCTTTGGAGTTGTCGCCGACAGCCCCGCCGCGGTTCGCAGAATGCTCTCTGGCAACCAGCAGGTCCTTCTCGATCAACTGCGGCATGTCGCCAACAAAGTTGAGTTGGGGTTGCGAGTCACCTGGGACGTGGCCAACATCTTCGAATATTTCGTAAACACTCATGCGGAGCTCAAGATGGCCCGAGACCGCTTCCTGGGCTCCAATTGCGAGGCCACCCAGGAACAAAAGATCGAAATCGGAAGAATGTTCGACCAGCTCCTGAATGAAGACCGGGAGAGCTACGCCGATCTTGCGACCGGAACGTTCGCCGGCCACGGGTGTGAAATCAAGCGGTTGAAATGCCGCAACGAGCGCGAGGTAATGAATCTGGCTTGCCTGGTCAGGCGGGAGGCGATGCCGCAGTTTGAAGCGGACGTGTTCGAGGTTGCCAAGCAGTTCGATAACAACTTCGCCCTCGACTACAACGGGCCTTGGGCTCCGCACAACTTCGTGCATGTCGATCTTGAACTGTAGAAACCAGGGAGGACGGGATGTTTGTCGTAGATGACCTCCTAATGGCCCCAGCCCACGGTTTGTTCTGGATTTTCCGCGAGATTCATCAGGCGGCCCAGGAGGAGCTGGTGACTGATGCTGAATCCATTACCGCGGAGCTCAGCGCGCTTTACATGCGGCTGGAAACCGGAAAGCTTACCGAGGAAGAGTTCGGGGTGGAGGAGAAACTTCTGCTCGAGCGCCTGGACAAGATACCCCGGCGCGGCAAAGCAATTGGATAGAAGCACCAGGGGAAAGAATCAGATGCCAAAAGCTGTGAAGGGAGCAACCGTGGAGGCGTACGTCACACCCACGAGTGGTACGGGAGCCCCAGGTTTCCTGGGCTCCCGGGATTTGCAGCTCCTTATCTTTGCCGGGAAAGGTGGCGTGGGAAAAACCACCTGCGCGACGGCCACAGCGCTGCGATTGGCTACACGAGCGGCGCAATCGTCTTTCCTGCTGGTTTCGACGGACCCGGCGCATTCACTTGCCGATAGCCTGGCGGACCTGGTTCCGCCTGCCAACCTGAGGGTCCTGGAACTCGATCCTCAAGAATATTTGCTGGATTTCAAGAAGAAGCACGGCAACAAATTGCGGGAAATCGCATCCCGCGGGACTTTTCTTGATGACGAAGAGATCAATCGGTTTCTGGATCTTTCATTACCCGGTCTGGATGAACTCATGGCTTTCCTGGAGATATCCGCGTGGGTGGAGAAGCGCGTCTACGACTGCATCATCGTAGATACGGCTCCTGGCGGTCATACCCTGCGGCTGCTTGCCATGCCGCAGTTCCTCCGCAAATGGGTAGCCATGATCGAGACCCTTCTGGCCAAGCACCGCTGCATGAAATGGACTTTCGCCCACTCCCGCGAGCGCGACGATCTGGACACGTTTCTGGATGAATTGACCAACTCCGTGAAGCGGATGGAAGGCGTTCTCGAGGATTCGAGCCGCTGCAGTTTTGTTCCTGTGATGCTCGCCGAGCAAATGAGTCTCCGCGAGACGGTCTCGATTGTGAGGGAGGCGGACCGCCTTAAGCTTCCCATTGACGACATCATCGTCAACAAGCTGTATCCCGACAGCCGTTGTCCGGTTTGCCGCGAAGCAAACTATCGGCAGGCGTGCGAGCTTAGAGATCTTTTCCTCAAGACGTGCTTGCCGCGGTTTGCTCTCTGGGGCATCCCGTTGCATGCCGAAGAAGTTCGAGGGCAAATTGCGTTGCAGTCATTCTGGGAGGACGCCAGGCAAATCCGCGAGCCTCCTCCAATGAGACCGGAACCTAGGTTATCTCCCGAGGTCGAGGTGAGTGGCAGCATTCCCCCTCCTCCACCCGGAACTAACCTTCTTATTTTCGCCGGCAAAGGCGGTGTGGGAAAGACCACGTTAGCGTGTGCTACCGCGTTGCATTTGGCGAAGGCTGCAGCGGGCAGGGAAGTGCTTCTCGTTTCCACGGGGCCGTCCCACTCGCTGTCCAGTTGTCTGGACATGCCGATCAACTCGCGGCCGCAATGCGTGCTTCCTGGCGTCACCGCCATCGAGATCGATTCCGAGGCGGAATTCAACGCTTTGAAACAACAGTACGCGGCCGATATTGAGAAGTTTCTGGAAACGCTCTCCAATAATTTTGACTTGGCATTCGATCGCGAAGTGCTCGAACGAACTCTCGACCTTTCTCCTCCGGGGTTAGACGAGGTGATGGGCCTGACTCGGGTCATGGCTCTTCTCGCCTCCGGCGACTTCGACACATTGGTCCTTGATTCAGCGGCAACGGGTCACTTGATCCGGCTCTTGGAGCTTCCTGAAATCATCGACCAGTGGCTCAAAGTCTTCTTCGATCTATTTCTTAAGTACCAACAGATTTTCCGGCTTACGGGATTTTCCAGGATGCTGGTGTCATTGTCAAAGAACCTTAAGAAGTTGCGGCAATTGCTGCACGATCCGGCCCAATCCGCGCTTTATGCGGTGAGCATCCCGACCGATATGGCCTTTGAAGAAACGCGCGACTTGCTGGCCGCTTGCGCGCGTTTAGGAATAAACGTACCCGGGATATTCCTCAATCTTGCGACGCCTGCGAATGACTGCCGCCTGTGTTCAGCAATAAACCGGCGGGAATCGCTCATCGGTGGGAAGTTCAGGCAGAATTTTCGCGGCGACATTGGCGTGGTCTATCGCTGCGGCGAAATCCGAGGTATTCCCTGGCTGGAACAACTGGGAGATGCGCTCTATCAAGGCAAGCATGTCGATGCCGAGGCCGCCTATGCCGACTGATACACAGAGCGGAGCCAGTCTCGCTGTGGCTCCTCGGCTTACTCTCGGGGACGCCCATCGGCCCTCGCTTTGCGACGTGCTCGACCGGGTACTGAATAAAGGCGCCGTAATCGATGGGGAGGCCACGATCTCGGTGGCGGGGATTGACCTGGTTTATCTGGGACTCAGGCTGGTGCTGACCTCCATCGAAACCGCCCGCCGCAGGTCCCAGATCGAAGTCACCGACTTCGGTCTGGCAACCAGTGTTAGAGAGGAACAACTTGATGGCGTCCGCTGAAATGGCGCGACTCGAGTGTCAGGACCTGGGCGTGTGCGCTCAAGTAATGAACACCGGAACCGCTTCGTCCAGGTCTGAACTGCGGGAACGCTTGCCCGGGCCATCCGGCCGGTTGAACTTCGATGTCAACGGCGCCAAAAATGGCCTCGGACAACTAGTGTTGACCCTGGTTAAGCTGCTGCACGAATTGTTGGAACGCCAGGCCATTCGCCGTGTGGACGCCGGCTCCCTGACGGACCAGCAGACCGAGAAGCTGGGACTGGCCCTCATGCAGCAAGCCCAGGAAATCGAGCGGCTCAGGAAGGAATTCGGCCTGGAAGAAGAGGACCTCAACCTCGATCTCGGCCCACTCGGAAGGCTTCTATAAGGAAATATATGCTGCAACAGCAAGCGTTATCGCATTCGGTTCAGTCTTCCACCTTGGCGGATGTCCTGGAGCGCGTTCTGGACAAAGGCATCGTGATCGCTGGCGATATCAGGGTGAAACTAGTTGACATCGAACTGCTTTCGATCCAGATCCGGCTAGTCATCTGCTCTGTCGACAAAGCCAAAGAAATGGGCATGGATTGGTGGGTGAATAATCCGATATTTCGCCAGGACAAGCGCCAGGAGATCGCAGCGGCTTCTCTTACGAGCCTCGAGGCCCGAATGGCAACGTTAGAAGACACGCTCAGCAAGGTGGCGGCCAGTTCCCCCTTACCCTTGCGAACCGGCTGACCGTCTGCCTCGGCGGCAACAGCACAAAGGCGGGCGCCCGACCCGCCCGCGCGAGGCTGGCGGAAGAACTGAACCGGCACAGCGTGACCCATGTCACCGACGCCAAGCGGACAAATCCTTTAATCTGACTATGGACGGTGGTGTTCGTGCGAACACTGCGAGCCATGACTGCAGAACCACTACATGTCGGGGAGGCCGTTGTTGTCGAACGAGAGCATCTGGAGCAACTGCTCCAGGTATTGGTCAGCCGAGGCTATGAGGTTGTCGGACCAACGCTTCGCGAAGGCGCGATTGTCTACGACCACCTGGCTTCGACGGAAGACCTCCCTTCGGGTTGGACAGACGAGCAGGCTGGCGGAAAGTATCGTCTGAAACGCCGCCAAGACCACGCCCTCTTCGCCTACGTTGTCGGCCCGCACTCCTGGAAAAAGTTCCTATGTCCGCCTCTTCAGCGGCTGTGGCAGGCGGCGCGAAACGGAAAGGGACTGCGAATCCTGCCGGAAGAAGAGCGAGCCGCGCCAAAATATGCTTTCTTCGGAGTGCGCGCCTGCGAACTGAACGCGATTGCGATCCAGGATAAAGTCTTTATCGAGGGTCAATTCGTCGATCCTGGCTACAAGGCGCGGCGAGAAAACCTATTTCTCGTAGCGGTTAATTGCGGTCAGGCTGGCGGTACCTGCTTCTGCGCTTCGATGAATACGGGACCGAAAGCGACCTCCGGCTTCGATCTGGCTCTCACCGAATTGTTACAGAACGGGCGGCACTACTTCCTGGTGGAAGTGGGATCGGTGCGCGGCGCCGAGATCCTGGCAGCAGTCCCGCATCAGCCGGCCAACGATGCTGACAAGCAGCACGCGGAGCGCATTCTGGACGACACGACGCGCCACATGGGCCGCCGATTGGACACGCGCGGAATCAAGGAGCTCCTCTACCGCAACTACGAGCATCCCCAGTGGGACAACGTGACAGAACGTTGCCTGTCTTGCGCGAACTGCACCATGGTGTGCCCCACCTGCTTCTGCACCACAGTGGAAGACGTGACCGACCTGACCGGCGAACACGCCGAACGCTGGCGGCGATGGGATTCCTGCTTCACGGTAGACTTTTCCTACATCCACGGCGGCAGCGTCCGCACCTCTTCCAGATCCCGCTATCGCCAGTGGATGACGCACAAACTCGCCACCTGGATTGACCAGTTTGGCGTTAGCGGCTGCGTGGGTTGCGGCCGCTGTATTACATGGTGTCCCGTGGGAATTGATATTACGGTCGAGACCGGCGCCATCCGCGAAAGCGATCTGGTTAAGGCGCCGGCAGACCAGGGCAAGGATTCGGCATGATTCAAACACTTGAACCAATTCTCCGAGAGCATCCGTTCTTTCATGGGATGGAGGATCAACACGTCCGCTTGATCGCCGGATGTTCCAAAAACGTGCGCTTCGGTGAAGGAGAGGTCATCTTCCGGGAAGGTGATCCAGCCGATCATTTTTATCTCATCCGCGAAGGTCTGGTGTCGGTGCAGTTCGTGATTCCGCACGATGGGCTCACAACCGTGCTAACTGTCGGTGGGGGCGAAGTATTGGGATGGTCGTGGCTATTTCCTCCGTATCGCTGGCATTTTGACGCAAGAGCGCAGCAGCCTACGCATGCGCTGGCCTTTGACGGCAAGTGTCTTCGCGCCAAGTGCGATGAGGACCACGACCTCGGCTACGAAATTTACAAGCGGTTCATGCAAGTCGTCACCGAGCGCCTGGAGGCAACCCGATTGCAGTTGCTGGATATGTATGGCAGCCATGTTTGAGCAAACCGAGGTTGTAACTGCGGGTCTGGTCCCAGACCCAATGCTGCCCGTGCCTTACCGCATTCAGCGCGTAAAGCAGGAGACGGACGACACCTTCACGCTGGAGATTCTTCCCGAAGATTCCGGCAAGGGGTTCTCCTTTGCGCCGGGCCAGTTCAATATGCTCTACGTCTTCGGCGTGGGAGAAGTGCCGATCTCCATCAGCAGCGACCCCGACGATGCCCCGTTGCTCAAGCACACTACCCGCGTGGTCGGTACGGTCACCAAGGCCATGCGGAAGCTCAAGCGCGGCGAGATCATGGGGATTCGCGGCCCCTTCGGAAGCCATTGGCCCGTAGAAGAAGCGATCGGCCGGGACGTGGTGATTGTGGCGGGCGGAATCGGGCTGGCTCCCTTGCGGCCGGCGCTCTACCGCCTGATGGCGGAACGGGAGAAGTTTCGCAAGATCGTTCTCTTGTATGGCACGCGCACTCCCGAAGACATGCTGTACCGGCACGAACTGGAACAGTGGCGCGGCAAGTTCGATCTGGAAATTCAGGTGACGGTCGATCGAGCGGCCAGCACCTGGCGTGGCAACGTCGGTGTGGTGACAACGATGATCCCGCGTGCTCCTTTCGATCCTTCCAATACCTTGGCGATGATTTGCGGACCCGAGGTCATGATGCGCTTTACCGTGATGGAGATCCTGAAGCGCGGCGTGGCGGCGGAGCGCACCTACTTGTCCGCGGAACGCAACATGAAATGCGGGATCGGCTTTTGCGGCCATTGCCAGTACGGCCCGACCTTCGTCTGCAAGGACGGCCCGGTCTTCGCATTCCCTCGCATCGCCGCCATTCTTGGCAAGTCGGAGATCTGATATGGCCTTACGCAAACCCAAGCTGGCAGTCTGGAAGTTCTCCTCGTGCGACGGTTGCCAGTTGAGCCTGCTGGATTGCGAGGACGAACTGCTGGCTGTCGCCGACGCGGTGGAGATCGCGAATTTTCCCGAGGCCTCGCGCGCCGTGGTCAAAGGCCCTTACGACCTTTCGCTGGTGGAAGGCTCCATCACCACGCCGCACGATGCCGAACGCATCCACGGCATCCGGCGCGCCTCCAAATTCCTGGTAACGATCGGTGCTTGCGCAACGGCGGGTGGCATCCAGGCGCTGCGCAATTTCAAGGATGTGAAGGAATTCATTTCCATCGTGTACGCCCGGCCGGACTACATCGAGACCCTGAAGAAGTCCACCCCAATCACCGATCACGTGTTTGTCGATTTCGAACTGCGCGGCTGCCCCATCAACAAGTATCAATTGGTGGAGGTGCTCAGCGCGTTTCTGAATGGCCGCAAGCCGAACACGCCGCCCCACAGCGTCTGCGTGGAGTGCAAGGAGCGCGGCACGGTCTGCGTGATGGTCGCGCAGGGCACCCCCTGCCTCGGTCCGGTGACCCAGGTTGGTTGCGGGGCCCTCTGCCCGGGGTACGCACGTGGTTGTTACGGATGCTTCGGGCCCAAGGAGACGCCGAACACCGCGGCGCTCAGCGCGTGGTGGAGCGGGATGGGAGTGAGCGAGCGAGATTTGATGCGGGCCTACCGGGGGTTTAACGCCTACGCTGAGCCTTTCCGCAAAGAGAGCGAAGCGCATGAAAAGTAGAACCATCAAGGTTGACTACCTGGCGCGTGTCGAAGGCGAAGGGGCCCTCTTGGTGAAGATCAAGGGCCAGCAGGTGACGGACGTCAAGTTGAAGATCTTCGAGCCACCGCGCTTCTTCGAAGCATTTCTCCGCGGCCGAAAGTTTCATGAGGTGCCCGACATTACCGCCCGCATCTGCGGTATCTGCCCCATTGCGTATCAGATGAGCGCGTGTCATGCCATCGAGGACGCATGCGGA
>OCZT010000873.1_pt1 | contig 30604 bp, 25 predicted proteins | sample 1539031 | NCBI WGS metagenome assembly OCZT01 (sample SAMEA3539308, study PRJEB22396) | soil metagenome | biome: tundra; feature: field; material: soil | place: USA | collected 2010-05 | depth 0.15 m | reverse complement strand
GCCCGTGCCTGCTCGCGACGACGCGGCGAGTCGTAAACGCGACGTTGCTTGACAGAACCTGGCATACGGCTACTGTAGCACTTTAGTTAATACCGTTCCACCGTAATGACCGGGCAATCCGTCCGGCCGAATGGAGACACTCGTGCCAGTCGTGCAGCTCGAGCACCCCGTCCGCGACTTCGGGACATGGAAGGCGACATTCGACCGAGATCCGGTCGATCGGAAAGGATCCGGAGTCCGTTCCTATCAGATCTACCGACCAACCGACGATCCCAACTTTGTCGCAGTCGACCTCGAGTTCGACAATGTTGGAGAGGCCGAGGCGTTCAAGGTGGCCCTTCTGGAGCTGTGGCGGTCGCCGCAGGCGATGTCGGCCCTGAGCGGTGCCCCGCGAGTGCGCGTCGTCGACATAGTCGAGCGCAAGTCGTACTGAGCCCAGTCGGCCGCCGGCCTGCCCACAATGGGTTCGTGCCGACTTCGGGAGCCATGTCGCGGTCGTGGAAGCAGTAGAACGGGACGCCGAGCTTGGCGATGAACTCGAACGCGGCATCGAGCCTGGCCCGACCGGCAGCGAGGGGATCCAGCCCCGATTCGAGCCATGGGCGGTCGAAGGTGCCCGAGCCGAACACGTCCGAGCCGGACGAGTTGAACGAATGCCACAGGCAGACGGCGATCCGAAGGTGGTCCTCCATGCGCTTGCCGAGCACCAGGCGGTCGGGCTCGTAGACCTTGCACGTCAGCGGATCACTCGACTCGAGGCCGCCAAAGGAGATGCGCCCAGACACCTCCGAGAAGAAGTCCTGAGTCACGATCTGTCCTCCATACGCCGTGGCGGTCATCGTCAGGCCGGGTGCACCGGGGTGCCGACATTGGCTAAATCCTAGCCTGCTATTTGATCCTTGACACCATCCCGGTCGTCAGTTTACCGTGCATCGAAGCGCTTCGACCATGCGCTTCGATGGCAATGTTACTCCCCTGGAAATGGCAGTTCGACTGGAGTGCCGATGGCCGCACCGACGATGCTCGAGGTCGCCAAGAGGGCGAACGTGGCCCTAAGCACCGTGTCGTATGCCCTGAGCGGCACGCGGCCAGTGTCCGAGGAGACGCGGCTGCGAGTCTCGCAGGCGATGGCCGAACTCGGCTACCAGCCGCATGCGCTGGCGAGAGGCCTGGCCAGCAAGCGGAGCCACATCATCGCCCTGCTGTTCCCAGCCTTGCAGCGGGGCTTTGGGGCCACCGAACTCGAATTTGTCACCTCGGCGGCTGAAGCGGCCCAGAGCCTTGGGTACCACCTCGTCCTATGGCCCACAGAGATCCACGGCGTCGCCGAGCTGCAACAGCTGGTGCGCCAGAGCCTCGTCGACGGAGTCCTCGTAATGGAGGTCCGCATAGGTGACGAGCGGATCGAGTTGCTTCGCCAGATCGGCGTCCCGTTCAGCATGATCGGGCGGCCGGCCGTAGCCTCCGACATCAGTTTCGCCGACATCGATTTCGAGCAGACGACGCGCGATGCCGTGACGTATCTCGTCCAGCTCGGCCACCGGCAGATCGCCTTCCTGAACCACTCTGAGGAAGCGTTCAATGCCGGATACGGGCCCTCCGTTCGAGCGGCCGCCGGCTTCGACGAGGCGGCCCGGGCCGCCGGCCTTACGCCGATCAGCCGCTTCTGCGGCGACACTGTTCTGGCCGGGCAGGAGGTATTCGAGGAACTCATCCGTACGCATCGCGAAGTGACCGCGCTCATCATCCACAACGAGCGGGCGGTGGTCGGCGTGATGCAGGCCGCCGGGGCGCGCGGTTGGAGGATCCCGGATGACCTCTCGCTCGTGTCGCTCGTCTCGTCAGCCCGAGTCGCCGAGATGACGCTGCCCCCGCTGACGGCCCTGACTCCGCAAAGTGCCGCCCTCGGGCGCCTTGGCGTCGAGATGCTCGTCGAGCAACTCGAGGACGGCCATCACGAACTCGTGCAGCGGCTGCTGCCGTGCCGCCTCGTCGTTCGCGGCAGCACCGGTCCATCACCAGACATAGCCCGCCGGTCGCGTCCCAACGCGGGTACGCGCTGACGGAGCGGGTGGAGACTCGGCCGACTGTCAAAGGGGCGCACGTCCACCAGCCAGCTTGGCGTCAAGGAGGTGTAGAGGAGGTACAGGCAATGCCGATCAAGCGCTCGCGAAGCACAAGGACCCGAGCGCTCCTGCCATCCATCGCAAAACGGGAGAGAGAGATGTTGAAAACGATGCGGAGATCATTCACGTTACTTGGAGTGGCCGTACTATCGCTCGGTCTCACGGCCTGTGGCTCCGGATCGGCCAGCCAAACGCCCGGTGCGAGCGCATCCGCTCCGGCGGCCTCGACGAGCGCATCCGCTACGCCGGTGAGCTACGCCGGCAGGACCCTCACGCTCTGGCACTACGAAGCCCCGGACAGCGCGATGGGCATTGCCTGGACCGCCGCCATCCAGCAGTTCAAGGACACACACCCCGGCGTCACTGTCAAGTTCGAGCAAAAGGGCTTCGAGCAAATCCAAACGACTGCACAGATGGTCCTGAACTCGGACCAGGCGCCCGACGTCATGGAGTACAACAAGGGCGCGGCGACGGCCGGTCTCCTGTCCAGTCAGGGACTGCTCACAGACCTGACTGACGTCGCAAAGACCCGAGGATGGGACAAGATCCTGAGCCCGAGCCTGCAGACCACCTGCATGTACACCGACAAGGGGATCATGGGGTCCGGCAAGTGGTATGGCGTGTCGGACTACGGCGAATACGTCATGGTCTATTACAACAAGGACATGTTCGCTAAGTACAACGTGCAGGTGCCGACGACTCTCGATCAGTTCCAGGCGGCTCTGGCCACGTTCAAGGCGGCGGGCATTACTCCCATCAGCACCGCCGCTGCGGAGTATCCGGCCCAGCAGATCATCTACGAGCTCGCACTGAGCAAGGCCAACCGGCAGTGGGTCAACAATTACCAACTCTATGCGAATCCCGTGGACTTCAACGGGCCGGAGTTCACTTACGCTGCCACGACTTACGCCCAATGGGTCCAGAACGGCTACATCGCCAAGACGGCCACCAGCATGAAGGCTGAGGACATGGGCATCGCCTTCGAGAAGGGGACGAACCCAATCATGATCTCCGGCAGCTGGTGGTACGGTCGCTTCATGAAGGAGATCACGAACTTCAAGTGGGGGATTTTCTTGTTCCCTGGCAACACGCTCGACCCGGGCTCGGGTGGCAACCTCTGGGTTGTCCCGAACGGCGCAAAGAACAAGGACCTCGCCGAAGACTTCATCGACATCACGCTGCAGAAAGACAATCAAACCATCCTCGCGAATAGCGGCGGGATCCCGGTGAACGCCGATCTCACGCAGGTCACGGATCCCCAGATCCTGGCCCTCAACCAGGACTTCAGTGACCTTCTGAAGAACGACGGCATCGCGTACTACCCGGACTGGCCAGCACCGAACTACTACGCAACGCTGGTCGCTGGCAGTCAGGACCTCACCAACGGCTCGAAGACAGTTGCGCAGTACCTTGCGGAGATCGCCGCACCGTACAACGCCGGCAAGCCTTCGTAGACGTTGACGCTCCGTCCGCAGGGTCGCCAGATTCCCTTCCCTGGCGGTCCTGCGGCCGGGAGCCGGAGATGTCCCCGGCGGCCTTAGAGCCGTTTCGTTCGGGGCCTGGAGGTAGCCAAAGGTGGAATCTAAGAGCGCCGTGACGAGGAAGAGCAGTTCCCTCAACAGCGGCTATGGGGTGTTCCTGCTTCCCGGGCTCGTGATGTTCTTGCTCGTCATCATCCTGCCGTTCCTGGTGACGATTGGAATCAGCTTCACGAAGTGGAACGGCGTGACGACGCCGAAATTCATCGGGCTCGACAACTACGCGACGGCCTTGGGCGACACCGCCTTCTGGACCTCGTTCGAGAACAACCTCATCCTGATGCTGGCCATGGTGGTCATCCCAACGATCCTCGGCCTGCTCCTGGCGGGAGTGCTCTTCAGCTTCGTTGCGCCGCATTTCGGGAACCGCGCGGCAAGCTTCTTCCGAGCCGGGTTCTACCTGCCTCAGGTCATGCCGGTAGCAGTCGCCGGGGTCGTCTGGGGCTGGATCCTCCAGCCAGACGGCGCCCTGAACTCACTGTTGCAGGCCGTTGGACTCGGCGCGATCGCCCACGACTGGTTGGGAGATCCTGGGACGGCGCTCCTGTCGATCATGGGCATGATGATCTGGTTCCAGGTGGGCTTCCCGCTGGTCATCTTCTTTACCGCCCTGCAGCGGACGGATCCGATCCTGTCGGAGGCCGCAGCGCTCGACGGCGCGTCCTCCTGGCAGACCTTCATCCATATCACGCTGCCGCAAATCCGTCCCGAGATCTTCGTCGTAGTGCTCGTAACGACGATCGCCACGCTCAAAGTGTTTGGCCAGGTGTTCGTACTGACTCGGGGCGGGCCAGGCACTTCGACCCTGGTCCCCTCGTATTACGTCTATGAGAACTTCTTCACGGAAGCGAAAGTCGGCTACGGCTCGGCCATCGCGACCATCATGGCCACCATCATCATCATCCTTGCGGCCGTATTCATCAGCGTCCAGTCCAGGCGCGACCTAACGGAGGACTTCTAAGGTGGGAGCTCCAACGGCCGTCGCGAGACCGCAGGCTAGAGCGGGTCGTTCTGGGGGTCTGCGCATCGGCAGAGCCGTCCGCGATTATGGCTCGCTCGCCAGTCTTCTCTTCCTCCTGTTCGTGATGTTCCTCCCGTTTCTCATCATCACCATCAATGCCATCAAGTCGCCGTCGGAGTACGCTTCTAACGGACCGCTCGCACTTCCATCGGGTCTCTACCTGACCGGCATCGAGGACTTCTGGAATCGGGTCGATTTCACGACCTGTCTTATCAACAGTATGGTCATCAGTCTGTCGGTGGCGATCCTTTCGACGGTCTTGTCATTGCTCAACGGTTTTGCTATGGGCATCGGCCGGATCCGAGGCAGTGTTTGGCTCCTCGTCTTCTTCATGATCGCCAACATGCTGCCTAACGAAGCCGTCGCCTATCCTCTCTACTACTTTGCCAAGTTCCTCAAGCTCTACAACACCCAGCTCGGAGTGATCATCATCTTCACCGTCATTCAGAGCGCCTTCGGCACATATCTGCTCTCTTCGGTGCTCCGGTCGTTCCCGCGAGACGTGCTGGACGCGGCGCGGGTCGACGGCTGCGGCAAGCTTCAGCTGCTCGTCCGGATCGTCGCGCCCATAAGCAAGCCGTCGCTGTTGGTCTTCTTCGCCTTTTCCTTCATCTGGACGTGGAATGAGTTCTTCCTGCCGTTGATCATGCTTCCGTCCAACTCGAAGCAGACCGTACCAATCGCGATCTCGGTGCTACAGGGACAGAACTTCATGGATGCCACTACGACGGCGTCGTCGGCGCTGCTCGGCGTCCTGCCGTGCATCCTGTTCTTCGTACTGTTCCAGAGAACCCTGACCAAGGGAGTTCTGGCCGGGTCGGTGAAATAGGGTGCGGGCACAGCCGATCGTTCTGCGCGCGGTCCCGACGATGGCGGCTGCTCGTATGTACCCCGTGTACGGATACATTCGCTCCGCTACGATGCAGCCGTGTCCCCGGCGGCAAATGGGCGAGGCGGCCGGCGAAAGGTGATCAACAGGCAATGAAGTTTTCCGATGGCTACTGGCGGATGCGTTCCGGCGTCACGGCCTGGCACCCGGTCGAGGCGTACGACGTCTGCGAGTCGCCCGATGCGCTCACGATCTATGCGCCGACGCGGAAGATAGAGCAGCGCGGCCACACGCTCGGGGGCCCGCTTGTGACCATCCGGTTGAGCTCGCCATTGCCCGACGTCGTCAGCGTGCGCCTGACGCATTTCGAGGGCGAGGTCCCGCGAAAGCCCGAGTTCCCACTCCAGACCGCGCCGGGACCCGTGGTGGTGTCGGCAACCGACGAAGCCGCCGAGCTCAGCGCGGGAAGGCTGACGGTTCGGGTTAGCAGAGACGATGGATGGCGGATCGACTTTGAGGCCGGCGGCCTGGTCCTCACATCGAGCGAACCCAAAGGTATGGGGATCATCGAGACCGATGACGGACACCACTACATGCTCGACCAGCTCGGCCTCGGCGTTGGGGAGTGCGTATACGGGCTCGGGGAGCGGTTCGGGCCGTTCGTGAAGAACGGGCAGTCAGTCGAGATCTGGAACGAAGACGGCGGGACGAGCAGTGAGCAGGCGTACAAGAACATCCCGTTCTACCTGACAAGCCGCGGCTACGGCGTCTTCGTCAACCACCCCGGCCTGGTTTCTTTCGAGGTAGGCTCGGAAACTGTCTCGCGCGTCCAGTTCAGCGTCGAGGGACACACCCTCGAGTACTTCGTCATCTACGGCCCGAGCCCGAAAGAGATCCTCCAAAAGTACACGGCCCTAACCGGTAGGCCGGCCCTTCCGCCGGCCTGGTCGTTCGGGCTCTGGCTCAGCACGTCGTTCACGACCGCGTACGACGAGCCGACGGTCACGAGCTTGATCCAGGGGATGGCCGAGCGCGACCTCCCGATGAGCGTCTTCCACTTCGATTCGTTCTGGATGCGCGAGTTCAACTGGTGCGACTTCACCTGGGACCCGCGCACGTTCCCGGATCCGCGGGCCATGCTCGCCAGGCTCAAGGCGGATGGGCTCCGGGTCAGCCTGTGGATCAATCCGTACATCGCCCAGCGCTCGCCCCTCTTTGCCGAAGGGAGTGCCGGGGGCTATCTACTGAAGCGCCCGAACGGCGACGTCTGGCAATGGGACCGCTGGCAGCCCGGCATGGGCCTCGTCGACTTCACGAACCCGGAGGCGCGCCGCTGGTATGCAAGCAAGCTCGACGCCCTTCTCGACATGGGGGTCGACTGCTTCAAGACCGACTTCGGCGAGCGAATCCCCACCGACGTCGCCTACTTCGACGGCTCCGATCCGGAGCGGATGCACAACTACTACACCTACCTCTACAACCGAACGGTCTTCGAGCTGCTCGAGGAACGACGAGGTAAGGGGGACGCTGTCGTGTTTGCCCGCTCGGCGACCGCCGGGACTCAGCAGTTCCCGGTCAACTGGGGCGGGGACTGCGAATCGACCTTCGAGTCGATGGCCGAGAGCCTCCGCGGCGGTCTCTCGCTCGGCCTGTCGGGCTTTGGCTTTTGGAGCCACGATATCGGCGGGTTCGAGGGCACGCCGCCTGCGTCGGTCTTCAAGCGCTGGATCGCCTTCGGCCTGCTGTCCTCGCACAGCCGGCTTCACGGCAATGAGTCCTACCGGGTGCCGTGGTTGTTCGACGACGAGGCGGTCGACGTCATGCGCGAGTTCACAAAGCTCAAGAACCGGCTGATGCCGTACCTCTTCGGGGCGGCTGTCGAGGCGCACGAGCGAGGAATCCCGATGATGAGGGCGATGTGCCTCGAATTCCCGGACGACCCGGGCTGCGCGTACCTGGACCGCCAGTACATGCTGGGTGAGCGCCTCCTCGTCGCTCCGGTCTTCGCGGAATCCGGCATTGTCACGTACTACGTTCCGACGGGGAGATGGACGAACCTCCTGAGCGGCGCCACCGTCGAAGGGCCGGGCTGGCGGGAGGAACGCCATCCGTATTCGAGCTTGCCCCTGCTCGTGCGCCCGAATTCGGTCCTCCCGATCGGCGACTGCGAGGCCAGGGCGGACTACGACTACCCGCGAGGCGTCACCCTGCGGGCGTACGCGATCGAGGATGGTGCGCGGGTAAGAGTCTCGGTCCCTGCGCAGGATGGGGAACCGGGTTCGATCTTCGAGCTTCAACGAGAGGGCCGGCAGGTCAAGGTGACGCCTCAGGCGGCGCTGGGCTGGCGCCTGCTGCTCGTAGGGGAGACGGTCGAATCGGTCAATGGCGGCGCGATCGAGACGACGGCCGAGGGCAGCCTCGTCGTGCCGGCATCGCCCGACGCTATCGTGGCGCTGACTCTATCGCGCCACACCTGAACTGCGGCCGGCGCCTACTTGAGCGCTTCCCACCGGCAGCTCGATCACGCGGCGCACAGTGGTGTAGTTCCCCGATGAACCCGTGCCCGTGCGAGTTTCGACTACACCGGGAAAGCGGTACGTGACGACCGCTTGGGCACTCTTCTTGCCGTCGATACCAACGTCTGTGTGGATGACGATCCCGACTAGGAGCCGGACGATCTCCTGACGCTGCTCGTCGGTCAGACCGGCATCTAGGCGGGCGCGTACCTCGGCGAGGAGGTCACGGGCCTCTTGGGGCACGATCTCGGCACGTGGAGCCTGTACGGCGTCGAGGCGGGCTTGCACGGCAGCTTGTTCACTCGCGATCCGGTCAAGTTCGACGTCGAGATCGGCGTCGGGCAGTCGGCCTCGGATGTTGAGTGCGACTGCCTGCTTGCGTTGGGCTTCGAGGGCCTCGAGTGCTCTCGAGAGCGTGATGGCCTCGGCTGCAGCTATTGCCCCTTGAGCTTCGCGTTCACTCCGGCCATCGAGTTCGTCGAGCACATCACCTGGGTCCCGCAGGAACCGCTCGATCTCGTCCCAAATCGCGGGCTCCATACGGTCGCTCCGGATCGCACAGCTAGGGCAGCGTCCGGCAAGTGGTCCGCTTCGACAAGCTCACCGCCGCAGCGATACCAGCCTGCCTCGTTGCTCCAGGAGCCGACGTAGGTCAGACCGCAGTGCCGGCGGCAGCCGTGGGCGCAGACGGCTATCCAGAAATCGCCCTGTTGAAACCCTTCATCCCTAGCGCCATCTGGAGCACCTGCACCCCCGCTACGTCGGCGCCCTCCACATCCGTGCAGTCAGCCTACTGCCAGGCTGCTGGGGTCGATGGGGTGTGGTACGACCTCTACGGTAGCGCCGCCGATCTCAAGGCCGTATTCACTGCCGATATCAAGCCCGCCAAGCCATCTACCACGACCTTGACCTGCTCCAACAGCAACGTCTTCGGCCGACTACAGGCCGATGAGGCCGCTCGAGCCGGCATGGAAGACCTCGCGCGCGACGACTACGCCAGGCTTAGCCAGCCTAGGAGTCGTTCGCGCCGAGAAAAGCTTCTAGCTCGACGACTGCCCCGCGCAGCGCATCGTTGGCGCCACGCCACACCCGCCAGTTGGCGCAGGTTTGCTCTGACCACCCAGAGGTGGTCCCCGGAGCCAGGTCAAACGCCTTGAGAAAGGCTCGCGTTTCCGAGTTTCGAGTCGCGACAACCCGAACAGAGAGGCGCCGAAACTCGGCGACATCCATGAGAACCTCCGGCAGCGGACCGCCCCCGTGCCGCGTGACTTTACTCCCGGCGCGGCGACTGGCATGGCCCCGGACCGCCTGGTGACAGTCAAGACACGACGTGTTCACGCCGGCGGACCGTCCGGGAGGGGCCCTGGATCAGGAGACCCGGGGAAACACGCGCCCTGAGCGGAACACGCTCGAGTCGTTGCATGCCCGCCGAGAACGCGCCTCCGATTTGAGGGATTCCCCTGAGTTTCGAGGTGGAGTACTTCGTGATGGAGGCCATCTGCGGCCTACCTGGCCCATCCGCCTTGGCCGCCTCTCGGCGCACCGATACGATTGACCACGTCGTGTCGGGCGCGGCGCCAGGCCATGGATCAAGCGGTTCAAGGAGGCGGGCCGAGACCATGCGCGTCATCGCCTATAGCGGCCATCCGGCCCTGACGCTCCAGGCGCCCGCCAGGCTTGATGTCGCCGGAAGTGTGCGGCGGCGCGAGAGGCCAGGAGGTCCACCGCAACGCCGCCACGGGGCGACGCAGCGCCGGTGCAACCGAGAACACGCCTACACTCAGGCCTGGTCGGCGAGTTCGAGCGTGCCAGACCGACCGCCGCATCGAGGAGAACGTCATGGCCAGAAAGAAGGACAAGAAGGCGCAGAAGGACAAGAAGGCGCAGTCGGCGCAAGGCGGCCCCGCCGCAGCTGAGAAGTCCGTCGCTCCGTTGGTGAGTCCGCGAACCAAGAAGAGCTAGCTGGGTCGTCTCGGCCACGTGTCGGGAACGCACGGTGGGAGCCGAACCGACCGGCTGGAGTCGAGCCGAGCCTGCCACAGTGTCAACAGTGATCATTCGTGGTCGTCAGTCGCCGCGGCGCGCGACGCGGTCCCGCGCCGGATACGGGACCGTTCCATCTACCGCGTGATAGGCCTGAGAAGTTCGGCGCCACGTCCGAACGCTAGATCGACCCAGGCGTGGGCGCCTAGCTCTCGCTTTCCTTAGCCTCTGCCGCAGCAAGCCCGCCAGAGCCGCGTTCACGTTACCGCCGACGGACTTGAGGATCTGCATGTAGAGCGCCCGATCCTCGGGCTTCACGGTCGCGGGTACGCCCGAGATGGTCACCTTGGCGGCCGGCGAGGACAGGGCCGCGACAGATACGTGCGGTGCGACCGCGGGCGGCGCAGCCTTTTTCGCCGGTGCATTGGCCGCGGCTGCCGACTGGGTGAGCGAAGTGGTAGTTGGATCGATGGCGCTTACGTTCATGGACGGATACCTCGGTTGCGTACCGGGGGTATCGGACGGTACGGCCGTTTCTGGAGACGGGGCCGAACCTCACTAACTCGCGCTGGTTTCCCTTGTTGTCGGTCGTTCGCCTTCGGCGTCCTTGTGAGTAACAGTCAGGTAGCCAACCAGGATCACGATCAGCACGGCCAAGATCACGCTGACATGCCCGGTGCCGAGCCCGAGTCCGCTCAGGTTCTTCGCCTTGCCCGCCCAATCGGCGAACGAGGCACCGAACGGCCGCGTGAGGATGTAAGCGACCCAGAACGCAGCGGTCGCGTTGAGGCGGAACAGCCGATAGGCCAGACCCGGGAGGACGAATAGGAAGGCGAACATCACGCCCGAGGTGAAGTAACCCAAACCGATGGTGCTCGCGGTCATGTCGCCCGCGGCTGTGCCAAGAGCGAAAGTGGTCATCACCGTGGCCCAGTAGAACAGCTCGCGCCGAGGGGTGTAGATGCTGTGGATCGAGAGGGTCTTCTCGCACGCATACCAGGCCGCGAAGACGACGGCGAGAGCGATGGCGAAGAACACCGTCGACACGGCATACGGGATGCCGAGCCCGATGTGCACCACGTCGGCGCCCATCGTGCCGAACACCGCCACCATGGCGACCGCCAGCCAGTAGATCCATGCCACGTATCGCCGCACTAGTAGCTGGAGCGTCATCGCGACAGCCAGGCCGATGGCCCCGAGGATGACCGCAATAACCGGATCGATCTCGAAGACGAGGAAGTCCGAGGTTGCCTCACCCATCGCGGTGCTCAGCACCTTGATCACCCAGAAGAGAAGGGTGATCTCCGGAACCTTTCTCACGACCGGCGTCATGCGGCTCCAGACTCGCGCCGCGCCGCTTCGGGCGCGCAGGTGGATGGCGCCCGAAACGTCGGGCTGGACCGATGCAGAGTCGGTGTCGGAATGCGGCGGTGTCGGTCGACTCATTGGTCTTTGCACTCAGAGGGTATCCGAGCCGTGCGCTACGAACCGCTCATACCCGAGCACATCGGTCATCAGACTCGCGAACGTGGCCGGCACGTCCCGCCAGAAGAAAGGCCGATCCGGGGCGCCCGAGAAGACGTAGCCGGGAAGAGATAAGACGACGACGTCGAGGGCCTCAGATGCCTGTCCACCGAACTGCGCCGGGTTGGCGAGTCGATCCTGCCAGGTCGAGCAGTTCAGCGAAGGTGTAAGGCCAACCGTGAAAGAGCGAGATCGCGCTGGACGGTGCTGAGCCGGTCGATTGCCGAGCACGGATATGAACGAAGTGGACGGATGCTCCGCCCAGGTCCACACGGTATTGCGGGTACACGTTTAGCCGCCGCTCCTGCGCCCTCCAGTCGAACCCATCGTGCCAGTAGCCGAGCAGTCGACGCAGGTAAGCCGGGTCCGTGCCGAGGGCCCATCCACCACCATGTAGCGCCGGAGGCCACCTTGTTTCCTCCAGGGTCGGCGTAGGTCCGCTAGCACTTCGTCAGGCACGTGAATCGTAAATTGCTCGGGAACGGGCATCGACCAAGCGTAGCGACGCGCGCCACGGCGCAGGTTCGTTCGTCCGCGCGGTCGCGGCCCGCGGCGCAGGCTCGTTTGGACGGGCTCGCCACGATGGACGTGGGGCTCGGCGTAGCGGTGGCTCGCTGGCATTTCCTGCGGGGCGATCGACGCCGCCGAGCCGACCAACCGGAGGTTCATCGACGATTTCCAGCTCACGGCGTAGGGCCCGTCCCCATGAGGCCGGCCTGGAGGTTCTGTCCGCGCGCTCAACCTGCCCGTTCGGTTTGCTGATTGGCATCGGGCGGTGTTAGGCTGCCGCGAGTCCACCACGCACGTCCCGTTACGCATGACCGACAGCTGCCGACCTGCCACAGAGGAGTCTGTCTGTTGCGAAAGCTCGCGACCGCCACGCTTGCGCTCCCAGTTCTGGGCTTCGTCTATCTCACCACGTTCGTCCATCGACCCGTTCTGACGAGGGTGCTCACGCTCGGATTGGCCACCGCATTGGTCGCCGCCGGGCTCCTGGTCGGGCTGCCCTCGAAGGGCGTCTCGGCCAATGCTGCGCCGACGTACGCCCCCAAGCCGCCGAGCGCCGAGCCGAAGATAGTGACCGACCTCGGTCTCGCGTCTCCGTTCCGGATCGAGTTCTCCAAACCCATGAACGAGGCGAGTGTGGCGGATTCGATCACGGTGCTGCCGTTCGTCGAGCTCCACCTCGATTGGGACGCGGCCGGGCAGACGCTATCTATCGTGCCCGATAGCCACTGGGCGACCGACACGTACTACACGGTCGACGTGGCGGCAACTGCGCTGGACCGCGATGGTCTCAAGCTCGGCGACCCGACCGACACTTCATTCCTGACCAAGTCGGTCACCTCTGGCAAGATCACCGCATCGACCGTCGTAGGCGATTCGATCGCTCCGACCACGAGCCTCGTTGTCACGTTCACAGGAGCCGTGAAGCTGGCGACCGTGGAGACAGCCTTTCATATCGCGCCGCTCATCGCCGGCACGATCCTCGGCGACGATCCATCCGACGCGGGCTCCCATGCCTTCACCTTCATCCCGGATGCGCCGCTCGCGCTGGGAACCAGCTACCTGGTGAGCCTCAGTTCCGCGGCCCTCGTGGATGCGGCGGGGGCGCCCCTGGCCTCGATCGAGCCGCTCACCGTCTCCACCCAGGCCGTGCCCTCGGTCGTAAGGTTCCGGCCTCGCGACGGTTCGAGCGGCGTGGATCCTGGGCAGGCCATCTCGGTGCGTTTCACGACGAAGATGGACGAGACGACCACGACTCCGGCGTTCGCCGTCACGGCCAACGGCAAGCCCGTGACGGGCAAGACGTATTGGGCGGAGGACGACACCGTCCTTGTGCTGACGCCCAGTGCAAAGCTCGCCGCCGGCGCCAAGGTCGTCGCCACCGTCTCGACGGACGCCACCTCGAGCGGCGGACTCAATCTCAAGGCATCCGCCACGGCCACCTTCACCGTCGACAAGCCCAGCACTGTGAGGATTTCGACTGGCGCCCTGGGCGTGGGCAGCAGTCAAACGCAGGCGGCCGAGAGCTACTACCTGAAACTGATGAACTGCACCCGTACCGGTGGCTGGGTCGTGGCCGGCGGGCTATGCCGCTCGTCCGGTCCGCACACCCTCCCGGCGGCGCGGGCACTGACTCTCGACGCCGGGATCTCGACGAACGTGGCCCGGCCTTTCGCCAAGTTCATGGCCGACCGCAACATCCTCAACCATTTCGCCAACGGCACCCCGGGCCAGCGCCTGGCCAGGGCGGGCTACACGAGCTATGAGTGGGCCGAGAACATCGGCTCCCCATCCTCCGTGATGGCAGGCATGGTGGCCGTCGAGATCTTCTACCAGAACGAAGCCCCGTGTCGGTGCGAGCACTACAAGAACCTGATGAACCCGGCGTTCGACAGAGTGGGGATCGGGGTCTGGGTCAGCAGCGGCCGCGTCCGAGTGGTAATCGACTTTTACCACCCTTGAGCTATCTCGGCGGACACGGGTCCAGCCGACTACACCAGCAATAGCCGCTCGCTCGAGTGGCGACGCTGGTTGACTCATGCTCCGTGACGTAGTCGTTCACATCCACAACGAGCAGCCGCTCCTGGCCGATCTGCGCGCGACGAACGGCAAGCCGCCGACCTTCGTGGAGCGGAGCGACTCGACGTTCGTGATTCCGCTGGCTCACATACGCTTCATCGAGATTCGAGCCGCATCCGTCGAGACCGCGGACGTCGCACTCTTGTCTGCAACCGCCGGGCCCGATGTCGACGTAGGCGACGATCTAGGGGACGCAGACCAGGAATCGGTCGACGTGCTGAGGCGCCTCCGCGGCGAGTGACGGACACATCGCCCTGCGACTCTATCGATCCCGGATAGCGGCAGTAGATGGCCGAGTGAGTGGGGGATGCTAGACTCCCGCCGATGAACCGCAACCTCGTAATCGTTGAGTCGCCGGCAAAGGCGAAGACCATCGAGCGCTACCTCGGACCTGGCTACACGGTCCTGGCCTCGTACGGTCACGTCCGGGATTTGCCTGAGAACCCGGGCAAGAACCAGCTCGGAGTCGACGTCGAGCACGACTTCGCGCCCGTCTACGAAGTCGTGGCCGACCGCAAGAAGCAGCTCTCCGCGATCCAGAAAGCCGCCGCCAAGGCAGACATGGTCTACCTCGCCACAGACCTGGACCGCGAGGGCGAGGCGATCGCCTGGCATGTGGCCGAGGCTGCCGCGCTCTCCCCGGAAAGGACTCGGCGGGTCACCTTCTCGGAGATCACCGAAGCGGCGATCAAGAAGGCATTCGCGGCCCCGCGCGTCATCGACACGAACCTCGTCGACGCGCAGCAGGCGCGCCGCGTGGTCGATCGCCTGGTCGGTTACACGCTCAGCCCGCTTCTCTGGCGCAAGGTCCGAGCCGGGCTTTCGGCTGGGCGCGTGCAGTCGGTGGCGGTTCGGATTGTCGTGGATCGGGAGCGCGAGATCCGCGCATTCAGCGCCCGTGAGTACTGGACGCTGCAGGCCACTCTGGTCGCGCCCGACGGCACCACGTTCGAGGCGGACCTGGTCAAGATCGCGGGCAAGAAGCCCGAGATCGCCGACGGAGAGACCGCAACGCGGCACGCGGACGCCATCCGTGCCAGCAAGCCCGTCGTCGCGGACGTCACCCTCAAGCACGCCAGCCGGACGCCCGCGCCGCCCTTCACCACGTCGAGCCTTCAGCAGGAAGCCAGCCGCAAACTGGGCTTCTCGCCCAAGCGAACGATGAGCGCGGCCCAACGACTGTACGAAGGCGTAGCGACCGACGAGGGCCAGATCGGACTCATCACCTACATGCGAACCGACTCCGTCGCGCTCTCGAGCCAGGCGATGACCGAGGCTGCGCGAGCGATCGAGGCTCGGTTCGGCCAGGCCTACACCACGCCCCGTGGACGGGCGTTCAAGACCAAGACCAGGAACGCCCAGGAGGCCCACGAGGCCATCCGGCCGACGTCGTTCATGCGCGATCCCGACGCAGTGGCCAAGTCCCTGCGCAGCGACGAGGCCAGGCTTTACCGCCTGATCTGGCAGCGTGCCATCGCCAGCCAGATGGCCGCTAAGGAGCAGGAGACCACGACGGCCGACCTTACGGCGGGCGACTACGGCCTGCGAGCCAATGCGACGCGAACCACGTTCGACGGCTTCTCGCGTGTTTACACCGAGGGCCAGGACGACGTGGACGAAGAGAAGGAATGCCGCCTGCCGGCACTGCAGGCCGGCGACGTCACGTCGGTCGAGTCGGTCGCCCCGCTGCAGCACTTCACCGAGCCGCCGCCCCGATACACCGAAGCGACCCTCATCAAGGCTCTCGAGGAGCACGGCATCGGCCGGCCGTCGACGTACGCGGCCACGATCTCCACGATCATGGACCGCGGATACGTCCGCGTGAAGGAGCGGCGCCTCTACCCCGAAACCGTCGGCGAGGTCGTCACGGACCTGCTGGTCTGCCATTTCGGCGAGTTCGTGGACCTCGAGTTCACGGCGCGCATGGAAGACGATCTCGACGACGTCGCCAGCGGCAAGCGAGCCTGGGTTCCGGTCGTGCGCGACTTCTACACGCCCTTCCGGACTCGGATCGAGGAGAAGACAAAGGAACTCAAGCGCGCCGACTTCACCACCCGCCCCTCGGACGAGGTCTGCTCCGAGGGCCACCCAATGGTCATCCGGCTGGGCCGCTACGGCGAGTTCCTGGCGTGCTCCATGTACCCGGAACACAAGGAGACGCGAGAGCTACCCGGCGCCGCTGGATCGGCGGACGGAAACGCGGTGGGATCGGGCGACGGGGCTGCGCCGGGAGAGCCGGCCGTCGTCGAAGCCTGTCCAAAGTGCGGCCCGACGGACGGAGGCGTGCTGGTTCAGCGCCGCGGTCGGTTCGGCCCGTTCATGGGCTGCTCGCGCTACCCGGACTGCGACTACATCAAGAAGGACGGCCCCCCGCCGCCCGCACCCCTTGCGTTCGAAGTCAGTTGTCCGACTTGCCACACGGGTCACCTGACCGCGCGACGGGCACGCCGAACGGGTTCGGTCTTCTGGGGCTGTTCGCGCTACCCGACTTGCCGCTTCACCACTTCACACGAGCCGGTCGGGGCCGCTCACGAGGCCGACGGCGGACCGGTCGCACGTGCCGGCGACCAGGGTTTGTGCCTCCTGTGCGGAGCTTCGGTCGAGTTGACCGCCGAAACCGCGCTCGTCGGTGCGCGACTTGCCGGCGGTGAGCCGAATCCGGCGGCGCTGGCGAAGCCGAGTTCCAGCCGCTCGTCACGCCGTCCCCGTGCCACGAAGTCCGCGACCCGCGAAGGCGGCCGCAGCTCGGCGGCTCGAACGACCCGCACCGCCGCATCCGGCGCCCGCCGCGACGGATGACGCAGCAGACCGCGGTCCCGGCGTCGAGCGCCGCGGAGGCGGTCGAGAGCTTCCTGCGGGCATTGGCCGCCCGAGGGTCGTCGCCAAACACGCTCCGTTCGTACAGGACGGGGCTCGATGCATATCTGAGCTGGCTCGCCGTCAACGGGCACGACTGGAGACAACCGGCCAGACCTGTCTTGCGGGCCTACCTGGCGAGCCTTTCGGACGGACACGGCCGCCGGACCGTCGGTCAGCGGCTGGCGGCGATGCGCTCGTTCTATCGCTTCGCGACTAGAGAAGGGCTCGCCCCCGGTAATCCGCTGACGGCAATGCCGACGCCCCGACAACCGCGCCGCCTCCCGGCCGTGTTGACGGTGGCGCAGACCGAGGACCTGATCGAGGCGGCAGGGTCCGGAGAGCGACCCGGGGCGCGGTCTGGTGCTGGCGCCGCCGGCGTCGAGTCGGACCCGGTCCGCGCCGCACTCGCCTTGCGGGATGTCGCCATCGTGGAGACGGCCTACGCCGCGGGGCTTCGTATCGGAGAGCTGGCGTCGTTGACCCTGGGCTCGGTGGACCTCCGGCGAGGCGAAGTGCGAGTAACCGGCAAAGGCCGGAAGGAGCGCATCTCCCTGCTCGGCAAGCCCGCGCGTGCGGCGCTGGAACTCTATCTCCAAGCTGCCCGGCCGGTCCTCGCGATGCAGTTGGCGCCCGGCGAGTCCGACTCACAAGGCGACGCGGCACGGACCGCCCTGTTCCTGAACCATCGGGGCGGCGCCCTCGGGCCTCGCGGCATTCGCTGGCGGCTCGAGCAGCTCAGACGTGCGGCAGGGCTGCCGGAGGGGGTTTCGCCGCATACTCTCCGCCACAGCTTCGCGACCCATCTCCTCGACGGCGGGGCCGACCTCCGAGTCGTCCAGGAGCTTCTGGGCCACGAAAACCTGGCCACGACGCAGATCTACACGCACGTCTCGCCGGCTCGCCTGCGAGCCGCGTACACTGCCTCCCATCCACGCGCCAGGCTCCTTCCGAGGGAGGGGCCGGCCGGCGGCGGCGAAGGAGCCGAGCCGGAGCGTCGTTGACGACAGAAGTGGAGGGACCGACGCGAATGCCCGAGCGGGTCACGCTGCCGACCGCCGACGGACAATCGAGCGCGAATCTGGGCGCCTCCGTGGTGGATCTGGCGCCAGACCCGGCCGTCTGGGACGCCTTCGTCGCTCACTGCGAACCCGGTTCCTACCTTCAGACCACCGCCTGGGCCGAGGTCAAGAAGCCGAACGGCTGGACTCCGCTGCGCTTCATGGGCACGACCCTGCCCGGCCGCGCCGCTCATCTGTCGGCGGCGCCGGCGTCATCGGGCACGCAGGACGCGGCACTCGCCGAAACGTTGCCGTTGCCGGACGCTCTCGCGCTCGACGTCGAGGACCTCGCGCTCGTCGACCACATCGAGGAGGAACGGTCGGTCCCCGAGACCGAGTTCGGCGCTCAGCTCCTCATCCGCCGCCCTCGAATGTTCCCATGGGCTTTCGCCTATGCGCCCCGCGGGCCCGTCTTGGGGCGCTGGGATCTGCCGACGCTCGAAGCGTTCACGGCCGCCGTGCGAACCGCCGTCGCTTCGTACCCGCAGCCCGTTTCGCACGTCCGCATCGAACCCGAGATCGAGCTGGGCGGGCACGACGACATCGACGGCGCCCTCCGGCATGGGTTGCGGCATTGCGGCTGGCGCCCCGGGACGCCCATCCAGACGACTCGAACGCGCCGCATCGAGCTCGGCGCGAGCGAGGAGGCGCTGTGGGGCGATCTCCGCAAGAAGTGGCGCCAGTACGTGAACAAAGCCCGAAAGGGCGGCATTCGTGTGGTCGATGCGTCCGAGGAGCGGCTGCCCGAGTTCTATTCGATCTACCAGGAGACAGCCAGGCGAGCCGGCTTCGTCATTCGCACTTACAAGTCGTATCTGCAGACATGGCAAGCCTTCTCGAAGCTGGGCATGGCTCGCCTTCTTTTCGCGGAGGACGCCAACAGCATGGGGCTGGCGACGCTGTTCGTGCTCCAGGTCGGCGACCGCGTGATCGAGCCGTGGGGCGGCATGACCGAGGAGGGCGCGGGCAGCCGGGCCAACTACCTCCTGAAGTGGGAGGCCATCCGGACGTCTCGTGAACGGGGTGCCCGGAGCTACGACATGTGGGGGCTCTCTCACGAAGGCATCGAGTATTTCAAGAGCGGCTTCGGAGGGCGTGAAATCGCTTTCGTCGGCGCATGGGACCTCGTCCTCGATCCCGCGGGCCGGCTGGCTTTCGACACTGCGCAGGCGGCTCTCGACCGGGTCGGCCGCTGGCGGCAAGGCATTCGTGGCGGACGGGGTCGGCAGGCACATTCCGGGGAGCTGGGAGCGTGACGGACTCGCTGCCACCTGGCCCGTCCGAATCCGGAGACGTGGCTCGGGCGCTGCTCGACCGTCTCGCCGCTGCCGAACCCACCGTTCCCCGCCGGCTGGGCGAGCTGGTCGAACGCCTCGCGGCTGAGGGACGGCTGCGCACCGCCGACCCGGCCCTGGCCTCGCTTCCGATACGCGGTCTGGCACTCGACTCTCGCCAGGTACGGCCGGGCTGGCTCTTCGTGGCGGTTCCCGGCGCGCACGTGGACGGGCACGACTTCATCGCACTGGCGGCTGAGCTTGGAGCCGCCGCGGCAATCGTCGAGCGGCCGGTTCTGGGGGCGCTGCTCCCGCAGATCGTGGTCGACCGCAGTCAGGCAGCCCTGGCCACCGCCGCGTGCTGGTGGTACGGCGACCCGAGCCGGGAGCTGGGCGTGATCGGCATCACCGGCACAGACGGCAAAACCACGACCTCGTTCCTGGCCGCGGCCGCATTGCGCAGTGCGGGCATCTCCACAGGCATCGTCACCACGGCCGGGATCAGGATCGGCGACCTGGACAGCTTCAACCCTGAGCACATCACCACCCCGGAGGCACCCCAGCTTCAACGGACCCTGCGAGCCATGGTCCGGTCGGGCGATCGAGCAGCCATCGTCGAAACCACCTCCCACGGGCTCGCCCTCGACAGAGTCGGCGGCACCGCGTACGACATCGCGATATTCACCAACCTCACCCACGAGCACCTCGAGTTCCACGGCACGTTCGAGACTTACAGGGACGCCAAACTCAGCCTCTTCCGGCGCCTCGGACGCGGTCCGGAGAAGCGGCTGGATCGGGCCTGGCGGAGCACGGCCATCGTAAATCGCGACGACCCGGCCGCCCCACTCTTCGAGGCGGCAGCCGCCGAAGCCGGCGCACGCTCGATCTCCTTCGGCGAGCGGGCCTCCGCGGACGTCCGAGCGACATCGGTGGCCGAGGACGCACGGAGCCTGCGTTTCGACGTCACCACGCCTCGATGGCAGGGGTCGCTGGCGTTGCAGCTGGCCGGCCGGTTCAACGTCCACAACGCCCTGGCGGCGATCGCCCTGGGCGAAGTCCTGGACCTGGACCCGGAGGCAGTCCGCGCCGGTCTGGCGGGCGTTCGGGGGGTTCCCGGGCGAATGGAGCGCATCGATCGCGGACAGCCCTTCGGCGTCGTGGTGGACTACGCCCACTCCCCGGCGTCTCTCGAGAAGGTCCTCGATCTACTGGGGGCGCTAGCGAAAGCGCGTGGCGGCGGCGTCATCGCCGTCTTCGGTTCCGCGGGGGAACGGGACGTGCAGAAGCGGCCGATGATGGGTCGCGTCGCCGGGGAGCGGTGCCGGCTCGTCATCGTCACGAACGAGGATCCTCGCGACGAGGACCCGGAAGCGATCCTCGATCAGATCGCGGAGGGTGCCGAAGGAGCGGGGCTGCGGCGAGGCCTGGATCTGGAGTGCATCGCCGATCGTCAGGAGGCAATCGCGGTGGCTTTCGAGCGGGCCCGTCCCGAAGACTGGGTTCTCCTGGCCGGCAAGGGACACGAACGCTCGATCATCACGCGGGCCGGCGTCGAACCCTGGAACGAGCGCACCGCGGCAGTGGCCGCCCTCGAGTCCATCGGCTACCGCGGTGAGTGACAAGACGGCCGCCGCGACCCAAGCCACGGCCGCCGACAGCGCGGACTGGCACCGCTTCCTAGCCGATCACCCAGCCGGAGATCCGCTCCAAGCCTGGGGCTGGGCAGACGTCACCGGCGTCGGGGGCGAGCGCCCCGTTCGCCTGATCGCGAGAGACGCCTCCGGCGAAGTTCGCGGCGTCGCGCAGGTGCTGGTCCGTCCGACCTCCTTCGGCCGGACGGTCCTGTACGTCCCGCACGGACCCGTATGGGACTGGCGCGACCCTTCCGGCCCCGCTGCCCTCGACCGGCTTCTCGAGGCGATACGCGACACGGGCCGTCGCGAACATGGGATCGTGGCCAAGCTGGATCCCCGCGCGGCTGTCGGCGCGGCTGGAGCCGACCGTATCCAGGCGGAGTTGGCGCTCCGGGGACTGCGACCCGCCCGTCTGGACCTCCAGGCTCGGACCACTCGGCTGCTGGATCTCCGCGACGGGCTGGACGCGCTCATGGCCTCGTTCGACAAGGACACACGCAACCTGCTGCGGCGTTCGACCCGAGAGGGAGTGACAGCGCGGGTGTTCCGCGACGCCGACCACGAGGCCTACGGAGCCTTCGCCGGGCTGCTCGCGACTACGAGCGCCCGCGGCGGGTTCCACAGCCGCTCGGCCGAGGCTCTGGAGCGGCTCGCGGACGCGTTTGCCCCGTCGGGCGCGGCCTACCTCGTGCTCGCCGAATTGCATGGCCGGCCCATCGCCGGGTGCCTGGCACTCGTGACTGGAACCCGAGCCTTCTACCTCTACGCCGCTTCGTTGCGCGAGGACGCTCTCCGGCACGCCAACGGCGCCTACCTCGCGCTATGGACGCTCTGCCAGGCACTGACCGCCGATGACGTCGAGTCGCTGGACCTCTGGGGCGTGGCCGAGGCGGACGATGCTGCGGCCGATCCGGAATGGACTGGCTTTAGCCTATTCAAGCGAGGCTTCGGCGGGGTCCGCCTGACTCATCCGGGCGCGATGGACATGGTCGTCTCACCGTTCTGGTTCCGGCTTCGCGACTGGCGAGAGCGACGCGGCTGATGAGATCCTGCCTGATCCAGTTGCTGCTGGAGCTTGCGCTCCTCTTCGCCATCCTGTGGTTCGGATTGCCTCTGGGGGCGGGCTTCCTGGCAACGAGCGCCCTGAATGCGAGCGGCTTCACGGGCACCAACACGAGCGTTGAGGTAAGCGCCAATCCGCCGCCCGCGTTGCTGACCGGCAAAGCCGACACGATACGGATCCGGTCCGATTCGGTTTACGTCGGCGACCTCCGGGCCGCATCCATGGACGTAACGCTCCACGACGTCGGGCTCCTCAGCCGCAAGATCGGGTCCGTGGATGGGACGCTCGACGGGGTGCGAATCGCGGTGCCGAACGGCGACTCCCTGACCGTGGATACGGTCGACATTCACGGCACTGCAACCGCCGCCGACGCGGCGCTGACGGTTTCGTCTCAGGCCATAGCGAACGTGGCCGCGACCATGCTGCTGGCGAGTGCGATCAAGGCCACGGTGTCGCTCCAGGAACCCAATGGAGTGACCATCGTCGTGTTGGGAAAGAAGCAATTGGGCACGCTCGCAGTCAGCAACGGCACCCTTCTGATGGTTCCGACGGCCAAGGCCATCCCGCCGATCGCCCTCATCGTTCCCGGCACCGGGAACCCCTTCAAGCTGACCTCAGTAGCGGTGAAGGGGCAGCAAGTGACGCTAGGCGGAACGATCGACGTCCAATCGCTGCTGAGTTGAGCCGACAGGCAGGCCCAGGCTGGCGCTCACGGATGGGCTGGTAGACTTTTGGCGTGTCAATCGAGCCACTGGAGCCCACGGTCAGCACACCTGGGACCCCTTCGCGTACCAGATCGGTGCGCCTCGCTCTTGCGGATCGAATCCGAGCCGGCCGTGGCGAGCCACACTCACCCGAGTCGATGCTGCGCCGTGTGCTCCAGTCACTGGCCCGCCACTTCCCGCAGGCCGACCTGACGGTCGTCCGCCGCGCTTTCGATTTTGCCGTCACTGCGCACGGCGATCAGCTGCGCGTCTCGGGGGAGCCATACGTAACTCACCCGCTGGCCGCAGCCCAGATCCTGGCGGACATTGGGATCGATCCGGTCGCGGTCACGGCCGCGATCCTCCACGACGTTCCAGAGGACACCGAGTACAGCCTCAACGACATCGAGGAGAAGTTCGGCGCCGAAGTGGCTCGGCTGGTGGACGGCGTCACGACGCTGTCGAAATTCAGCAACCACACCCACGAGCAACGGCAGGCCGAGAACATCCGGAAGATGTTCCTGGCCATGGCGGAGGACATTCGCGTCGTCCTCATCAAGCTCGCCGACCGGCTCCACAACATGCGGACGCTCTACGCGCTGCCATCGGACAAGCAGCTGCGCATAGCCCGCCAGACGCTCGAGATCTACGCGCCGCTCGCGGAGAGGCTCGGGATCTGGAGCATCAAGTGGGAGCTCGAGGACCTGGCATTCAAGAGCCTCGAGCCCGAGAGCTACCGCGAGCTGGCGAGAGCGCTCGACACCCGGCGCAAGGCCCGCGAGTCGTTCGTGGAGAAGTCCATCGAAGCGCTCCGGCCGGAGCTTGCCGCCGCCGGCATCGAGGCCGAGCTTTCGGGTCGCCCGAAGCATCTGTACAGCATCTGGAAGAAGATGCAGCGCAAGAGCGCCGAGATCGGCGAAATCTACGACGTCTACGCCATCCGCATCCTCGTGGACGAGGTCAAGGACTGTTACGCGGCGCTGGGCGTCGTCCATTCGATGTGGCGGCCGATCCCGAACCAGTTCGACGACTACATCGCCGTCCCGAAGCCGAACCTCTACCAGAGCCTGCACACGGCAGTGATGGCGCTGGACGGCAAGCCGCTCGAGATCCAGATCCGCACCCATGCCATGCACCAGGTCAGCGAAGTGGGCATCGCCGCCCACTGGCGCTACAAGGAAGGCTCGCGGGCCGATCGCGAGTACGACGCCAAGCTCGCCTGGCTGCGCCAGGTCATGGACTGGCAGCGCGACGTCTCCGACGCCACCGAGTTCGTCGAGGGCGTGAAGCTCGACGTCTTCCAGGACCAGGTCTTCGTGTTCACGCCGAAGGGCGAGGTCAAGGACCTGCCCGCCGGCGCCACGCCACTCGACTTCGCGTACCGCATCCACACCGACGTCGGCCACCGCTGCATCGGCGCCAAGGTAAACAACCGCCTGGTGCCGCTCGACTATCGGCTCAAGAACGGCGACATCGTCGAGATCGTCACGACCAAGGCCGAGCACGGTCCATCGCGCGATTGGATGAACATCGCCCGGACCAGCCACGCGCGCGAAAAGATCCGGCAATGGTTCAAGCGCCAGGAGCGTGACGAGAACATCGCCCACGGCCGCGAGTCGCTCGACCGCGAGCTGCGGCGCCTGGCCCGCACGAGCCTCGGGGCAGTCGGGGCAGATCGGATCCTGGAGATTGCCCGCACCTACAAGCACGAGAACCTCGACGACTTCTACGCCGCCGTGGGATACGGCGCGGTGGGCGCACAGCAGGTCGTTTCGCGGCTTGGGGTAGTCGACGATGCCCAGCTCGCGCTGCCGCCTACCACGCCGCCGCCCAACCTCATGCGTTCCGGGGGTGTCCGGGTCAAGGGCGTCGGGGACCTGCTCGTACGCTTCGGCAAGTGCTGTCACCCGATTCCCGGCGACCCGATCATCGGCTTCATCACGCGCGGTAAGGGCGTGACAGTCCACTTGAAGAACTGCCAGACCGTCCTGAACGAGCGTGAAACCGCGCGCCTGATCGAGGTCGAATGGGAGGGCTCGCCCCAACAGACATACCCGATCGCGATCCGGATCGAGGCCTTCGATCGGACCGGCCTCCTGTCGGAGATCACCCAGGTCGTGGCCGACAACAAGGTCAACATCCTCGCGGCCAACGTAGCGGTGACGGCCGATCGAACGGCCACGGTCAAGGCCACGCTCGAAGTGGCGTCGGTCGCCCAGCTGGCTCGGGTCATGAGCCGCCTGGAGCAGCTCAAGGACGTAACGGCGGTCGCTCGCGATCTGGGGTAGGGGAGCGGGCAGGAAGGCGCGTGGCGTGGCGCTGGGTGGCGTGGCGCTGGGTGGCGCGGCGTTGGGCGACGGGGAGCGGGGCGGCGACGGGTGGCGCGGCGTTGGGCGGCGCGCCTGGCGCGGCGTTGGGCGGCGCGCCTGGCTGAGTTTCCGCTCAACGCTAGCCCGGGCGACGTTATGCGGCCTCTCCCCCTGAATTCCCACTCAGCGACACCCGGGGTAGCGCAAGGGAGCGACTTGTCCGCCAAGACGCAGCCGAAAGCATCCCGACCGGCCGGCCTGAGCGTGGGTCCTCAGCGGAATCCCGCCCAGGGAGTGACCACCGCCTCGAAAATGACCTTCCCTACTGGTTAGCGCTTCCCCCGGCGGCGTTGAGGGGAAACCGCAGCGGTCACGAGCCCGAGACCGACGCCCCGGGCCTCTGGCCGCATCGCCACTCGCTAGACTTGGCGCCATGCCGTCATTTCGAGCCCCACGGGGCACCCGCGACCTGCTGCCCGACGTTCGTCCCGGCCTGAGCCGACTCGAGGGGATCGCCCGCTCGCTGGCCGGCCGCTACGGCTACCGCGAGATCGAGATCCCGATGTTCGAGCAGACGGCAGTGTTCGAGCGGGGCATCGGCGAAGTCACCGATGTCGTGGAGAAGGAGCTGTTCCGGCTCGCGCCCCGGACCGAAGAATCCGAGTCGTGGGCGCTGCGGCCCGAAGCGACGGCCGGCGTCGTGCGGGCCTACATCCAGCATGGCATGCAGACCTGGCCGCCCCCGGTGAAGCTCGCGCTGACCGGCCCGATGTTCCGCTACGACCGGCCACAAGCCGGCCGCTACCGCCAGTTCTGGCAGTGGGACTGCGAAGCCATCGGCGACCCGGGCCCGGCCGTGGACGCGGAGATGATCGAGCTCGGCTACCGGTTCTACGCAGAGTCGGGCTTGCGAGACGTGCAGGTGCTCCTGAACTCGATCGGCGACGGCGCCTGCCGGCCGGCCTATCTGGAGCAGCTCACCGGCTACTTCCGCGGGCACGAAGACGACCTTCCGGCGCTCGAACGTCGCAGGCTCGAAACGAACCCACTGCGCCTGCTCGACTCGAAGGATCCGGCGATGGCCGATCTGATCGCCGCGGCGCCCAGGATCGCCGATTGCCTGTGCGACGCCTGCGCCACGCATTTCGCCGCCGTTCGCGCGCACCTCGACGCGCTCGCGGTGCCGTACCGGATCGAACCGACGCTGGTCCGCGGCCTCGACTACTACTCCCGCACCGCGTTCGAGTACTACCGACGGGGCGCCGCGGGACAGCAGCAAGCGCTCGGCGGCGGCGGTCGCTACGACGGGCTGGTGGAGCTGCTGGGCGGTCGGCCGACGCCCGGAATCGGCTTCGCCCTGGGCTTGGACCGCGTGCTTCTCGCGCTCGAGGAGACCGGCGCCGCTCCGACCCATCAGGCCGCGCCGCTGGCGGTCATCGTCGGCGCCGATCCGGCCGATACCACGGGTCGTCTCCGCATCGCCACCTTGCTCCGCGCGGAGGGCCTCTCCGTCCGAGCGGAACTGTCGCCGCGAAAGCTCGGCCGGCAGCTCGAAAGCGCCGCTCGCGAGCATGCCCACTTCGCCGTGATCGTCGGCGACGAGCTGGCCGAGGGCAATGTCCAGCTCAAGGACCTCGAAGCGGGCACGCAGCATCTGGTTCCGCTCGAAGCCCTGGCCAAAGACCTGGCTCGTGCCGCCAAGAGCCACCACCACGGCTAGCCCTGGAACGAATCGCGCCGCGGTCCGGTCATAGGTAGTGACAGGCGAATGGAGGGAGCGGTGGAGCGGGAGCTGGTGCTCGCGGCCCGGCTGGGCGACGAGGTCGCCTTCGCTCGGCTTATCGAAGCCGAAGCTCCCCGCATCTACCGCGCCGTCCTGGCGGTGGTCCGCTCGCCCGAGGATGCCCAGGAGGTGATCCAGGATGCTACGGTTCGAGCCTGGCGCCACCTCGACGGGCTGCGGGATGCCGACAGCTGGCCGGCCTGGTATCGACGAATCGCGGTCCGCCAGGCGTTCGATCGAGCCGGCCGGCAAGGCCGAAGACGGCTGCACGAGATCGGCCTTGATTCGATGGGCGACAAAGTCGAGCCAGACCCAACCTCCGGATGGGCAGATCGGGTGGCCGTAATGACCGCGCTCGCCCAGCTGTCGAACGAGGACCGGGCGCTCCTCGGCCTGCGTTTCGGCGCGGATCTGGCGGTTGCCGACGTCGCCGCGGCGCTCGACATCCCGTTGGGCACGGCGAAGTCGCGGCTGCACCGGGCGCTCAGCCGGCTGGCGGCAGCCATGGGAGACGAAGATGTCCGGTGACGACGATACGCTCCTGACGGCTCAGGAGGAACGGGCGGCGGCCGCTCTGCACCGGGCGCTCGCCGAGACGAGCGAGGAGTGGCCTGTCCGCGTCGCCACGACGGCCTGGCTGTCGAGAGCGCCGAAGCGTCGATCGACCTGGATCAGGCTGCCACTGGCCGCGGCGGCTGTGCTCGCGTTGGCATTGGTGAGCGTCGTCGCGTTCGCGACCTGGCCGAGGACGGCCACGGCACCTCTGGCCACACCCACGTCGAGGCCTGGCCACTTCGACAACGGCCAATTCTCGTTCGACTACCCCGCGACCTGGCCGACGCTTTCTGGCCCGTTCTCCGAACCTAACGCGTCCGTCGCCGTCGTGCTGGGAACGGGCGGCTGGCAGACCGGGTGCCGGTCCTGGTCCAGCGGCGCAGTTGGGGGCTTGGACTGCACGGGCGACAAGGTCGACGTGTCCGGCGGGCGCACAGTGGTCAAGGTGTACCGGTTCGGCGGCCCTGCGCCGAGCTGCGGTGCTGGACCGACCCCAAACGCGGAGCTGGGTCCGAATTCGGTTATCGCAACCACGACCGGGTCCGCTACGACCTGGGAGCTCCGGGAGCCGAGCGCCCAGTTCGGGTCGGCAAACAACATCTTCGTCGAGGCGTACAGGGACAGCGCCGTCGGCCTCGCCAGCGCCGAAGCGCTCGTGGCGAGCTTCCGCTGGGCTCCGGGCGTCAAGAGCGACGTATGCCCGAAGGTCGACGCTTCGGCCCCTTCGCCCAAGCTTGCCCACTACAACGCGGATGGAATCTCGTTCGACTACCCGGCGACCTGGCCGGTCATCTCCGGCCACCAGCATTGGGGCCTCCACGGTCCCACGATTGAATTCGCGGTGGGTACCGGCACGGCCGACGCGGGGTGCACTTTGATGCCTCCCAGCTCGACGGTTCTCGGTGGGGTTGCGTGCGGCATCCCTACTATCGCCGCGACCGGAGACCAGATCGTGGTCGTGTGGTACGAAGGCCCTGGGCTCGGGGTAGCGCCTCTACCGGCGAGGAGTCTGGCACCCGATGAGACGCGAGTCACGATCGGCGGGATGCCCGCTATCGAAAGCCACGGCGACGGCTGGGTCAAGTGGCAGCTGAGCGCAGTCGGCTACATCGAGGCGCGATGGGGCCCAGGCGCGGTCGATGCCGAATCGGCAGTCGATGCAGTCATTGCCAGCCTGTCGATCGAAGCGCCGCAGACCAAGCCGTCGTGATCGAGGAGACGAGTTGAAGATCCGGCACGTCTCGACAATCGTGTTCGTGAGCGATGTCTCGCGCTCCGCCGCCTTTTACCGCGACGTCCTGGGGCTGCCGGTCGGCCAGGATCACGGCACCATCGTGATATTCGAGGGCGGCTTCTCGATCCACGACGGACCCAACCTGCTCGAAAAGACCTACAAGACCCCGGGCGCTCTTGCGTCGGGGCCGATGGGCAAGGACAACCTGGACATCTACTTCGAGACGGACGACCTGGCGGCGGCCTACTGTGCCGTCGTCGAGTCGGGCGCCGACGTGATCCACCCGATCGAGACACAGCCGTGGGGCCAGCGGGTCTTCCGCGTCCACGATCCCCGACGTCCACATCGTCGAGATCGGCGACCCGATGTAGGCCGCTCGGTCGCCCGGGCCGGGGCCTCGGGGCATCTAGTCAGACTTGCCTCACCTGGGAGTTGGGGCAGTTGAGGCGTCGATGCCGGCCGCGAACCGACGCTTGGGCGCGCCGCAGGCCTGCGCCCAAGCGTGACTCATGGCTCTGCCGGTCGAACGACGCCCGCTACGCGACGCAGGGCCACGATTGGATGGCCTAACTCTCTCCTGAGGCAAGTCTGACCAGAAGGCTCGCCTCTGACACGCCAGATCCTCGTCGGGGGGTTGGAGCTTCCGGTAGCATTCCCGGCATGACTGACGCCCGCTCCGCCGCATCGATCCCAGCCGCCTACAGCCTGGCCACGCCCTACCGCGACGCGACCTGCGGCCAGTTGCGCGCCGACGACGCGGGGCGGAGCGTGCACCTCGCCGGCTGGGTCCATCGCCGCCGCGACCACGGCCAGCTCATCTTCCTGGACCTGCGCGACCGCTACGGCATCATCCAGGTCGTCGTCGACGCGCAGGAGTCGCCGGCGGCCCACGCCGCCGCCAGCAAAGCCCGCCCGGAGTTCGTCCTCCAGGTCGAAGGCGAAGTCGCGCGCCGACTGGCCGGCACGGAGAACGCCAGGCTCGACACCGGCGAGATCGAGGTTCGCGCGCGCAGTGTCGAAATCCTGAGCGAAGCCCTCACGCCGCCGTTCTACATCAACGAGCCGGACGCGCCGATCGAGGAAACCGTCCGCCTGCGCTATCGCTACCTCGACATCCGGCGACGCCCGCTGCTCGAACGGCTGCTCCTTCGCTCCGAGCTGGTTGCCGCGATCCGCAGCGCTCACCACAGGGCCGGCTTCGTCGAGATCGAGACGCCCATCCTGCTCAAGTCCACACCTGAAGGCGCCCGCGACTTCATCGTTCCCAGCCGCCTGCAGCCGGGTTCGGTGTACGCCCTGCCGCAGAGCCCCCAGCAGCTCAAGCAGCTGCTCATGGTCGCGGGCATGGACCGCTACTTCCAGATCGCGCGCTGCTTCCGCGACGAGGATCTGCGCGGCGACCGCCAGCCCGAGTTCACCCAGCTCGACCTCGAGATGAGCTTTGTGACCGAAGAGCGCGTCATGGAGTTCGTCGAGGCGATGATCGTCGAGGTCAGCCGCGCGACGACCCCCGACCGGCCGATCCAGGAGATCCCGTTCCCGCGCTTCACGTACGAAGAGGCGATCGAGCGGTTCGGGTCCGACAAGCCCGATCTCCGGTTCGGAATGGAGCTAGCGGACCTGGCGCCGGCGCTGGGGGAGGGCGGCAGCGGCTTCCGCGTGTTCGACGAAGCTCTCGCCGCCGCCGGCCGCGTCAAAGCGATCGCGGCCCCGGGAATGGCCGATGCCAGCCGCTCGCAGATCGACGAGTTGGTCGGCATCGCCCGCCGGTTCGGGGCGAAGGGACTCGCTCACGTCTCGGTGGCCCAAGACGGCGCCGCCCACTCGCCGATAGCCAAGTTCCTCGGCGACGAACGGATCGCCGCTATTGCCGCGGCCGCGCATGCCGCCCCGGGCGATCTGGTCCTGATCGTCGCCGACGCCGACCACGAGCTGGTCGCCGACGTCCTGGGCCGCCTGCGCCAGGAGCTCGGCCTGCGCCTGAACCTCGCCGACCCCGACGTGCTGG
>OCZT010000872.1_pt1 | contig 30617 bp, 37 predicted proteins | sample 1539031 | NCBI WGS metagenome assembly OCZT01 (sample SAMEA3539308, study PRJEB22396) | soil metagenome | biome: tundra; feature: field; material: soil | place: USA | collected 2010-05 | depth 0.15 m | reverse complement strand
CCGCGGGGGATGTGACCGCCGTGGTCGGGGACCACGGGGTAGCCGTGCCGATCATGCCGAAAGCCGGCGCCGTAACGGTGGCGGTCGTCGCGGTGGTAGTGGCAGCGGTCGTGGTAGCGGCAGCGATGGTGGTAGCAGTGGTGATAGCGGCCGGTTCTGACTGGTTTTTCAACTCCGTGCCGAAATCCGTCCCTGGGGCCGAAGTGCCGGTGCTTGCCGGAGTTTCCATTTTGCGCCGCATTGCCGGCGGCGTATAGGGTGTGCGCGAGGCGATGTTTAGGTTGACATTAACCATGTGAAATCCTTTCCTTTCTCCTTCTGTGTCGTTGCTTCCCACTTCGACCGGAACTGCTAGATCACCCAATACGTCAAGTTCGCTGGGCTCGTTGTCAGCCGCCATTTTTCATCGGCTTGGCTACGTGCACGTGTGTTTCCAGTCTGAAGGCGGCGAAAACAGAAAGTTTGCAGAGCCCAATCGTCCTGATCGAACCGCCGTTTCTTGACGTGTCAAATCGTTGACCCTCGGAAGGGCGCTGCAAGTAGCAAAACTATTCCGTTTTCCGGCACTTGGCGGGGGAAATGGCAGAGTCCTTGTCCAGACCGCGACTTCTGGAAGAAAAGGAGCCAACCTGCAAGCCGGGCGGGAGACTGCGCCAGCATATTCTCATCGGGAGCGACCGCCGTGCGTTAATTGGTTCGGCGCCGACCAGCGGGCCAAGTAAGCGTCTGCCGCCGCGTTTTCGAGTTCGCGTCCGGCAGCGGCCGTGTACTCCGCAAGGCGGCGGTCTCTCATCTTTTCGACCAGTTTGACCCGCTGCTGGGCTTGCTGGACGCGCCCGCGCTGTTCCGCTGCGGCTACCATGCGCTGCCGGCGATCTTCATTCAGGTCGATTGCTTCTTTGCTGGCGCGCAGGCGGTAGCGGCTCAGATTGACGAAATCCGCTGCTGGAATTGCGGGGCGTCCGAAAATCTCCCGTTCAATAGCCTCTCGCTGGACCTCTAATTGCTTGATCTTCCGCTCCGTGGCATGAACCAGACCGAGGCAGGCCGTCAGACGGTTCTCTTCCATCCGGCACTTCTTGTGGTACCAATCGAGAACGCTGTCGAGTCGGAACTGGAAATGCTGCACGGCTGCTATAGCCTCTCTGCAATCGCGTTCATGCGGACCAGTGCATCATCGAACGGTACATCTACTTGGGTATCCTGCTTGAGAAACGCAGCGATCTCCGGCCGCATGCGAACGGCGGCATCGAGTGCCGCATTCGCTCCGGGCGTGTACGCGCCGAGCTCAATCAGGTCTTTCGATTCCTCGTAATTGGCCATGGCTTCACGCACCTTCCGGGCCGCTGCCATATGCTCCGGGGTGGAAAGCTGCGGCCCCAGGCGGCTCACAGAGTTCAATACGTCGATTGCGGGATAGTGCCCGGCGGCTGCCATTCGGCGCGACAAGATGATGTGGCCATCGAGAATGGACCGCACCGCATCGCACACCGGCTCATTGAAATCATCGCCTTCCACCAGCACCGTGAAAAAGCCGGTGATGGAGCCTTTCTGAAAGTTGCCGGCCCGCTCAAGGATTCTCGGCAGCAGATTGAATACGGATGGCGTGTACCCCTTCTGACTGGGCGGCTCGCCGGCGGCCAGCCCGATTTCGCGTTGGGCCATGGCGAGGCGTGTCACCGAATCCATGATCAACAGGACGTTAGCGCCCTCATCGCGGAAGTACTCGGCAATGGCGAGGGCCACAAAGCACGCCCGGACGCGCAGCGGAGCGGGCCGGTCCGAGGTGGAGCAGACCACAACGGAGCGCTTGCGGCCCTCGGGACCGAGGTCATGCTCAAGGAACGCCCGAACCTCGCGATTGCGCTCGCCGATGAGCGCGATTACGGTGATATCCGCCGAGTTGTGGCGTGCCATGGCGCCCAGCAACGTGCTCTTTCCCACGCCGCTACCACCGAAAATTCCCATGCGCTGACCGGTTCCTACGGGGATCAACGTGTCGATCGCGCGGATGCCGGTGGCGATGGGGTTGACGATGTGTTCGCGATCGAGCGGGTTTCCGGGCGCCTGATACAAACGATAGGATGCAGCCGGCCGAATCGCGTTTCCCCGGTCTAACGGTTTGCCGAAACCATCGAGGACCCTGCCGACGAGATCGGGCCCCACGGCCACCTGGGCGTCACCCCGCCGGGCGACGATCCGGTCGTGCAACTGGATGCCATCGATCTCTTCGAGCGGCATGGAGAGCACGTGGCCGTCGCGAAAGCCGACAACCTGGGTGCGAATGCGGCGGCCTGCCGAGGTAATCACTTCGCAAAAATCTCCCACGGCCACAGCCGGCCCGCGCGAGGCGACCAGCAGACCCACGAGTTCGACCACTTCACCCGTCCAGGGCAGCAGTTCCAAGCTGCGCACGCTGGCGATGTACGGATTCAGATCGATAAACTGCGGCGACGTCATACACGAGCCTCCAATTGATCGATAAGACCGCGCTCAATCTCGGCGAGTTGCGTTTCCACGGACGCATCCAGCGAGCCGCGGCTGATTTCGAAAACGGCGCCGCCCTGGGGTTGCATGGGATCGCCGACCACGGCGATCGCTTGCCCGCGGCCGGTCCGATCCAGGCACGCCCGCACAACTTTTTCCTGGTCGGGATGAACGCGCACGCGATACGCTTCCTGGGATTGCAGCTTCTCCAGGGCCGCTTTGATGAGGGCCTCCAGCGCGGAACCATCGATCGAGAGTTCGCGGTGCAAAACCCGCCGCGCAATCTCGATGGCAAGGCGCACGGTGTCGCCTTCGGCGCGGCGGATGGTCTCCGCTCGCATCCCCGCAACCTCCGCGATGGTCGCAGCCATCTGCTGCACGGTTTCCTGAACGCCGGTCGCCAGAGTCTGCCGGGCCGATTCTTCTCCCGCACGAACCCCGGCTTCGTAGGATTGGCGCGGCCTTGTTTCCAGTTCCGATTCCAGCCCGGCAAGCTTGGCCCGCAGCCGTGCCACCTCCGTGTTGGCCGCCACTCCGGTATCCGGCTGCGCCGCGGGCGCGGAGATGGCGCAGCGGTTGCGCCAAGGTACCGGCGCCAATTCCATGGTGGCGTCCTTTAGAAGTTTAGACAACATATTCATCAGTGCCACCGCGGCCGGCCGCGATAGTGCCCTGCTGCTGCAATTGCCGGACCACGCCAACCACCTGCTGCTGGGCCCCTTGCACGTCGCGGATACGCACAGGACCGAGCGCTTCCATGTCCTCGGTGAGCATCTCCGACGCCCTTTGCGACATGCACTGGGTGAAATGCCCGCAGACCTTCCCTGCCGCGCCTTTGAGCGCGAGAGTCAGGACCTTACGATCAAGCTGCGCGAGGAGGGCCTTCACACCCTCCTTATCTATGTGGAGGATGTCCTCGAACGTGAACATCAGGTTGCGAACCGAGTTAGCGGCAGCCTGGTTCTCCCGATCGACCTCCGTAAGGAGTTTCTCAGCCAGCGCTGGCTCCACGTGGTTCAGCAGGCTGGCTAGGGAACGAATCCCATCGGAACGGCTGACCTGGCGGATAGCCTTCAGCTTACAGCCGATGGCCTCTGCGATTTTGCGGAAGACCTCCGGGGAAATGCGGTCCAACGTAGCCATGCGTAGTGCTGCCTGGGCCTGAAGCCCGGCGGGAAGCAACTGCAGCAGCGCGCCTCCTGCTTCGGGAGTCATATTGGAAAGCACCAACGCTATGGTCTGGGGGTTCTCATTGCGCAGGAAACTGGCCAACTGGCGCGGATCCGTATTCTGCAAGAGCTGCAAGCCCGGATCGGGCTCGTTGGGCTTCGCGGCCGCAGAGGGCTCCGTGGCATCCAGGAGTTTCTGAGTCGACTCTGTCCCCAATGCCTGCTCGATAAGCCGACGGGCATACCCCGCGCCGCCTTTGGCGAAGAAACGGCTGGAGCCAGTGAGGCTTTCGAATTCGCGAAAGACGCTCATCATGTGGTGCGGCGCTACGGCTTCCAATAGGGAGATTTGGGAAGTTACCTGGCGAATCTCGTCGGCATCGAGCTGCCTCAATAATTCAGCGGAAACCTGGTCGCCGATTCCCATCAGGAACATGGCAGCCTTTGTCGCGCCGGAAACGGGTTCAGTGATCTGAGTCATGGTGGTTTAGGTGACGGCTTCCTGGCGGCGGCTCTCATTACTCTCCGCGAGCCACATACGCAATACGTTGACGGTCAACTCAGGCTCGCGTTTGGCAACCGTGCGGACGCGCTCGGCCAGTTCGTTGTGATCTTCGGCCGCGGGGGGAGCGGCCAGCGCGGCAGCGGCGATTTCCTTGGCAGCCGGGCTCAATTCGGTGTGCACAGCCGGCGCCTGCAACTCGTCCGCAAGCTCGGCTTGTTTTGCGGGAGTACGCCGGGCAAACCGGAATACACCCCGAACCAGCATCAGCAAAAGCGCCAAACCCAGGGTGATGGGCGCCCACATGTCGCGATATTTCGTTATCAACTCGAGCCATGCCGGACCTTTACTCCCCGGAACGGGAACGGGCTTAAGCGATTTGGGCAACTCGGAGTTGAGGCTGGATTCAAACGGCAAGGTCTCGACAATGAGTTGGTCGCCTCGTTGCACGTCCAGCCCTGCAATGCCGGCTACCAGGTCTTTGATGATCTTCAGGGTCTCCGGCGCGGGCGGCACCAGGACACGGTGCTTGTTCGCTCCTTCACCTTCCCAGTGCACGCTCTGATCCACCAGAACCGCCAGGGACATGCGCCGGATTACGCCCTGTGGAATCTTGGTGTGACGAATGACGCGGCTGGTCTGATACGTGACGTTTTCGGTGCGCCGCGAAGTACCGTTGGAACCCTTGGCGGAAGAAGACGCCTGCTGCGGCAGATTCGAAGCCGTGCCCGGAATGCCTGAAGTAGTGGCGTGTTCGGTTACGTCCTCCGTCTTCTGTGAGCTGACCATCACGGAGCGCGAGGGGTCCAGCGTTTCCTCCTGCTGCTCGCCGCTGGTCAGGTCGTAGTCCACTGACGCGCCGGCGCGAAATCCTTTGGCCCCGAGAAGCGGTTCCAGCGTCTCGCTGATCTTCGCCACCAGACTCTTTTCGATTTGCTGGCGGACTTCGAGCGATTCGCTGGTGACCTCGGATCCATCGCCCCCAGCCGATTTCTTAGGACGGCTGAGCAGTGTGCCATCCATGTCCACCACGGAGACCGCCTCGGGAGTCAGTCCTTCGACCGCGCTGGCCACCAGGTTGGTGACGGCCAGCACGTTCTGGGTGGAGATCTGCGTCCCCGGGCGCAATTTCACCATCACGCTGGCCTTTGCCGGCTGTTGTTGATCTATGAATACGGACTCCTTGGGAAGGGTCAGGTGGACACGGGCCTGTTCGACCTCCGACAAGCTCATCACGGAACGCTCGAGCTCGCCCTCCAGGGCGCGCTTGTAGTTGATGTGCTCGACGAATTCGGTCGCGCCGAAATTGCTCTTATCGAAAAGCTCGAAGCCGATGCGGCCGGTCTTCGGCAGACCCGCGGCGGCAAGTGCCAGCCGCGATTCCGCCAGCTTCTCCGAAGGAACCATTACGGAGCCGCCATTATCCGACAATCGGTATTCGACCCCGGTCTCTCTCAGCTTCTGCACCACGCCTGCCGCGTCTTCCGGCGCCATGGACGTGTACAATGGGCGAAAATCGCCTTCGTGCTTCCAGTGGACGAAGAAGACGATGCCGGCGACCACCGCCATCGCCGCCGCGACAATCGAAATGCGCTGCTTGAGAGAGAGCCCGGCTATAAGGGAATTGATCTGGTCCATGACGGCTTCCGCTGGCTACATCTGCATCTTCATGACTTCCTGGTAGGCGTCCACCACCTTGTTGCGGACCTGCAGTCCCAGCTCGAAGGCGAGCTCCGCTTTCTGCCCGGCGAGAATCGTGGTATGAAGTTCTTCGTTTTGTCCGGAGAGGAATTTCTGCACGGAATCGGCGGCATTGTTCTGCAGCGATTCGAGAGAATTGATGGCGCTGGACAGGACGTTTTGAAACTCGCCTGGCTGGCCCGCGGCGCCACTAGCCGGGGTCATCTGAGGCATTCCGATGGGAGTGATGTTTGAGATCGGTACGGTCATGGAAGGCTCCTATCGCAGCAGATCGATGGACTTCTGAATCATGTCCTTGACGGCGGACATTGCCGAGACATTCGCCTGATAGCTGCGGTTGGCGCCAAGCAGGTCCACCATGTCCTCGGCCGGGTTGACCTTCGGCATGGAAACGTAGCCATCGGCATCGGCATCCGGGTGTCCCGGCAGATAGCGTTTCTCGGGTGCGCTGTTATCCACGCTGATACCTGCAACCTTGACGCCGGTGAGTTGTTGAGTGTCCAGTTGCGAGTCCAGTTCCGAAGCGAACGCCGAGCCGGCTTGATCGCTGGCGAAGATGGCGTCTTTGCGGCGGTACGGGCCGCCTTCGGGAGTACGGGTAGTTTCCGAGTTGGCGATATTCTCCACCAGAAGGGCCGCGCGGGTGCGCTGGGCGGCCATACCGGATGCGCTGACGGAGAGGGCGGAAAAAAGGCTCATCAGCTTTTGCCTCCCTGAATAGCTTCTTTGACGGTGTTCAGTCGCGACCGCATCAGGTTGGATGCGGCATTGAAACGCATGGCATTTTCCGCCAGCAGGCGGGCCTCGCGGTCCAGATCGACATTGTTGCCGTCGTTCTTGGTGGGAAGGCCGGTCAACTCCGACATTTGCGGAGAACCGCCGTCCAGAGCCGCCAGGAAGCTCGACTGGAAATCCAGGTCTTGCGTCTTGTAGCCGGGTGTATCGGCATTGGCGATGTTGGACGCGACCAGCTTCTGCCGCAAGCTGACCACGTTCATGTACTGTTCAAGGCTATCGGTTAGACGATCTATCACGGCACTACCGTTCAAGCAACTGGAATTCCACTGCGACGGCAAGTAAATCAGCGAAATACGGGCAAAGGGGCCGTCAAGCGAGTGACGCGTCAGGGGATTGACGAAAAAGTCGCAGGGGAAGGATCAAGCATCCAGGCTTACGGCGGCAGTCCTGCCGGTCGCGCCGGATGGTCGGGCGTAGCGAGTCGCCGTGGTGACCAGGCGGAGTTCAGCGACACAGGCGGATCGCGCGGCTTGCATCATCACCAGCGCCCAGGAGAGAAGGTCGTACATCTTGCGTGCAGATTCGGCGGCGCGCGCGTCGCCCTTCCGCGCGTCCAGTGCATGCCCCCGCGCGACCTCCCCGATTTCCGTGGCTAGCCGCGCCACTTCTTTATACTGCCTGCACGCGGCGGCGCGGCGGAGGTCTTTTTCGAGTTGCTCCACGCGTGGCGCGATCATCCGCCCGACCCTGTGCCGTTGTTGTTGTACTCCGCCTGGAAAAGCTCCGTGTAGTAGGTCTTCTGGGACTGCAAGGCGGCGATGGCGGCATCTGCCTGCGTGAGCTCGTCTTGCAGGTTGGTCTGCATAAGGTTGACGCGCGCCTGATCGTCTGCGATCTGTTGGTTTTGGTTGACGATCTGGTTCTGGAGCGCGTTGTACTCGGTCTCGATATCGCCCAAATTCGGATCGTCGATGGAGGTCATCGCGTCCGTCGCGGCTTGCATGAAACCGCCCGCGGAGGCGCTGCCGAGAAACTGCGTAATTGCCGCGACGTTCTGGCCGTTGAATGCCGAGGCATTGAACGACATCTGCCCAGTTTGGTCTATCGACAGCCCCAGGTCGTTCAGCGAAGCCACCGAGCCCGATCCCGACGCATATTGCGAGATGCTCTGCAAAACGTTTGTCAGGGTATACACAATACTCTGGCCGGAAAGCGCTCCAGCGTTTTGCCCTATCTGCCGCCCTACCGCTGTGACGGCCGAGTTGTAGGCGGTTGCGAAGCTCGAAAGAGCGCCCTGGAGCGTGCTGTAGTCCGTCGAGACTGTAATGCTATCGGGCTGCGTGCTGGTATCCAGCAGAGTGACGGTCAGCCCCGGGGAGATCGTGACCTGGCGCGAACTACTGGACACTTCCGTGCCGGTTCCATTCACCTTATAGGTGGCCGGAGAGCCCGTGGAGAGGGTGCTCAGCAGGTTGGTGGAGCCGCCCGTGAGCTGGATGGAATCGGCATTCAGAGAAGTGCCCGTTACGACCAGGCGGTAATCCGGACTGGTTGTGGGCCCGAGGTTGACGATGGTGGCCTGCACGCCCGCGGAGGAGCCGTTGATAGCGGTGGCGAGTCCTTCGAGAGAGGCGTCCGCCGGTGTGATGGTGGTATTCGTACCGTTTACCGAGAGGGTGAAAGACGATGCCGAGCTGATGTTCTGTGTGGTGGGATCGGTCACCGCGGTGGAGCCGGCCTGGCTCACTGCGGTGGTGTAGGAGCCCAGCCCATCCACCTGAATCGAATAGGTGCCGGGCTGGGCTGCCGAAGTTGTCGTAGCACTCACCACCGATTGGTCGGAAACATTCGCGGAGATGCTGCCTCCGGACGCGACACCGATATTCTGTAAGGCGACATCGAGCGACTGGAAGGTGGATTCGAGTTGAGTCAGGGCAGTCTGCCGGTTGGTGAGGTCGTTGACGTTGTTCTGCAACTGCTGTATGGGCAAAGAGGCCATCTGCACCGCGCGCGTGAGTACCTGCTGGAAGGAACTGGAAAACGTGCTGGAGCCATTGAACGTCGGCGAGGCAATGGAACTTGTGCTGGAAGCCATAAACCAACCCTATGCAAAATATGGGCCGAACCCGGAAAGGCCCGGCCCGCTGAGTTCATTCAACGCATTCGGAGGATTAACCCTACTGCAACAGCTTGAGAACTGACTGCGGGGCGGCGTTGGCCTGGGCCATGGCCGCGACGGAGGCCTGCTGCATCACCTGAGCCTTGGTGAGGTTGGCCGCTTCTGTCGCGATATCGGCGTCGCGGATCTGGGATTCCGCCGAGGAGAAGTTAGTGATTTGCGAGTTGGCCAGACTGATGGCGTACTGCAGGTCGTTTTCGCCGGCGCCAACCGTACTCTGTACTTTGCCGAGAAGGGCGAGAGCGTCGTTGACGGACGCGATCGCCGCGGTGGCGTTCTGGGTGGCAATGCCGGGCGCCCCGTTCGCAGGTGCGCCCGTTCCGTCTACCGCGAGGCCAAGCGCGAAGGCGCCGCCCGTGGTTATGGCCGCCGCCACATTGAACGGCGAGGTTCCTGAGAAATTGATCTGTCCGGCGGTAGTGTCGAACACCGCATACACGCCTTGTGCGTTCATCTGCCTGTTAATGGCGTTCACTTCCTGCTGAACCGTGAGGCCAGACTGAAGAGTGACCGTGGTGTTTGTTCCGCCAACAGTGAAGGTGAGGTCTTGAGAGGCTGTGGAGGCAGCGGCGGTTCCAGTGGCGGCCCCTTGATACATCGAAGCGTTGGAAGCCGTACCGGTCCCGATGATTTTGGCGAAATCGCCGGTCGAACCGTCCAACTCAAAAGCACCGCCCTGGAACTCGACTTTCCCGGTGCTGGAGTTGATGTCCGCGGTGAGCCCTGTTCCCGCAAGCTGATTGTTGATGTCGGAGACTAACTGCGTACCGGTGGCAATGCCGCTAAGTGTCACCGTCTTTCCGGCGCTGCCCGTCGCCCCGGTATACACATTAAATGTCGTAGCGGCGAGTGTGATCGGATTGTTGCCGCTTACGTCCGGTGCAGCCGTCAGTGACGTTCCCGCACCGCCGTTGCCCACGGCGGCGTTCGTCAAGCCCAGGCCGCCTGTGTCGACCAGGCCCGCGGAGAGGTCCACCGACACCGCGGCCGAGCTCAGCGATCCGCCCAAGGGAGAGCCGCCGATATAGACCGACAGGTTGGTTGCGTTGGCGCCGCCGGATATCAGTCCAATGTTGGTCGCCTGACGAGTGATTTCCGTCTTCAAACTCTGGAATTCCTGATCTAAGGTGCCGCGGTTGCCAGTAAATGTGCCGGAGGCCGATTCCGTGGCAAGCGTCTTCATGCGGTCCAGCATTGTGCTGATGTTGGACAGGCCGCCGTCGATGATCTGTAACGTGCTCACGCCGGAGTTGCCATTGATGACGCCCTGGGTCAGCTCCGTCACGTTGCTGCGGAACTGATTGGCCACTGCCAGACCCGCGGGGTCGTCGCCGGAACTGTTGATGCGATATCCAGACGTCAACGCTTCGATCGTTTTGGTCTGGAATGTATTATTCGTGGCCAGGTTTTGCTCGCCCACCATTGATGCATAGTTCGTCTGAATTGAAATCATAGTATTTAACGTCCTGTTTGCGATACATCCCAGACATCGTGTCCAGGTTCGGGTTCTCCGTTCGGATGCCCGAGGTATCTGCCTTCACTGATTCATATCGGGGGTGTACCACATCCGTTCTAGTATTTTTTCCGCAAATTACTAAGGACATTTCGTCGTCAATATGCTTGCATCCGTCAAAGTTTTGACGGGCTTGGCGGCCGAGTGAAACGCAACCCTATTTAAAAGCGCGGAGATGTTCAGCTGTGGGACGCTGCGGGCAGCCGTGATGTTTTCATCGCGGGTGATCTGCGTTTCCCTGCGTTGAATGAGGACAGAATCGGGGGCCACGATGCCTAACTTGACGCGTGTCCCGCATACTTCCAGCACTTCGATTTCGATGGCCTCGCCGATGAGAAAACTCTCGCCGGCCCGGCGGCGCATTACGAGCACGCGAGCATTTCCTCCTGACTGTTCTGCGGGATTAGAGGATGCCGGTAAGAGTATCTGGTCTGCGTCTGAATGGCTTGAATGCCAATTTGCCGCTTGAGATTGACCAATATGGGGGCGAGCAGGTTGGCGGTCGGCCCGGGCCGGTCCTCGCCGGCGGCGCATACCAGAACCCCGCAGAGGACGTCTTTACCTATTCGGGGTTGTCTGCCCGCAGCCAGTCGGAGAGCGGTCAAGTCTTCCTCGGCGACGCGCAGTTTGTAGTGCGGATCGGCAGCCAGGACGGGCAGCAGGATAAAGCAAATGTCCGGACTGCAGATGCTCTGCATGAACATTAGGGGGTGAGTGGCAGACTGCTCCAGGAACACAAAGGCATGTTCGTTTTCAAAACCGGGCATGCCGTTGGGAAACTCAAAGACTGCATCGGGCGAATACTCCACTTCGCCAAAACACTTTGTCTGAATGCATGGCATGACAGCCAACTTGTGCAATTCAGGAGCCAAATGCTCGCGTGGGTGCTGAACTTCTATTTCTTCTGCGGCGGCCGTACGGAAGGAACTGGTTCCGTCGGCTGGGGATCTTTCATGATCACGCGCTGATTGAGTATCACGACGTCCACGCGGCGGTTATGGGCGCGACCTTCCACGGTATCGTTGGAATCCTTGGGCACGGTGTCGGCATAGCCGGCGATAGCCATACGCTGCAGGGGGATTTTGCAACGCGTGGAGAGCAAATCGAGCATGGCGATGCTGCGGGCGGCCGACAGTTCCCAGTTGCTGCGGAAGCGGGCCGTGTGGATCGGGATGGCGTCGGTGTGGCCTTCGAGCCGCACGGAGTTGGGAAGGCCCCGAATATTGGAGGCAATCTTATCGATCGTGTCGAAGGTGGCCGGGTTGAGGGTATCTTCGCCGGAGGGGAAGAAGGTCGCCTGCCGCAGGCTCACCACCAAGCCCCGCGGTTCGAGGTGGACTTCGATTTTGCCGTCCTTGATCTCCTGTTGGAGCGAAACCGAGAGATAGTTCAGCGAAGGAAGCAACTCGGCCACGACCTGCTGTGGTTCGGGTATCCTGGGCTCGCTGCCTCCCGGCCCCTTCATCTGCGCATTGCCCTTGCCTCGCTCATCGACAGTGCCGCCCAGTATCTCATGCACGGCCGTGCTGACGCCGCCGTTTTCCAGCGCTTCCTTGACCGAGTCGGAGACCTGTTTGGCCTTGGCTTTATCGGTTTGCGAAGAGGCGAACATCACCACAAAGAACGCGAAAAGCAAGGTGATGAAATCGGCGTAGGAAACCAGCCAGCGCTCGTGGTTCTCATGGGTAGCGTGTTTCTTGCGGGCCAAAATCAGACCTCCGCCGCGGCGGCCTGCGAGGCGGCTTGGCTCTCGCGGGCGGCCTTCTTTTTGGAGGCCGGTTGAACAAGATAAGCGTCGAGCCTGGTTCGAATCAGTTTCGGGTTCAGGCCTTCAACGATTGCCAGGACGCCCTGCAACGTCAGCTCGCGAAGTTGCACCTCGGCGTGCACTCGCGCCCGCAGCTTGCCGCCGGCGGGCAGAAAGAAGAGGTTGGCCGCGCCCACTCCATAGACGGTGGCCACAAAGGCCGCCGCAATCCCTCGGCCGACTTCGTCGATGTTCGCCAGGTTTTTCATCACCTGCATAAGCCCCAACACGGCCCCGATGATGCCGATGGTGGGGGAATAACCCCCGGCCGTCTCGAACGCCTTGGCTTCGGCTTCGCCCCGCTGCTCGACAATTTCTATTTCCAGTTCCATGATGCTGCGGATCTGGCTCATCTCCAGGCCATCTATCGCCAGATTCAGGGCCTTCCGCAAGAATGGATCCTCGATGTTGGCGGCTTCCTGCTCCAGCGAGAGGATTCCCTGCTTGCGTGCCTGGGTAGCGTACCGGATGATGGTCTCGATGCTCTGGGTCACCGGTTGAGCCCTTTCGAAAAAGATCGAGCCAATTCTCCGGGCCGCACCAAGCAACACCTCCAGGGGAGTGGTCAGCATGACTGCGCCGAGGGTTCCGCCAAAGACGATCATGGCGGCGGTGACTTGCTTGACGTCGGCGACTTTACCACCGTCCATAACCAAGCCGCCCAAAATCCCTCCTACGGCAAGTAAGACACCGCCTATGGAACCCAGGTCGGGACGCGAACTAGTCGTTTTTCTGGCTTGCGGATTTGCCATTCGTATAAACCTGCGGAGTGAGGATAGACTGCCGGAAAAGGCGCACGCGTTCGACGATCTCTTCTGAGGATTCCAGCACCATGATCTTCTGACCGGTAGTGAGACTGATGATGGTGTCGGGAGTCGTCTCGATTTGCTCGATCAGATCGCTATTCAGCACGATGGGCGTTTGGTTGAGCCGTGTGACGTGGATCATGATCGATTCTCACCCTACACATCGGCGATCCTTCCCGGTCTTTCGAGAAAGATATCCGGAGGGAGGACCAAAAATCTCGTAGAAACTGCCGGTGAACAGCCGAAATGAAAAGAGAATGCTAGCATTGGCGCAACAGCACCCATCCTTGGCCGGCCGGCTGGCCGAAACCTTGTTGAAAGCCTGGCTATCGGGCGATGCGGTCAAGTTACACACGGAATTGGTGCGTAGCATCTCGATTTCCGCTGCGGCGCACGATACGGGTGAGCAGGAATGCAGGCAACTGCTTCAAGCGGTGGCGAGGCGGATGATCGAGTGCCCCGATCTCCTCGACCCTCCTATCCAGCGTCCGGAACTAAAGCTGTGCGCCCACTTGCTCTGGCACCTCATCTGCCCGGACCAGCAGACGCGGGCCGCCGCCTACAGGAGTACGAGTGCTTGGTGATTGCCGTGTCGAATCCATTCGCCCCGGAATTTGGGCTTGCCGTTGATCCGGCATTCCACTGGAGAACCGGCCGCCTGGAACAACATCACGACGTGTCCAGGTTCCATCGCCAGCAGATCTCCCATGCGCAGTGTGGAACCCGCGAGCACCGCTTCCACACCCACGTTGGCGCGGCGCACTGCACCCAGAATTAGCTCACGGACGGCCGCCGGAGCCTCTTCGGCCGTGGCGGAGGCGGATTGCAGGGCCGCCAGGCGGGCCAGGAATGCGGGCACGGCGATGCGAAAGGTTTCCAGGGCGCCATCCAAATCCATGCGGTATTCGAACACCAGCATCGGATCCGGCCCGGCGGAGGCTTCGCTGGCGCCGGTGGATCTCCAGCAAAAGCCGATGCCGACATCCTTCCAGGCGGTGGAGAGTTCACGCGCCAGCGACTCGAAAATCTCGCTTAGAATGTGCAACTCGATTTCGGTGGCGGCGCGCGGACCGTCTGCACTTGGTGGAGCGCCCAAAACAACCCTTACCAGGTACGCCACCAAGCCCGCGGAAATCGCGATGAGCGCCTGGCCGCGCACCGGTTCCGCACCCAGCACCAGCAGGCATCCACCGTCTTCGCACGACTGTACGAAAGCGCTGCTGGAAAGTGGCTGGGTCGCAGTAAGCTCCGCGGCCACCGGCATTTCCAGACGGCTGGCGAGATCCTTTGCGAAATTACGGACGAACTTTTCCTGGAGCCCGCTCACAAAGGCCATCTGCCCGGAAGGCAGCGCGCCCGGAACGCAAGCTTCATATTCCGCGGGGAGTGGCACGGGTCGGGGCCCAAGGGCGTTCTCTTCGAAATCCTTTATCATCACGTTCTCCGGTGTTATCCGAGATAACTGAACAGGTTTTTTTGCTGGGCGATATTGGCTTCGGCCGAGAGTGCCGCCTGCTGATCCAGTTGGGATTGGGTCAACTGCACCGCAACAGTGGGAATGTCGGCATCGCGAAGGCTGCTGAGCTGCCCCTGCTGTTGAGTTTGAAATTTCTGCGCCAGGTCGGTCGCCGCGGCGATGCGATCCTGGGCCTCGCCATAGAATGCGAGTTGCCGATTCAAGTACGCGCCCGCCGATTGCAGCGTGGAGGCCGCCTGTGTGATGCCTGCCTGATCGTTGTTATTCAACGCGGTCAGGAGCGAATTAACGGCGGCGAAGACGTTCCCAGACGCGTCGGAGCCATCGGGGTTTTGCGCGTCGAAGATCTGCTGCGCGGTCTTGGCGACCGAAATGGCGGTGCCTGTGGCGTCCGTAATCACCCGAGTGGAGGGCGCGGAAATCAATTGTTTCACGCCGTTGGTCTGGGTGGAATCCAGTTGATATGCAGGACCGGTGTCCTGATCCCCGCTGAAGATATAGCGGCCATTGAAGGTCGTCTGGCTGATGCCTACTAACGCCTGCTGCAATCCGGCCACCTGCTGGGCGATATTGGCACGCTCATCGGCGGTGGCCGTGGAGTTGGCGCCCTCCGTGGCGAGCGCTCCGGCGTTCTGGACCGCCTGAATGGCGCTCTGCAATGCCGAATCCGCCGTCCCCAGTTCGTTCGTGACGCTGCCGAGGTTGGACTGAATCTGCCGATTGTTGCCGATCTCGGCCTGCACCTGTAGGATGGAGGGGACCGCGGCCGGATCGTCAGACGGTGTTTGCACGCGGAATCCCGAACTGACCTGCGCCTGCGCCTGGTTGATCTGCTGCTGAGTGCGGTTCAAGTCGGCCAGGTAGGCCTGGGCTGCTCCGTTGATATTCAATACCATGGGTTGTCCTTACGTCAACGGCGTAATCATATTAATAAGGGAATCGGCCAGAGTGTTTATTACCGTGAGCACCTGGGCGGTCGCCTGATAAGCGCGCTGGAACTGCAGGATGTTGGTGGCCTCTTGATCGAGCGAGACTCCCGAAACCTGGTTGACCAGGGTAGTCGCCTGCGCGACGATCTGCTGCTGGCTCTGCTCATTGTCGGTCGCGTTTTGGTTCTCAGTGCCGATCGCGCTGGTCACTTGCCCGAAATACTGCGTAAGACTCATCCCGCCCAGCTGCGTCAGCGGCGTGTTCTCCAGGGCCGCCAGCCGATTGGCATTTCCGTTGGAGTTGCCCGCGGAGTCGACAGGCGCCAACTGGGAAGCCGTGATGGCCGGATTGACCTCCAAGGTTGCCGCCGCATCCGTAGGCGTCGAGCTGGCGAAGGCGAACAATGCCGTACCGGCGGATGCACCAGTTGCGGTCGAGACGGTGCCGGATTCGAGAATCTGGTTGACCGCGCCGGCTATCGCCGTGGCGAACTGATTGAGCGTACCTGTCTGCTGCGCATTGCCCAGCATCGAGCCCAGCACGCGATTGCGCCCATCCAGCATTCCGCCGAGTTGGCCGCTGGTAACCTGAGAGGTGATGTCGTTGCCCTGCGAGTCCAATACCTGGGCCCCCGCTGGGGAGGATGCCGTGCTGAGCGCGGACTGCTGGCTGCCGATCACCAAGGGCGATCCGCCGCCGAGCAGTACCGTGACGGTGCCATCGGCCTGTGTGACCGTGCTGAAATTGGTCAGTTGCGAGAGGCTGTCCAGGGCGCTATGCAACTGCGCGTCTTGACCTGGATCGGGAGTAGTTTCGGTCAGGCGCTGTACATTGTATGACTGGATTTGCGCGGCGATGCTGTTGATCTGACTGGCCGTGGAGGCAATGCTGGTGTCGAGCTGTTGCGAGGTTTGGGAGAGAGAGCTTGCTAATCCATTGATGGACGCTGCCACATTGCCGGCGCTATCGAGCACCGACTGTTGCGCCGTGGCGTCGTTCGGGGTCACGCTCCAGGCGGAAAAGGCTTGCAAGAGAGAACTGAGCGCCGCCGAAACTCCGCTGCTCCCGGAGGCATCGAAGAAGCTCTGAATTGTGCCGGTCGCGTTGGCTTGGGCCGTGTACTGGCCCAGAGCCTGGGTCTGCCGCTGCACTTGTTCCTCGGCGTATTGATCGCGCGAATTGTCGAGTCCCGCGGCCGCAACGCCCCCGGCGAGTCCGTCGGCCACGTCGAGAGGCTGCGCCTCGAGATTGAGACTCTGGCGCGCGTATCCGGGAGTGGACGCGTTGTTGACGTTGTTCTGCACTACGCTCAACGCCTGCTGATACACATCCAGGGCGTTGCCCGATGTGGCCAGCATCGCCAGAAGGTTTGACATCGCCGCTATCCTCGCAACTCGCAGGCCGCGCCGGCGGGGGGCGATGCGACTGGCCGGCCTTGAGGCGTATAAGCAACTGCCGTGCCGCCAAGCCGGACCGAAAGCCCGCGGCACAGCGCCGCGCATCCATCGATTACACGCATCATGCCCGCAATCTCGCGCTTCAGTTTGCCAATTTCGCGTTGCAGTTCGCCGGTGTCTTTAAGCATGCCGGAATGAACATCCGTCTCGGCCCGGCGCATTTCGATAGCCGCAATTTCCAGAAGATTAAGGGAACGTTGCAGGCTTGCGATATCCGCCGTTCCGCAGGTCTGCGCCGCCAGCCGGATATTCGCCCGAGCGGCTCGGACACGATCGGAAGCTGTTCGCCGCTGCATCAGTTATCTTCCTCCACGGAGCCGCCGCCCAGGGCTCGGGAAACCAGCGCCCGGCTGAGTTGTGTGGCATCCACCTGGTACTGGCCTTTGGCATAGATGGCCGCCAGGTCGCTGACACGCGCGGCCTGCTCGCCGGCCAACGCGGAAAGCGATGCTGCCACATTGCCGGCAAACGAGGAGATATCGACCTGGTCTGTGCCAATGCTCGCCGTGGAGCCGGCTCGCGTGGGGGCTCCCGGTTGTAACGCGCTCTCAGCCGGAGAAGCCTGGGAAGCTGCTGCGGTCGCGATTGCGTCATTATGAATTCGCATGCTCATCGGAGGCGCTTGAGTCCTTTGCATACGAGCGTTGCACGACCGGGGCCGAACTGCAATATCGACGTCGGTAACGTTGTACTGTTGGCTGAAGTTAACACGGCGTACCGTACTAAATACTACCTAGAATCGTGAACACGGATGCTGGCATAAAGACAAACGTGCCTTCACAAAAACTCCTGCGGATTACGTGTACTCCGTCTCTGTCGCTCGAAGAGGATTGGAGCCGAGTCCTGTCGGGGCTGGCGGTAATCACAACTGACAATCTGGCGGAGGCATCCTCTGCCCTTTCCAGGGAGGAGTTCGATTGTGTTTTGATTTCCGGGGAAGCGCCCCACGGCGGCGCCTTGGATGCGCTGGAACTGGTGCAAGCATTGGATCCGTTACTCCCAGTGGTCTTCTGGAATCCCGAAATGGGCATCGCCGAGACAGTTCGGCTGATCCGCGCGGGGGCGTACCATTGCCTGGGACACAGGGATACCATGGAAACGCTCCGCGACTGCCTGGAAAATGCCATGGAGGAGAGATCCGCACGGAGACGAGCGCAGGAGCGCGCGTCAAACGCCGAGCCCTGGCGCAGCCTGCTGGTAGGGGAGAGCCGCGCCATGCAAGCGGTAGTTGAGACCATCCGGCTGATCGGCGGGCGCCGCTGCACGGTTCTGATTAGCGGCGAAACAGGCACGGGCAAGGAAATGGCGGCTCGCGCGCTTCACCTTTCGGGCCCCAGGGCGGCCCACCCGATGGTCGCCGTCAATTGCAGCGCCCTTCCTGAGAACCTGCTGGAAACCGAACTGTTCGGACACGTCAAAGGCGCCTTCACGGGAGCGATTCAGACCCGAGTGGGGCGTTTTGAGCAGGCGCACAAGGGGAGCCTGTTCCTGGACGAGGTCGGCGATATGCCGCTCGAACTGCAAGCCAAGCTCCTCAGAGTGTTGCAGGATAGGGAAATCCAACGCTTAGGAAGCTCCGATACCATCAAGGTGGATGTGCGGGTGATGGCGGCGACGAACGTCAACCTCCTGGAACGTGTGCGGCAAGGGAAGTTTCGCGAAGATCTGTATTACCGCCTGAATGTGGTGCCCATGGACATGCCACCGCTGCGGAAACGCGAAAGCGACATCCCTTTGCTGGTAGACTATTTCGTCAAGAAGATCTGTCAATTGGAAGGGATCCCTGTCAAGAAGGTGACGCCCGAGGCAATCAACCGGCTCCGAAGCTGTTCCTGGCCGGGAAACGTGCGGCAATTGGAGAACACCGTGGAAATGGCGGTTGTCATGAGCGGCGACCGGGAAATCCTGTGCACCAGCGATTTCGGTCTGCCGCCGGCCGGTCCCACGAAGCTGATCCCGTTTGAGACCGCGGCAATTCCTTATCAGGCAGCATCGGAAATTACGGACTTCGAAACGGCCGTGAGCCAATTCGAGAGGACCATGCTGGAGCGGGCACTGCAAAGGACCGCGGGCAATAAGACGGCGGCAGCGGAGTTGCTGGGGCTGAAGCGGACCACCCTGATTATGAAGCTGAGAACCTTTGGGGATTCCCTGGCATTGTGTGCCTCGCGTTGACCCTACAGGGCGTCAACGGCCTTATGAGGTCCCATCGTCTTCGAGGTGTATGACTTCGGAGCAGTTATGGACCTTCTGGTGTTCCTGAAACCTCGCCCGAGCGCTCTTAAGCTTCAGCTTGGCCTCACCCATGAGACCGCGATATGCTCCTATGGATTCCGAATCCTCCGTGCGGTAAGCCGCCAGAAGCATCAGGTGAGAGCGGTCGTACTCCTCCAGTGCATCCAGGTATTCGGTGATTAGAATTCTCGCCTCTCCACACATGGCCAGTGGTTTCTCAAACTGACGAAATGATACTACGCGGCCACTAATCGGACAATCACATGCCGGCGGGAACGTACCTCAAGTCAGGCCCATTACTATTATCAGTCGAATGTGCAGTGCTCGTTGGGAAGTGACTCTCGAAGGCGCTCGCTCAGTTCGTATAGTACCTCGCGGTATCGTGAGTACGCCACCCGGCGAACCATGGCGACTTCTTCAATTAGCTGCCGTTCTATAGGCAACGGATTGGTAGCTGGACTCCTCGAATAGTAGAATGTCCAGACTGGCAAGTGACTGTGCATACTGATGTTGCGCTTGAACGAGCCTATTCCAATACTCGGCTTCGGACTTCGGGTTCGAGGGGTCGGTCATAGCACCAGCCTGCGGATTACCAAATCCGTGACATATAGTACCTTACTGATAACATATCGCGGCTCAGGAGACAAGCTTTTGCATTTTCAGAAGGAGATCGATTTCGTTGCGGGGAACGCGCAGGGCAGCGGCTATGGTGGCGGGCGATTCGCCGCGGCGCTGCATACGTAAAGCTTGTGCCCGGCGAGTCAGATTCAGTTCTTGGCCCGGGGACGATGGCGCTTCGTTACTCTGCATATCCTTCCGTAACGCAGCTAACTGGGCGGCCAGGGTTGCCGCCGAAGCCTCTGCTGCGTCCCGGCTCCCGGTGGAGGATCGGCGAACCAAGGCGATCTCCCGTTTCATGGACAGAAACAGCGCCAGGCAGCAGAACAGTGCCAGTGTCAGAAACGCATACAGGCCGATCGGACTGAGAATCCAGTCGAGCCACATCACAGCGTCCCTCCTGTCTCAGGGCTTGCGGCGGAACTCGTCTCCAGCCGTTCTCGGCAGCTAGAGATTTCGGTGATGCGCACGCCGTAGTTTCCCTGCACCATGACCATCTCGCCGCGAGCCACCACCCGGCCGTTTACCAGCACCTCGACGGGCTCTTCGGACGCGCGGTCGAATTCCACCAACGACCCCGCGTTGAGGCCTATTACGTCGCCAAGACTCATTTGCGCGGAGCCGAGGCGGACGGTTATGGGCAGTTCGATGTCCAACAGCCCGTCCAGTGTTTGCGAGTTCATCCTTTTCTCCTGGGTGGGGACACCCAAACTCTTTCGAGGTGGCTGCGCAGCCTGAGAACGGCCTGCGTGCGCAGTTGGGCAACGCGAGAGAGATGCACTCTCACGACCTCCCCGATTTCCCGCAGAGTCAATTCCTCGTAGTAATAAAGATGCAATACCGTGCGCTCGATTTTAGGCATTCGGTCGATCGCGACAGCCAAAATACGCTCCAACTCGCTCCGCTCCATCATGAGGGAGGGCGAAGATTCCTCGTGGCCCGATACGAACTTGAGAAGATGGCGGGCGGGTTCTTCCCCGACGGCGAATTCCAAACGCTCCAACTCCGTATTTCTGACTTCCGTCAGCCACTTCTGGTATTCGTCAAGTGCGATGCCTAACTCGGCGGCAATCTCCTCTTCCGTCGCCTCCCGCCCCACCCGCTGCTTGGCGCGATGAATGGCCGCTTCGATGAGTCTGGATTTCTTGCGGACCTCGCGGGGGGCCCAATCCGCCTCTCGCAGTCCATCCAGAATGGCGCCTCGTATTTTACGTTCGGCGTAAGTGTTGAGTTGAATGTTGAGGGACGGATCGAAGTTATCGATGGCAGCCATGAGGCCGATTATGCCAGTGGAGATAAGATCGTCGAGACTGACGTAACTCGGCAGCCGGTCGTGAATCCTCCTGGCAATCAGCCGGACCTGCGGAAGGTGCTGCAACACGAGCGCCTCGCGCCGCAGCGCGGCGTCAGCATCGATGGCGGGTTCGTATCCGTACATGCCGGTAGCCATGTGGAAGTCTAGGCGACTGCCTCCACAGCACATGGCAATTGGCGTACCAACGAGTCGACAATCCTTTCTTTGGTGGCGGGCTCGATATCTTCCGGGACAGACTGGCCGCCGGAGACGAAGGACACTGGCTTATTTCGGCGCGCAGCCACGCAAAACACGGCAGCCAGGGAAGATGTTTCATCCACCCGGGTGAACAGCAGTTTGGCGGGCCGAAAGGCGTCGTAGAGCCCTGCGGTATGGTAGAGGTCCTCGAGGCGCATCGATGCCGTCAAAACCAGGTGCGTGTCAATATCCTGACGGCGGTTCAGGAAGCTGGCCAGATCGCCCCCCATGTCCTGTAGCAATGCGGCGCTGTAACCGGGGGTATCGATCAGGACCAGCGAGGAGGGGGGAGCCGACTCGATGGCTTGCGCCAGGGCGGCTGTGCTCTCCACCGCTTGGAAGGGCACACCGAGGATGGCGGCATACGTGCGAAGCTGCTCGGCCCCACCGATCCTTTGCGTGTCGATGGTGATGAGGTTGACGGAGCGTCCACGAGCCAGGCCCTGCGTGATCGCCAACTTGACGAGGTTGGTGGTTTTGCCGCATCCCGGAGGACCAATTAGGGCCGTCACACGACCAATTTCGGGCGCTACCTCGAAGTTCGCGGAAATCTCGTCGGCGGCATCCTGCAACACATTCGGCGCATCGCAACCGCCCACCGGACGAAGACCGACGCGCGGCACGGAGCGCCGGGCGATGCGCAGGCGGGCAGATTCCCCCATTTCGCGGGCAAGGGCGGGCTCCACACCGGCGTCGATGAGCGCTTGCGCCACCAATTCGCCGTGGTTGCGCTGGACGGCCGCGGAAGGCGTCAGGCGCCGCAGCATTTCGCGGATCTCTTTCACCTCCCGCCGGAAAGTCTCCGCCGCGGCGGGCGGGGTTGCAGGCAACGACGCGGGCACGTCGGGTCCGGCACCGAAGACCACCTCGTAGTCGCCGAGATGACGCGCTTCCGGCGGAGCCTCGCGCGAATCAAGCAGCAGTGCGTCCGGTCCTAATTCCGCCTGCGCATCTTCCATGGCGGATTGGATGGACTCCGCGAAGAAGGACTTCACGTAAGTCGACGGCTTCCGGGCAGTAGACATAACTATTGGATGACTCCTAACGACACGATTTTGATTTCCATGGGGACTTCGTTATGGGCAATGAAGAACAGGTTGCGCACGGCGGGCTCCACCATCTGGCGCAGGAAGTAACGCGAGCCCGAACTGGCGATGGCAACCACTGGATTTTCGGGGCTGCCAACCTTTTGGTTAACCTTCTGCAGTAGATCCCTGATGGCCGGCGGAGCGAGAGTGGCATGGCTGTTCTGTTCTCCGTGTTGCACGGAGACTTCCACAAGTTGCTCCAGGGCGGGGTCGATCAGATAGGCTGGGAGATTGCCTTGCCCATCCAGGTAAGGCTTCACCACGATCCGGCGCAGCGCCTGGCGAACGTATTCGGTGAGTAACACGGGGTTCCGTGTGGTAACGGCGGCTTCGCTTAGGGCCTCGACAATTGTGACCGCATCGCGGATCGCCACGCGTTCACGCAGCAGGTTCTGGAGCACTCGTTGCACGGTGGCCAGCGGAAGTAGTTTCGGAACCAGCTCTTCCACAACCTTGGGCTGCTCCTGGGAAACGCGATCCAGGAACTTCTTGGCATCGGCGCGCGAGAACAGCTCCGGTGCATAGCGCCGGACCAGTTCCGTCAGATGCGTCCCCATCACGCTGACCGAATCTACCACCGTGAATCCCGCGCGTCGGGCGCTGTCGGCCTGTTCGCTCGGCACCCACCAGCCGGTCATACCGAAGGCCGGTTCCTTGGTCTGCTTACCTCCCAGCGGAGGGTTGGATTTGCCCACCGGGATCGCCAATTCGCAGCCCGCGGGCAGCTCGTACCGGGCAATTTCAGCACTCTTAAGCGAGATGACGTATTCGTTCACATTGAGCGCGACGTTATCGACCACGCGGACTGGACCGAGGACGAAGCCCAGTTCCCCAGCGAGCTGCCTCCGAATCCCGCCGATGCGCTTGATCAACGGCGATTCCTGCCCGCCGCCCACGAATTTCACGAGACCTAGCCCCATTTCAATGGCCAATGGCTCAACCTTAAGCAGTTTCTCGATATTTTCATGGGCCGCGGCGGGCTTGACGGCGGTTTCGGCTTTGTGCGCGGCAATCTGTTTCTTGCGAAGTTTCCATGCTCCCGCGCCGAGCCCCGATCCCATCAGCAGGAATGGAATGGTAGGCAGCCCAGGGAAAGCCCCGAGGACGATCAGGACGCTGCTGGCCAGAAACAGAGGCTGCGGGCTGCTGAAGAGCTGGTTGCTAAAATCGGCGCCCAGGCGCTCGTCGGAACTGGCCCGGGTAACGATGAGGCCGCCCGAAATGGAGATCATCAGGGCAGGTATCACCGTCACCAGGCCGTCACCGATGGTCAACACCGTGTACGTCTCGATGGCGTGGCGGAGGTCCATGCCATGTTGCAGCACGCCGATCAAAAAACCGGCAACGATATTGATGGCGGTAATCAGGATGGCGGCGACGGCGTCGCGCTGCGTAAATCGCGAAGCGCCGTCCATGGCTCCGTAGAATTCCGCCTCCTTGGCGAGATCCTTGCGGCGCTTGCGCGCTTCGCTTTCATCGATCAGGCCGGAACTCAGATCCGAATCGATGGACATCTGCTTGCCGGGAAGCGCGTCCAGGGTGAAACGGGCGGTGACTTCGGAAATGCGCACCGCACCGTGGTTGATGACGACGTATTGAATCGCAATCAGGACCAAAAAGATCACCGCTCCGATGATGTAATTGCCGCCAACCACGAAGTTCCCGAACGCCTGAATCACGTCTCCGGCGGCGCTTGTACCGGTATTCCCATTCATCAGAATGAGGCGCGTGGAGGACACGTTCAGAGCCAGCCGAAACAGCGTCAACAGGAGCAAGGTTGTGGGAAAGACACTGAATTCCACGGGCTTGCGAATGTACATCGCGACCATCATGACTACCACCGACATCATGATGTCCGTCACGATCAGGACATCCAGCACGTAGCCGGGCAGCGGCGTGATCAGGGCGATAACGATGCCGAGGACTGCGACCGGCACGCCCAATTCCTGCCAGTTCGAAAACGCCAGTTTCCATGCGGCTGGGGCGGCGATCGCTTTTGTCTGTGCCAAACTACTTTGCTCCTTTGTCCGTTATCATGCAGGCCGCCTGCCATTCATCAGTTTGAAAATGTAGGCGAGCACTTCGGCCACGGCGCGGTAGAAGTGGGCCGGTATCTCCTGCCCGACCTCGACGTTTTTGTACAACGCCTGCGCGAGCGGCGGGTTTTCGATCAGCGGGACCTGGTTGTCGATCGCTTTCTGGCGGATGCGCAACGCCAAATAGTTCTTTCCTTTCGCCACCACCCGCGGCGCGCCCGGAGTGTTCATGCTATATCTCAGGGCTACGGCGTAGTGGGTCGGGTTTACGATCACGGCGGTGGCGGTCGGAACCTCCTGCATCATGCGGCGGCGCGCCATATCGCGGCGCAGTCTGCGAATGCGCTGCTTCATGAGCGGGCTACCTTCCACTTCTTTGAATTCGTCGCGGATCTCCTGTTTGCTCATCTTCAGATCGCCCTGGTACCGGCGTTTCTGGCGCACCAGGTCGACTGCTCCGAACATTATGAAAACAAAAGATGCCTTCCACAACAGCGCCTGGATGGAGCCGGCTACGTGACTCAGGCCCGAGGGCACTGTGCGCAGGGGAAGCGAGAGATAGTTCTGGAAATCGTCCTTGACCAAATAGTAGATTGCCAGGCCGAAAACAGGGATCATGACGATGGCCTGGAGTAGCGACGGCAGGTTCTGTTTCGGCAATTCCCGCAGCTTGGAAAGCGGGTTGAGACGCTTGATGTCGGGCACGAGTTTCTTGAGGCTGACGCCCATCCGAGTGACTCCAAGCTGCACTGCAAGCGTAATAGCGATCAGCACGGCTCCCAGGTAAGCCACCGGAATCATGGTTCGCTTCAATAGGTCCAGGCTGAGCGCAATGATCTCCTCCCCGGTCAGGCGCGGGTCCAGAGCGTGTTGGAAGAGTGCCGCCATGCTGTCGCGGATGGCATTAATCCAAACCAGTCCCCAGGCGTGGATCAGGCTGACGAACGCCAGAAACTGGAGCGCACCGACGAAGACGCGCGCGGTGGGAAAGTTACCCTCTTCGCGCGCCTTTTTCATGCGCCGTTGCGTGGGCTGCTCGGTCTTTTGATCTTTGTCCGCCATAGTTTACCGGGCGATGAAGCCGCGCATGGCGCTGAAACTGACGCTGATCCCGGCCCGGAACAGTGCCGGCAGAAGCAGCGCCAGCCAGCCGAGCATGGCCAGACCGATCATCATCTTTACTGGGAAGGCTATGGTGAGCAACTGCAATTGGGCGTTCACACGACCCAGCAGGGCCAGCGAAATGTCGACCATAACCAGGATGGCGATGATGGGAAGCGCGAGCCGCAGTCCCGTGCTAAACATGGTGGAGCCAACGGAAACCACCTGTCCGGCCGCGCCGCGAGTAAGGACAAACGTGCCGGCAGGCCAGGTTTCCAGGCTGCGGGCGAAAATGCGCAGTATTTCGCGGTCGACCCCGGTCGCAAAGAACAAGAGCCCGGCCGCAAGTTGGGAGAAGATGACCAGCACCGTGGAATCGGCCTGCGTGTTTGGATCGATGGTGGTGGCAAAACCGTAGCCGGCTTGCAGCCCCATCATCTGCGCTCCCACGGCCAGGGACTCGCTGATAAACGCCACAGTCAACCCGATGCCGATGCCCAACCCGGCTTCGACCATGACCCACAGAAGGAACAGTCCGGCGGAAGGCGTGGCCGCGACCTGCGGCCACTCAGGAAAGAGAGCTATCGTAATCCCCAGAGACAGAATGATGCGCGCCGGGCCCAGGACGCTGGTAACGCCGGGAATCGGCACGAAAATGAACACGCCTCCAACGCGGATCAGCGTCAGGAGGAAGCCCAATAACGTGGAGACGGAAAGAACCAGGTCACCGCGCATAGCGGCTGAGGTCTCCCAGGGTGAGGACCGTATAGGAAGTGATCTTGTGCAGCATCCAGGGCATTGCCAGAATGAACGCGCCCAGGAACGCGAGGAGCCGCGGGATGGCATTGAAGGCCGAATCCTGAATGGATGTGAGGATCTGAATGAGGCTCATGACGATACCGGCGCAGAAGCCCACCGCCAAAAGCGGTGCACTCAGCCAAAAGGCGGTCATAAGCGCTTCGCGGAGAATCTGAATAACGAACTCGGGAGTCATGCGTAGAAGCCTTTCATAAGAGATCCAATCACCAGGTTCCAACCATCGGCCAGGACGAACAGGAGAATCTTGAATGGGGCAGAAATCATCACCGGTGGCAACTGCACCATTCCGATCGAAAGCGTGACGGACGCGACCACCAGGTCGATGATGAGAAACGGCAGGAAAAGCACCGCGCCAATCTGAAAGCCGGCTTTCAGTTCGGAAAGAATGTAGGCCGGAACAAGAATCTTGAGGTCGAGATCGGACGGGCTATGAGGCGCCGGCGCGTGCGTGATTTCAACGAATAGCTTGACGTCCTTTTCGCGCGCGAAACGCGTCAGGAAGGCTTTCAGCGGCTTCGCGCCGGCATCGAACGCCTGGTCGGCGGTGAGCTGGTTGTTTTGCATGGGCTCCCACGCCTGGTGATAGATGTCCGCCGCCACCGGCGAGATGACGAGCAAAGAGAGGAAAAGGGAGATGCCAACCAGCACCTGGTTGGATGGCGTGGTCTGAGTGCCCAGCGCCTGCCGCAGAAAGTGCAGCACGATCGTGATACGCAAAAACGGGGTGATCGACATGAACACCGCGGGCAGCAGAGTCAGGAGCGTCAGCAGAATGACGATCTGCAGCGGGATGCCCAGCGACTCTCCGGATTTGCCCATGTTGATGCCCAGAAGCGAAGCCGGCTCTTGCGTTTTGGCGGCCACTGCCGAACCTGCGGCCAATGCCAGAAGCGGGACGAATTGCAGGGTGCGCCGGATCATCGGCCACCCAATCGGTTTTCGCCGGAAATCTGCCACGTGGCGCCATCCACCACCATGCAGCCGCCGGGCGAGACTGCAACCAGCAGCGTCCGGCCGGCAACGCTAACCAGGTGCAACGAATGCTGCGGGGTTAGCGGCAGGCGTTCGAGCGCTTGCATCTGTCTTGCGTCTTGACGGCCGAATCCCTTCCCGCTAAATCGCGCCAGCCCTCTGGCGCGCAGCCAGTACAAAGTACCGCCGAGGAGGGCCAGGACGAAGAGCACGGCGAGGATTGGTTGAATCGCGTCCATCATCGGCCCCCAGGGTGAAAACGCACCATGCGCACCGCGCATCGTCCATTGGCGTCGGCTAACTCTCCAAAACCAATGAGGGAGCCTCCGGCGAATACCTCGACGGTTTCGCCTGCCTGCCGGCCTGTCTTGATCAGGCTGCCTTCCGACAGGGCCAGCAACTCGCCGACTCGCAAAGCTGGACCCGGCAGGACCGCTTCGAAATGCAGCGGAACATCAAGAAGATGTTTCAACTCCGCAGGCGTTGTCATGGCACAGTTACGGGTGAATCAGGTTTTCGGTATCCTGCGTCATCTGGTCGCTGGTAGTGATGACGCGGGAAGCAGCCTGATAGCTGCGCTCATAGGTGAGCAGGTTGGTAAACTCGATGGCCATATCGACCGTTGAGGATTCCAGCGCGCCCGCCACGATTTGGCCCCGGCCACCCGTGCTCGCCGCGCCGACGGCGATTGAGCCGGTGGCGGCGGACGCCTGGAGCTCGTTGTTACCCACGGAAGTCAGGCTTTCCGGGTTGGGGATCGAAGCCAGGGCAACCTGGCCGACAGTGGTCTGCTGGCCATTGGAATAATTGGCCACCAAAAGGCCGCCGTTTTGCAAACTTACGTTCACAATCTGGCCTGCCGCGGCTCCGTCCTGCGTGGTGGTCCCTTCGCTGGAAGCCTCGGCATATTGGGTGATTGTGGAGGTGCTGCTACTGTCCAGGTTCCAGCCGATGTTCATGTCTGCCGCACCGTCGGCCAGTCCAGCGATCGTGAGGGCCACCGGGCCGGTCGGAGAGGTGAGGTTTCCACTGGAGTCGAACGACATTGTTCCGGATGCGATAGTGGGTTTGCCGCCCTTCGCCAGGTCTGCGGCGGGAATCGCTACGCTGTAGCCCCAGGTATTGGAGGCAGTCTCGGTGAAGTTCACCGTCAGAGTGTGGCTAGCGCCTTGGGAATCGAACACCTGGATAGGAGCGGAGAACGTTCCGTTGGCAGCCGTGGTTGAATTCAGGTTCACTGTAAGGCCCATCGTGCTGGTCGCGACGGCGGGAACCACCGTACCGAGAGGAACCGTAAGATTCCCGACCGGTCCATTCGGGTTGACCGCCCCGTTCGCGGCCGACCAGCCCTGCACGTTTTCACCGGTTGCGGTTACGATATTTCCGGCGGAATTCACCTGGAAGCTGCCGTCGCGCGTGTAAAGGGTCTGGTTTGTGGCGTTCTGCACCACGAAGAATCCGTTGCCTTGGATGGCCGCGTCGGTCGGCCCATTGGTCGTCGTAAGCGTGCCTTGGGTAAAGTTGGTCACGGTCCCCAAGGGGCCCACGCCCATCCCGACCTGCGCCGCGTTCGTGCCCTCACCCAGGCTCTGCGACATCAAATCTTGAAAATTCACGTCGGTCGTCTTATAGCCGGTGGTGTTGAGGTTCGCCAGGTTATTGCCGACCACGTCGATGGCGGTGGTGTCGGCCGAAAGGGCGGATAGTGCGATAGAAAATGCGGCGGACATTAGTGATTCTCCTTTTACGATTGGGTTTGCGCCGTGGACGGCGTGCTGCTGGTGGAACTTTGGGCCGGTTGGGTCTGCGTCGTGCCGGAAGTGGCGCTGGCGGCACTCTGCGCCGATGCCAGCGTGTCGGTATCGGTGCGGATGGCCATGACCTGTTCCAGTTCGCTGAACTGGGCGAGTTGCGAAACGAATTGCGTGCTGTCCGTGGGATTCAGGGGATCCTGGTTCTGCAACTGTGCCACGAGTAGCTGTAGAAACATCTCCTCTGTGGGAGCGGATGCCGTAGCCGCTGCCGTTGTCGACGCAGCCCCCGTGGAGGAAGATCCCGTTAATGCGCTAACTGCCGATGCCATAATTTACTCCTTGAGATTGTTCGCTGCCGGTGGTGCTGTTTTCCATCTCCTCGACCCAACCGGGCCGGTTCGACTGGCTTTGCCGCCGCTCGCCTTCCTGCTGATGCGACCCGGAATACGATTGTGAATCTCGGTCTTGCGAGCTACTTTGGCTGTTACGGGACTCGGAAGCGGGAGCGGCCTGTACGGTGTATCCGCCAGGGCGCCACGCCTCGGTCCGAAATCCGTTCTCCTGAAGACGGCCCACCAGGTCGGAAAGGCCCTGCTGGAGTCCGTGGGCCAGGTCGGAGTCTCCGGTTCGCACCGCGACCCGAAGCTCGCCCGACTGCTGGACTACGCGAACTTCCACCTTTTGAGTACCGGACTGCGCCACCTGAAAGGAGATGTCTTTCAACGGAGCAGCGGCGGCCTTGGGCTGGGATTGTGGAGCCCATGCTGCCTCCACCGGCTTGGGAGGCGTGGGAGATGGAGTCGCTGGAGCCGCGGAAACTTCCGGATTTGTGGGGGCGTGCCCATAAGAGTTCAGGGCCGCGCCTGTGCCGCCGGCGATCGGCTGCACCGTCGCTGGGGCGGCTGCGTCGCTTTCGGTGGGCTTTTTCGAGGATAGGTGCGCCGCAGCCGCGGTTTCGGGCTGCAGGGGCCGCAAAGAAACCGGGAGCGCTTCGCTCGCCGGTGAAGCCGGCTGCACCCTGGCGGCAATGGCCAAGTCACCGGCTGGAGCGAGTGGCGGTTGGTCCGGCGCCGGCGGATTGGATGCTTCACGCAAGGAATTAGCACTTGCGGCGCGGCTGGCCGCTGACCGGCCCGTTTCGGCAGACCCATCTCCAGGCGCCAAGGATGCTTGGGCCGGGGTCGTACTATCCTCTTGTGCGAGCTGATCGTGATTTCCTGTTACCCCCGGGAACGCAAAGGCCAGGTAACCGGCTGGAGCGAGTGGCGGTTGGTCCGGCGCCGGCGGATTGGATGCTTCACGCAAGGAATTAGCACTTGCGGCGCGGCTGGCCGCTGACCGGCCCGTTTCGGCAGACCCATCTCCAGGCGCCAAGGATGCTTGGGCCGGGGTCGTACTATCCTCTTGTGCGAGCTGATCGTGATTTCCTGTTACCCCCGAGGACGGCTGGATGCGAAGCGGCGGGGTGGGAACGGTAGGCAAAGGCACGGTTACCGCGGCCGTGGTGGGGAGTTTGTTTTCTTCCTTGGGCTGTTTGGCGTTTTTCGCGCCGCGGTGCGACCCGGTTGCGATTTGCGTGGCGGCCGGCAACGGCAGCGGTAGAGAGGACATCGAATCGCCGGCCTCGGCGACGAGCAGTGCCTGGGCAAATCCTATCGCAGCAAAACTCCCGTCGT